>Ga0123355_10008851_pt1 | contig 15238 bp, 10 predicted proteins | sample TergutEmb28metaG_3_FD_89872 | JGI IMG/M metagenome (GOLD analysis project Ga0123355, IMG submission 89872) | Embiratermes neotenicus P1 segment gut microbial communities from Petit-Saut dam, French Guiana - Emb289 P1 | ecosystem: Host-associated > Arthropoda: Insects > Digestive system > Gut ... | reverse complement strand
TTCGGACTCATACCAGAAAGCATGCAAAAGGCCAAGTTATACGGCGTTGAGCTGGACTCCATCACAGGCCGCATAGCAAAACAGCTATATCAACAGGCAGATATAAAAATAATGGGATATGAGGAAACGGACACACCCGATGCGTTCTTCGACGCGGCAATCGGTAACGTGCCCTTCGGCTCATACAAAGTCATGGACAGGAGATATGACCAATATAATTTCCTAATCCATGACTATTTTTTTGCAAAAACCCTTGACCAAGTTCGTCCTGGTGGGGTTATTGCCTTTGTTACCAGTATGGGAACATTGGATAAAACCAACGCCACAACCCGCAGATACTTGGCACAACGTGCAGAACTTTTGGGGGCGGTACGGCTACCCAACAACGCATTCTCAAAAAACGCAGGCACAGATGTAACCTGCGATATAGTCTTCCTGCAAAAGCGTGATTGCATAGTTGACATCGAACCTGATTGGGTGCATCTAGGCGAAACAAAAAACGGCATCCCAATCAATAGCTACTTTGCAGATAACCCGCACATGGTACTAGGCACCATGTCCACCGAAAGTGGCACCCGCATGTATGGCAGAGAAAATGCGGCCACATGCATCCCAATAGAAGGCGCGGACTTGAGCGAACAGCTAAAGACCGCGCTTTCTTATATAACGGGGCAGATAACTGAAGTGGTGCTTGATGACCTAGGCGCCGAATCTACAGTAAGAGCATCAATACCAGCCGACCCGACGGTGAAGAACTATAGCTATTCTCTTGTGGCTGAAAATGAACTGTATTATCGCGAAAACTCACGGATGTTCTTGGTAGACATGCCCGCGGCCACAATGGAGCGCATCCGTGGTATGGTGCAGTTACGAGATGTCGTTCGCACGCTGATAGACATGCAACTGCATAACCACCATGACCATGATATACAAGCACAACAGCAAGCTCTTAACGCAACCTATGAAGCGTTTACCATAAAGCACGGGCTTATCAGCTCTACCGCCAACGCCAAGGCTTTCAAAGCAGACTCATCTTACCACCTTCTATCATCACTAGAAATTTTGGACGAAGAGGGGAAGCTCACCGCCAAATCAGATATATTCACCAAGCGTACAATTAATCAGCATAAGGAAATTACCTTTGTAGATACGTCAAGTGAGGCCCTGGCCGTGTCTATTGCGCGGCGTGCATGTGTTGATATGGGGCTGATGGTGGAGCTTACTGGCTTTTCAGAAGAAAAGATAGTTTCTGACTTGCAGGGTGTGATTTTCAGGAATTTACATGTATTGCCTGATGATTTTAGCGACAACCCTGCATTATATCTTGAATCATGCGAATATGTAGCCGCAGACGAATATTTATCTGGGAATGTGCGCGAAAAACTGGCGATAGCAAAGCATGTAGAGCAAGTGCTAAGGGCCGCCCATCCGGCTCAGGCAGATAATCTACAACACAATATCAATGCCCTGGAGAACGCTCAACCCAAAGACCTAGAGGCATCAGAAATATCTGTACGACTTGGCTCAACATGGGTAGACCAACAATATGTACAGCAATTTGTCTATGAGCTACTAGAGACGCCGCCCCGCATCCGCGACCTTGTCAATGTCCATTACTCGGAATATACAGGTGAATGGAGCATATCGGGCAAATCAATACCATCACAAAGCGATGTGCTAGCATGCACAACCTATGGCACACGCCGCGTAAATGCGTACAAAATAATAGAGGATACCTTAAACCTCAAAGATGTACGTGTCTATGATACATTTATAGTTGATGGTAAAGAGCAGCGCGTTCTCAACAAAAAAGAAACCGCCCTAGCCGCGCAAAAGCAGGATGCAATTAAAGTCACATTCCAAGACTGGATATGGAAGGACCCTTCGCGGCGGCAGGCCCTAGTATCACATTACAACCAGCGTTTCAACGCTACCCGCATAAGGCAATATGATGGGCAACATATAAATTTTGTTGGGATAAATACCGAAGAAAAGTTGCGCAAGCACCAAGTCGATGCTGTTGCAAGGGTTATGTATGGTGGAAATACACTATTAGCCCATGAGGTAGGTGCGGGGAAAACATGGGTAATGGTTGCTTCTGCAATGGAGTCCAAGAGACTGGGGTTATGTAGTAAAAGTATGATGGTTGTGCCAAATCACATTATTGAAGACACAGCAAGTCAGTTTTTACGCTTGTATCCTTCAGCAAATATCCTTGTTGCCAGTAAAAAAGATTTTGAGCCAAAGAGCCGCAAGAGGTTTTGCGCACGGATTGCAACAGGGGACTATGACTGTGTAATTATTGGTCATTCGCAGTTTGAGAAAATCCCGCTGTCTAAAGAGCGTCAAGAGCGACTTATTAAAGAGCAAATATCCGATATAACACTGGCAATCCAAGAGATTAAACGCGCCAAGGGAGAGCGTTTTACGATTAAGTCCATGGAAAAAACAAAAAAATCACTGGAAACCAGGTTGGCAAAATTAAACCAAGATGGCCGCAAGGATGACGTTGTCACTTTTGAGCAATTGGGCGTTGACCGTCTTTTTGTAGATGAGAGCCACGCGTACAAAAACCTCTACTTGGTAACAAAAATGCGTAATGTAGCTGGCATATCCACAACCGAGTCACAAAAAGCCAGTGATTTATTCATGAAATGCCGCTACATGGATGAGCTAACAGGGGGAAAGGGCATTATCTTTGCCACCGGCACGCCCGTTTCTAATAACATGGCAGAGCTTTATACCGTACAACGCTACCTGCAATACGATACGCTAAAAAGCCATGGGCTGGCTACTTTCGATGCGTGGGCATCGACCTTCGGCGAAACGGTTACTGCAATTGAGCTTGCCCCCGAAGGGACTGGCTACCGCGCAAGGACACGCTTTGCCAAATTTCAAAATCTGCCGGAGCTGATGGGCATGATAGGTGCCTTTGCAGATATCAAAACCACCGATACACTAGGCTTACCTCTTCCCCGGGCCAACTATCTCACTATTGTGGCCAAGCCGACCAAAGTGCAACGTGGTTTGATTGCAGAGCTGTCCAAGAGGGCTAAGGCAGTTCATGACAAGCAGGTTGACCCATCACAGGATAACATGCTCAAAATCACTGGTGACGGACGTAAAATAGGCCTTGACCAACGTCTTATCAACGACAGACTACCGGACGACCCAGGTAGTAAGCTCAATCTGTGCATGGAGAATGTATATCGTATTTGGGAGGATAGCTTGGATACGCGTCTTACTCAGCTAGTATTTTGTGATACGTCTACCCCAAGCAGTGGTGCTAAGTTTAATGTTTATAGTGACATTCGCACCAAGCTACTCGCCAAAGGTATCCCCGCCGAGGAAATAGCCTTCATACACGATTACAATACCGAAGTTCAAAAGAAAGAACTCTTTGCCAAAGTGCGAAACGGAAAAGTGCGTATACTCTTCGGCTCTACACAAAAAATGGGTGCTGGTACAAATCTGCAAGACCGCCTTATAGCTATCCACGACCTGGATGCTCCATGGCGCCCATCCGACCTGGAGCAAAGAGCCGGCCGCATAGTACGGCAAGGGAACCAAAATCCAGAAGTGAGCATCTTCCGATATGTTACCGAATCGACTTTTGATTCATACCTGTTCCAAACGTTGGAAAAGAAGCAGACCTTTATTAGCCAAATAATGACCAGTAAAACGCCTGTCCGCACATGTGACGATATAGATGAAGACGTGCTATCATATGCTGAAATAAAGGCACTGTGCGCCGGGAATCCCCATATCAAAGAGAAAATGCAGTTGGATATTGAGGTGTCTAAGCTGAGGATATTAAAGGCCGACCATCAAAGCCAGCACTACCGGCTACAAGACAGTCTTCTTCAGGAGTTCCCCCGGCAAATGGAGGCTTTAAGAGGGCGAATTGCGGGACTCAATGCGGATATGACGCATATTGCCGCCAACACTCACTTAGGAGAAAGCGGTATTTCCCCTATGACGATATTCGGCGAGTCTTATACAGATAGAAACGAGGCTGGTGCGGCACTTCTAACTGCTTGCCAGCACTTTGATGGCATGGACTCGCAAATAATTGGCAACTATCGCGGTCTTGAGATGCATATTTCATATAGTATGGTAGCACGGGAATTTGTTTGCACATTAAAAGGCGCTATATCACACGCCGTGGTTCTTGGCAGTGATGAAGTCGGCAATATTACGCGAATAAATTACGCACTGGGCAAAACGCTTCCCCAGTGCATTGCAAGTGCTGAGGATGAGTTGAAAAATATTGAAACACAAGTTGCTAATGCCAAAACAGAGCTAAAAAAACCATTCCCGCGAGAACAGGACTTGGTTCAAAAGTCGGCACGGTTAACAGAGCTGGACGCGCTACTCAATATTGGCAACGATGAAGACATCCAAGGCCAGGAAGGGAGGACAACCCATCGGCAAGCTGAAACGCGATAAGACAATACTGGTACGCCTAACAAATGAGGAAATGGCCCTTATTGCAGAAAAAATGAACGTGGCTAATATCAACAATAGGGCGTCATATCTACGCAAAATGATTCTTGACGGATATATCGTCAGGCTAGATTTATCAGAGTTGCACGAAGCCCTACGGCTAGTGGCCACCGCCACAAACAACATAAATCAAGTGGCAAAACACGTTAACGAAGCAAGGCACGTCTTCGTGCAGGACATCCAAGACTTGCAAGTAGAAGTCGGACACATGCGAACCCAGGTGGCTGATATAGTCAAGGCCACAAACAAACTTAAACAAAAGCACTAACTGAGCCTCATCTACGGATGGGGCTTTTCTATTACACACGCGCAGTGACGCGAAAGGAGAATGACAATGAAAACAAACCAGGTGACGGGCCAGCGGATGCGCTGTACTCGCCAGCACATTGTAACAAATACCTTCTTCCAAATGCCCAAATTCCTACTCTATGACGAGTTCGCAAAGCTAAGCAATGATGCCAGGGTATTGTATTCAATCATGCGTAACAGGCATGAACTCAGTGTGAAAAATGGCTGGCACGATGAAAACGGTGATGTTTTTATTTATTTCAAGCGTGAAGACATGCAAAGCATGCTACGCTTGTCGGCCAACACAGTCACAAAGGTTGTAAAGGAGCTGAAGGCCTTTGCCCTGATGGAGGAAACGAAACAGGGTATTAACAAGCCCAATAAAATTTATTTGCTGGTTCCGATTGTAGAAAACGGCAACGAGAACGAAGTTGTAATAGATATTTGCGACACCGGACCCGCAAATATTGCGAGTCCGGAAATACAAAGCAACGAGCCTGGCCCCCCTGAGATTTCAGAGGAAACCGCTACTTTGCACGGGATTGGCGCAAGTAGCAGTGAGCCTGAAACCCAAGGCAAACCCTGGACTCCCAAAATTTGCGAGTCCGGACACGCAAATTTTGCGACTCAGGACACGCAAATTTTGAACCCGAGTTATAAAGAGAGTAAAGAGACTAATATAAGTCAGTCATGTCCTGTCAGTCATGCCCCACAACACCCACAGCAAACCCGACAAGATGGACGGGACAGGGCAAGTCCATGCATAGAGCAGTTAATCAAAGACCACACAAGCCTCATCAAAGCAAATATAGGCTACTATGATGAGTTTGACGAGGCAGATATTGCCCTTGTGGATGAGATTATCGCAATAATAATTGACGTATTTTTCACAGAAGGCGAAACCGTGCGCGTTGGCAAAGAGCAGAAATCTAGGGCTGTTGTAAAAAACACGCTCCTGAAGCTCAACTGTTGGGATATAGATCATGCACTTCGCCAGTTTGAAAGTGTAGCCAGAAAGGTTGTCAATAAAAAGCAGTATATTCTAACACTGCTATATAATTGCAAACTGGAGCGAGAAGCACATTGTACGAATACTGTCGTTCACATGCGTAGTGCTGAGGAGCGTTTTATATGAAGAATTCGACTCCAATATTGAAATATCCAGGCGCAAAATGGAGACTATCTACATGGATAGTTTCTCACTTTCCAACACATGAAAGTTATCTAGAGCCATTTTTCGGTAGCGGTGCGGTCTTTTTCAATAAATCTCCTGCTAGAATCGAAACCATTAATGACATAGACGGGGAGATAGTACATTTTTTCAAAATATGTCGCAATCGACCAGATGACTTGGCTCACGCACTCCATCTTACGCCATGGTCTCGCGAAGAGCGTGACGCGGCATATGAACCAGCATTAGATGAAATTGAAAGAGCTCGTCGTTTTGCAGTGCGTTGCTGGATGACCTTTGGGGCGTCGCCCAAGGTAAGCAAAAACAGAAAGGAACTACTTTATGCCAAGAAAAAACAGGCGCGGCCGCACACCACCAAATGTGTATGTAACTGGAACAAGACTAGACTTAAAAGACTTGCTGGCGCAAAAGGATGGCGAAATCCAGCTCTTGCTCACCCAAATAGCAAAGCTTAAATCGGAATCCGCAACACAGAAAAAAACACCGGCATAGCAAAAACCCCATCATTCATCTGATGGGGTTTCGCCTTTTTTACGGTGATATCTTTCACGCCGCTTTGCATTGGACTCGTCATATTTCTTGCGATATTCCGGGTCATTTGCGTATTGCTCCTGATGTCGCTGGCGGCGAAGTGTGTTGTACTCGTCATGTTGTTTTTTGTACTCTGGGTCGTTAGCATACCGCTCGTTGTGCCGCTTGCGCCAGTTGCGCCGAACTTCCTTCCTTTGCTCAACGAAAACCGGGTCGTTTGCAAATCGTTCGCGCTGAGCGGCGTTGGCATCATCACGTTTTGCAAGCCTGGCCAATCGTTTCCGTTCGGCTATTTTCTCACGGTTTTTGGCATAGTAATCTGCCTGGTATTGAGCCTTTTTTTGCTCTGTATTATCAGTATCGGGGGCTGTCCCCTTATCTTTATCATCCAGTTAGCTCACCTCTGCTTGTGAAAAATACATCTCCAATGCCCGCGCTACTATGTTTTCGACTTCCTTCGCTGGCTGGTCAGGCTTGAAGTACCTGTCATAGACAGTGTTTTTTAGCTTCACAGCCGTGGATGCGCGGACGGGCCTGGGAGTTGCTATTCCAGTCAAAATTTCTTCGACGAGATTATAACTCAATCTGCCTTCTTGTGAATACTTCCTGAGCATATTTGCTTTATCTCCATTCACAGACGCCCAGATGCCTTGAGGCGCATCAGCACTGGTGCTTGTATGCAAGCACTGCGCTATATACCCTTGATGTTCCTCGGGTAAAAAGGACAGTGTCACAGCAGAGACAACAGCAATAGTGCCACTATCAAGGAGCAGTTTCAGCGGCTGCACTAGCTGATTGATTCGTAAATAACGCGACACCGTTGCAGACGACAGGCTGTACATTTCAGCAACCCGTTCACCAGAATGCAACTTTTTATCATCGTGAGAAGATGTATCGCCGTCTTCAAGGTATTTCAACTGTGCCAAGATATCATTGCGCTTACCCTGTGCAAACATTTTAGAGTGATGCATGGCTATCACCGCCGCCTTCTCAGAATGCGACATTTCAGAAAATGAACGCTGTACAAGGTTGGTTTCAACCACATATGCAAGTGCAACATCGTCTGAAATATCCTCCAGAATAATGGCCGGCACTTCTGAGAGGCCTGCTAGTTTGGCGGCGGCAGTTCTGTTATGGCCAGCCAAAATTTCATATACATCATCATCCTTGCGGCGCACTATAATCGGAACCATAACGCCATTGGTGCTTATGCTGGCGACCATATCCTCCAGCCGTTCTCCTTCATATAACTGAAATGGATGAGCGTGAAAAGGGGTTAGTTTCTCTACTTCCACACTAGAAATGGTGGTTATAAATTCTTCACCTGGCTGTGACAGGCTAAACATATCATTTACAGATTTAAGCCGTGGCTTGGGTAAGTTTTTCTTAACTGGCATTGAGCGTCACCTCCTTTGCAAAGGCCTTGTAAGCTACAGCCGCTTTGCAGTCTGTTGCAAAGTCCAGAATGCTCATACAGGAGTAATTAGCTTCGCCTATTTTTACTGTGCTGGGGATAAAGGTGTCAAATATTTTTATATCGCTACCATAGGTATTTTCGACAAGCTCCTTCGCTTCGCGGAAAAGGCGCGTGCGTTCATCACACATGGTTAGTAGGATACCGCCAACGCTGATTTTTGGATTTAGCTTGCGCTTTACCTTGACAATTGTTTGCAGTAAGTCAGACAAACCCGTTGCTGACCATAACTGGGTACTAACAGGGATAATTACTTCATCGCAAGCTACAAGTGCATTGATTGTAAGGAGTCCCAAATAGGGATTTGTATCGATGACTATATAGTCATAGTCTGCTCTTAGTGGATTAATAAGCTCTGCCAAGGTGTGTTCGCCGCCCATTTCATCCCGCAGGTTTATTTCTGTGGCTGACAGGTTTATGTCACTTGGAGCAATGTCCATTTTGCCGCCACTGTAGACATAGCTGGCCTTATCCGGTGTCTTGTCCTCCAAAATAGATGTTACAGCTTCGTGAAGGGTTGCGCCCGCCACATCTTGTGGGTCAATACCGCAACTCAAACTCAGGTTTGCTTGCGGGTCAAAATCTACAAGCAATACCCGATTGTCATCTTCGGATAAAGCATAGCCCAAGTTGAGTGCGGTGGTGGTTTTTCCAACACCGCCTTTTTGATTTGCTACTGCGATTACTCTGCATTTGTTCATGATGAAACCTCCGTGTTTTTATTTTGACATTTGAAATACTTAAATGTCGATTATGCATAGTATAAAATCGCCGCACGAACTTGTCAATATATTTCTAAGTCCAGATGAAAGGGGATATCAATGAAAACACTACGAACGGACACAATACAGTTTGATGAACAAGCGGTAAAAGCCTTTGCCCTACTTGTCATACAAACCGCAGACGGCCAGACACTGGTGCGCCCCATCGGCGGCGGGTGGCCAAATGGAATAAACGACACCATAGAAGAAATGAGCGCTAAATATCCAGGATGCAAGATGAAGATGTATGAGGAAAATTACGGCGCGTGGAGAAAGTATTTTGAACCAAATGGTGTACCAAAAGACTCTGTGATTATTGGTGTAGGCACATTTATACCAGAAGCATAAATTTTTTATGATAAAATCAAGGAAATTACCTTTAGGAGGAATTGCCTTGAAAAATAACAAAAAAGAAAATAACAATAGGTCGTCTTCGAATGCTAGCTATATCTTACTAATTATCATGACTGCAATTATAACTGTGGTATTTTTGTTGTTCATAGCAAACGCAGTATTGCGCATTTTTGAGACACAACTTGGCATTGAGGGTGTGACTGGTCAGGAGATATTGATGATTGCATTTTCGTTTGTTACGTTAGTAATGGTGCTACTGACAGTACGACTATCTTATGAAGTTCATAAAAGGGACGCAGAGGCCCGGGAAAGAGCCGCAGAAGCTCAAGCAGAAGCTCAGGCGAGAGCTGATGAGCGTGAAGAGCGACGTATCGCTGAACACAAGGCAATGATGGAGCATTGGATGGAACAATGGCGACAACAAAGCGAAGAATCGGATAAACGACATAAAGAGTCGATGGAGCAAATGGCGGCTCTTTGGATGCAGCATAGCGCAGAAGCAGACAGGCGGCACAATGAAATGATGTCTAAGCTATTTCGAGGTAGAAGTTATTATAGGCGTGGGCGAAGATGATAGGCACTTGCAGGTTACGATACACATCTAGCTCAATTATGGAGTTTGCATATCTTTTTCAGGGATGGAGAAGTAAATATGAATATCGGAAAACGAATTAGGCACATCCGTAAACTGTGCAATAAGACGCAGAAATGGCTTGGTATGGCTGTTGGCTTTAGCGAAAAGACTGCCGATATCCGTATAGCTCAATATGAATCGGGTACACGCTCACCAAAACAAGAGCTTGTTAACGACATCGCAGCGGCTTTGGATGTAAGCCCTCATGCGCTTAGTGTTCCTGCAATGGATAATCCTGCTGGCTTGATGCATATGTTTTTTGTTTTGGAAGATATGTATGGGGTTCGTGTTAGGGAAATAGACGGCGAACTATATCTGTCCTTTAACAATGGCACAGATGAGGAAAACCAATCCGTGCGTGACATTCTTTGCGCGTGGAGTGAGATGGCCGCCATGCTTGAAAGTGGGGTGATGAGTCGAGAGGAGTATAATAGCTGGCGTTACAATTATGATTGACAAGTTCGCGCGGTCATAGTATAATACTACATGTAAACGATAATACTCACACCTATTGGATGGATTCGCGAACTGTTGTATAATTTGCGCATCAAACAAGCCAAAGGCTTCACACGACAAGGAGGGTTCTAAATGAAGGGCACAAGAATGTTAAAGATGGTTATGACGATAGCCTTAGTTGTAGCTTTTAGCCTAGGCTGGACTGCTACTACACTAAGCAGTGCTATGTCCCAAAACAGGGATATCAGAGTAATTGTAGATGGCGTACCGGTCGTATTTCGAGATGTACATCCACAAATGGTTAACAGCAGGGTGCTGGTGCCCGTGCGCGGTGTGTTTGAAGCCCTAGGGTACGAGGTAGAGTGGTTTCCTGCGTCGCGTACGGCTAGGTTGGAGGCACCGTGGCAACATTACACAGAAATCCACTCTATAGAAATTCAAATGGATAGTACAACCTTTACGTCGCTCCGTGTTGGCGAAGCACCCCGTGTTATTAGGCCTGATGTGCCGCAACAACTTATTAACGGTCGGGCAATGTTGCCGCTAAGTGCCATTACCCAGACCATGGTTGGGGTGATTGTGCGGTGGGATGGGGAGAATAGGACTGTAATTATTACTACTGAGGGTGGAGGCGCACCTGTGCCGACGCCTACCCCACCAGCGAATACACCAGCACCAACAGCCGTACCTACCACAAGCCCCACTCCTGCGCCAATAGCGACACCAGTGCCTACCCCAATGCCGTCTGTTGATGGGTTCGTTGATGTTAATGGTATTGGCCCAAGGAATTATACCGACAGTCAATGGCTTGAAAGCAGAGATAGCACAATGTCAGCGATACAATTACCAAACAGAAGATTGACCGAAGCAGAGCAAAATACCTGGAGAAATGAGTATCAATCACTCGGTGGAATGAATGCATTTGAAATGGAGATTGTGAGACTAGTTAATGAAATACGGGTTTATCATAGGCTAACACAGCTTCATATTGACACTGTATTTTCAGAAGCTGCGCGGTTTTATGCTCAAACACTTGTAAACCTAGAGCTCCCACTTTCACATAACGGTGGGCCATATGGTGGCAACGGAGGCGCTCCTCGCGCATGGGGATATAGAGGTCCAGGTGCTGGAAATGCCGCACGCGGCGCAACGCCGCAAAGTGTCGTCAACTCATGGATGAACTCGTCAGGACATAGAGCCGCAATTCTTTGGGCAGAGGCTGTTTACATCGGTGTAGGTAGCTTTAGCTCAACAGTTTACATGCCAATGGGGATGTGGGATGCCATAAATGGTGACCCAAACGTTATCTGGTAGTATTGCAAATTAGACAGTCTATTTAGATAATATGCAAAAAGGCCGCGGACTTAATCGTGGCCTTTTTCATTGTTGAAACAACAATCCTCCGGGTTTATATAGATGTTTTTTTGTGGCAGACAAACGCGTCTGCCTTTTTTATTGGGAAGGGTGATGAATATGTAAACAAACATCAGTACAACACAACCAACAGAATCGTAAATTTAAGGAGGTAAAACATGAAAAAGACAAGAAAATCAAGACAAGGCATTAAATCCATGGTCGCACTGCTGATAGCACTTATAATGACCATTGGTGCATTGCCACATGAAGTTTTCGCAACGTCAGAGACATCAAACGTTGACATTCCAACAGTAGCAGAAATAGGCCCTATCACCATCTCAATCGCCGACGAATATGTCGAACTGCCACCAGACGGCATAGTTACCGTTGAAGTAAACGGCCAGCTTGTAGAGATGGAAATACCAAGATTTTTATATGTGGATGGCGAACACATTTCTATTGACGATGAACGAATAGAGAGCATCACCCCAGTCGTACCCATGGGTAATGCACAGATGCGAGGATTCAGTTCAGCTCCCTTTCCACGGATATCATATATTATTCCATTCAACATGCCATCCAATGTTGTGATTAATCCACCCGCCAGCGAGTTCGAATTCGACGGTGATAGACTTTGGTTGGACACGGCAAATGAAGGGCGAATGGCCGTTGGTGCAAGAAGATATTACGTGAATATAAATGGCTTATTATACGAGGCCTACTGTGCCAATCCCAATTTGCGAGGCCCAGGAAGCACAGGTGCCGCATACGTCATGACAGGCATACAGGCCGAGCAATTCCGGCCTGTGCTTCGATATGGATTTCCGCATAATCCACATGGTAATTCTTTAGATGCAAACGGACGTCGTTGGTTTTTGTATATGACCAGAGTTGCTGTTGGACTGGTAGGAAATCCAGGAGCAACTGTAACAACTCCAGCAGGTGGTGCTATCTCAAGCGGGGTTGCTTCTACGCTTCAACAAATATCAACTGGCACATTCGGAAGTGCCCCTGCGTCGCTTGCAGATAACCCACCCATTACCGTTGGTGGCCCAAATCAATCAAGCGACCACCAAACCGGAGCTTCCCCACAATCTCCACCATTTGAAATTGGCCACAACCGTCGAAACAATTCAGACATGAATCCAGTCAACCTTGTATGGGACGCCGCAACGCCTGCGGGAGCACGTCTGTATGTAAATGGAAGCTATGTCGCAACTGCGCCGGCAAACCCTACAGGAATTTTTGGTACTGGTGTATCCGGTGCGGCACACATGGCGGTAACACTAATGGAGGATATCCACTTTGTTATGCCAGCCGGAAGCGAAGGGCAGACTGCCGCGGTGGATATGGTTGGCATCAACAACCAGTATGCAGGCAGGGTTTTTGTTATGCAGAACAATACCAGTCCAGATTCTTGGCAGGATATAGTTTTTTATGTCCATGAGGTTAATGCTCGGGCAAGTTATACGTGGGATACCCCTCCTGGCGGATATGGTTTTCTGCGGATAATTAAAACAGATATGACGGGAAACAGCCTTGCTGGTGCTGTTTTTACCATTACTGGTGATGACTCATCTATGCCAATGACAGTAACCGTGCCTGCTGGCGGTTGGACATCAGGTGCTCTAGTTCCAGGCACCTACACCATAACAGAAATCACCCCACCCCCAGGCTTCACCCTAGCAAGCAACCCAACCCAAACGATAGTAGTAACAGAAAACCACACATCCACAGCACCCGCTATCGTGACGTTTGCAAACTCCCCATCCACTACGCCAGGGCCATCGCCATCACCACGTCCAAACGGCGTAACAATCCAAAAAATTTGCGCGATAACCCGCGAAAACATCCCCGGCGCACTAATGCGCCTACGCGGTATGTCAGCCCACCAAGTAGTAACAGGTGATGGCCAAACATGGACAATCAATAACACGGGAATTAATGTGTCTCAGGTGTTAACGGAAGGTGCTATCACAGCCCTACCAGGTGGCGTAACATCCACCGTAAGAGACGGCGTATGGATATTGGAAGGCCTACCATATGGCTTTTATATGGTCGAAGAAGAACGCGCCCCAGAAGGCTTCTCTATGTATCCCCAACACACCGCCTTTGGCTTCTGGAAGCTACCCCCCGGCGTACGCATAGACAGCCCCGACGGCCTGGTATACAACATCGTAGAATACCAACCCGGCACCAACCACATTCTCATAACATTCGAGAATTATCCGTTTTCCTGCGTAATAATCTACAAGCGTGAAATGTCCAATGGCGTCGGCAATAATCAGCTACTTGCAGGCGCACATTTCCGCATCCAAGGCTACTACCCAGGCAATCCAGCCATTCCAATTGATAGGACTGGCGTAACAGACGCCAACGGTCGCTTAGTCTTCTGTAATCTCCCGGCGGGCCATTTCACAATAACGGAAATTGCCCCACCGTCCGGCTTCTTACTAGGCGATAACAACGTATGGACAGTAAATTTAGGCTGGGGACAGAGGTGTGGTAATTGCCAAGGTAGCCACGCCTTTACAAGCGCACCTACCCATACATTCTTCAACGCGCCTAAGTCATCTTTAGAAATCTTAAAGATAGACGGTATAACCAACGAACCTTTGGCTGGTGCCATCTTTGAAATCTACGACCCAACCACAGGAGAAAGTTGGCAGGCAACATCAGGTGCCAATGGCATTGCAGTTTTAGGACGAGGGAATTACGGGAATTTTCTATACCCTGGCCGCACCTATATCATCCGTGAAATAGTGGCCCCCGAAGGCTATGTACTAATGGATGGCCCAAGGGAGATAGTCCTATCTCCAGGTGACGAAAATCGTATAACCTGGCGCAACTGGCGTAACCCAGGCCTTACTATCATTAAAGAGTGCCAAGACACAGGCGAACGCCTTGCTGGAGCACATTTCACAATAGTTGCTCAAGGAAGTGGCCGCCCACTTCCAACAGACTTCCCGATGATAACAAACGAAAACGGTGAAATCGTTATCCCGTGGACACTGTTTGAAGGCGAAAGCGAACGCAACTTTATCATCACCGAAACAGTACCGCCTCCGGGCTTCCATTTGGCAGACCCCAACTGGCAACTGGTAACACTACAAGCTGGCCACGACCACACGGTAGTGTTCTCCAACCGCCGTATGCCAACCCTCACAATTCAGAAAACCGATGAGCTAACAGGCGCCCCCATCCAAGGCGCGGAATTTACGGTCGAAAGGCTAAGCCCCGCACCGGCAGGAATGATAACGGGCAACCCGTTCCGCACAAACGCGCAAGGTCAAATTGTTCTACCCGATTTGCCAGCAGGAGTTTACCGCATCATAGAAACCCGTGCGGCCAATAACTACTGGCTGAATACAGACATTGCCAACCGCACATGGACAATCACAATCCGTGAAAACGAAGACTACTTGCTTCAAGTGGAAAACATAATGTTGCCCACGCTCATCATTACAAAAATGAACCAGGTAACCTTCCGTCCCGTGCCGCTGACTCGCTTTCTAGTAGAATTTGAAACACCGGGCACAGGCAATGTAATCCGTATAGGCGAATTTGTAACTGACGCAAATGGCCAAATCATACTGCCATTTGTGCAACCAGGCTGGTACCGCATAACAGAAACCCACCCGGCACCAGGAATGTCCCTTAACGTAAACAACAGTTACCGTGTATTC
>Ga0123355_10008850_pt1 | contig 15239 bp, 13 predicted proteins | sample TergutEmb28metaG_3_FD_89872 | JGI IMG/M metagenome (GOLD analysis project Ga0123355, IMG submission 89872) | Embiratermes neotenicus P1 segment gut microbial communities from Petit-Saut dam, French Guiana - Emb289 P1 | ecosystem: Host-associated > Arthropoda: Insects > Digestive system > Gut ... | reverse complement strand
CAAGACATGCTGCCACAGCACCAACTCAACGTAACGATGTAAATCACTGAGTGTTTTTAAACTATAACTTTAGCAAGGAACAATGTATGCTCCCTGAGGATGATCGTATGATCGAAACATGTAAGAGCGTTTCAATTATTTTAATGTGCATTTTAGATCATTAAATGAATATATGTGCATTTGTTGGTGTATTAATGGAATACGCGACACTTTACCTACAACTGACACAATACATTGACAACACACGTTCTCAAATGAATAACTGGTCGGTTCTTCTTTTTATCGAGTCAAGTCCATAACAAATGTTCAATATGTCCACCTGAATCAATGAATGCATGGACACGTCTTATCATCGATTGTCGCACCCTTTCGAAGTTTCCGGGGCGGTTGTGAATGGTTTGACAGGCATCAAAGTGAGGTGGTCAAGTGTCTGTTCATCTTCCATTGGAACTGAATACACTACAAATTGTGGGTGTCCCCATAGGTATAACTGTAAAAAGACTGAAGTATGGTGAACGTGGGGGCTGTACCTAAAAAACTAAGTGTTTGCAGACATATATCGATATGGCCTTTTTCCTTGTTTGATATGGGGGAACTCACTCCTGACGTTTGTCCCAGCATTTAAGATACATCGTGTAAACAAATGACAATAAGAGTGGAACACTGGTGGAATGACACGAGAGGGGGAAAACCGAAGTACTCGAAGCAGAACCTGTCTGTGTACCACTCTGTCCACCAGAAATCCCACATGGACAGGCCAGGGATCACGCCACGCGTCCGGGGTGAAAAGCCATGGCAAGTTTTTAGACGAAGATTAACTTGAATTACAAACATTTCACCCGTGCTGCGCAGTAAACACTCCATCTGCATTGCATTAATCAGTCAGTTACTGCTGTATAGGGAAATAATCCGCCTGGTCGGAGATTAATAAAAATCGCCGAAACGCACAGTATGGGCACAACACGGAATGTGTTAATGCTAGATCCGGTGGTACATAAAGTAACCAGCGAGGTTTGGTCGAATAGGGAAACGCGGAAATTTTATTTCGTAGGAACGCATTCGTCAGGACACGCCCATGAAACAAGAGAGTCAATCCTCAGTGTTCGACGTACTACAAGGGCAGGCCTATTACTACACCTGATGCTTAACCGAAAGACGCCCGGAACGACTTGCCGTACGACATGGCCACACGAACGGCAATGCCAGTCACTGTCAGCTTCATAATCGACTTCTCTTGGAGCATCCACAATTCGTCCACCCACCGCCGTGTAGTCGGCCTGCCCCAGACTCGTTTCATCGGTCCAGCCAGCCTTCATCTGTTACGTAATTACCTAACATCCGAGATGACTAACAGCCAGACGAAAATGGATTATCTTGCGTCTCTGTCAGATTCTGAGGTGTATGATATTTACAGTTCTTCATACCAAGGCTTATAGAATTTATGTTGAACATAATATTCCGTTATTCCTGTTTCTTAGACAATTTTCTGGTCTTTGTCAACCGAATAACCCACGAAAAGTCAGAATAGGAGACGCTTGAGACAAGTCTTCTGGTACGTGACGCCGTGTCGGGTGAATAGGTCCCGAAGTTTCCAAGCGATCGGACTGCTTTACCCTCAAGATGACGAAGCTACGTCCTTTCGAACAAGACACACAGTAACGTAACCTACGTTCTTACGTAACGCCGGGAACAACTCGGCCAACAACATGGCGTCACATTCCGGAAATGGAAGAAACAGGAAGCCGCCGTTTGGCTTTCTCAAACAGACTGTAGTCCCTAGGGTCGTGGAGAAACATTAGAGTGCCAACGGGCGACCTGGAGGTCGAGATCTGGAGCCGTCACTTCGCGAAGGTCAGTGCAGCTACCAGCGTTAAATTCCTAATAGCAATGCCTAGGTCACGCATGCGCATACACTGCAGGTGTACCGTCATGAAGCAGAAATCACCTGCGAGTAGCCGTACACCAGGATCTTCTTCGCAGCCGCGTCGTGTTGGATGCGACCTCCACCAACGCACTCCGAGTCCAAACCAAGGGCCTGAACAGCCTCCTCCGTCTTGTCGTAGATGTTTGCTGTTGACAGAAAGAGCACAAACAAGTTAGGGACTGCCGACAGCAGCAGCAACAGCAGCACAATCACACTTTTAGGATTGTCTTGGAATTTGTCCATCGTTTGTGTCTTCAGATTAATAAAAGTTCTAAAATAAAAAAAAAAATAGCAGCAAATAAAACACTGTGTTTCGGGGGCAGGATCGGTGCCGTCTTTAGGCTACGGTAGTAAGACTACACAGTTGGGCCCGACAGGCAAAGTGACTCCCATCGACATGTGCTGTTTTATTTACCATTTGTTGTTTTATTTTTATTACTCGCTTTTAAACACCAAACGATCGACAAGGTCCAAGAAGCAAATAATCTCAAGCGTTTTAAACAAATATTTACAGTTTCGTCGAACACAACCACGTTCTCTATTACGTAATAACTACCTGTTTCGGTCTAAAAAGACAGTCATCCGGTCACCACTAGAAACACTTTGAAATAAGGAATAATCAGTGCAAATTATGCTTATTTTATGGGATCCAATATGACGTACAAAGTCTATATAAAAATAAAAATCGTTTGACTGGTAATGCCCTGGCCGGTGATTGCGCTCGAAATGTGTGTAAAAACGTCAAATGTAGGTACAAAATTGTTAAATAGTTGAAATAAGATTTTTATGTTTTTGAAAATTACTGAATCACAGGCATTGGCCACGTGAAGCAAAACACGTTGAAAATCTTGTACTGATAGGCAGTAAATATGTCGATTATTTAAAATCACGATTTTAAATATGAAAATGGAAAATGGAAATTTGCACAACACGTATTGGACAACAAAAATTCCACTCCTCCTGTGAAGTATATTATGGAAATCCTCCAGATATCAAGATGACGATTTATCTGGAAAGGATCTATATTTACAATGAAACGATGTCAGACAATCGAATTAACGATAAATGCATAGTAAAACCTAACGCAATAATTCAAAACAACACTGGCAGAGGACAATCGCCGTTGTAACTCCCTGTACTTGCTACGACTCGGCTTGTCTTGCGTCACGCGTACATCCACATCACGCGGAACTCCGACACGCCTTACACAAATAACGTTATCTCTTATCTTGGAACACATCTCATTACATAACACGACATTCCCTGATCAAGCAGCCATCTTACCATAAATAACAGCTATGGAATATCAAGACATTTGTATTGACATATTTACTGCCTATCTATAAACTCTGCGTATTACAACATTTTCAACGTGTTTTGCATCACGTTGGCAACACTTGTGACTCAACAATTGTTACACCCAATTACATCTTATTTCAACTATTTTAACAATATTTCAACCTACATTTGACGTTTTGATACACAACTCGGACACAATCACCGGCCACGGCATTACCAGTCGAACGATTTTTATATAGTTTTATATCAACTTTGTACGTCATATGGGATCCTATATAACAAGCACAATTTGCACTGCATTACAACCTATTTTAAAGTTTTTATAATGGTGGCTTCATGATTTTCTTTTTAGACTGAAGGCTGTTGTTGTTGTTGTTGTCACTACTGAATAAAATAAAGAAGTTGTGTTTGACGAAACTGTAAACATTCGTTTTCAGTTCATAAACACAGGAGGCTGTCCTCTGCAAAATAAATCTAAAGTGTGATGTACATACAACGGTCAGAATTTGATAGAAATTTTTAGGTACCCATTCTTAGAGACAAGGAAGGGAATGGAAGGTTATAGAAAGAAGAAAAGAGGTGAAAAGACAAGTCGCAAGAATAAGTGAGAAAATAAGTGAAGACAAGAGAAGAAAATAGGACAAGAGAAGAGAGGAAAAGAAAATGAAAGACAAGAGAGGGGAAGGGAAAGAAATAACGACAATACAAAAGAACTGCAGAGAAAAGAAGGTGAAAGAGAAAAGGAGAGGAGAACAGAAGCTGCTCGGCGTTGGCCACGTGAATATTCACTGACGCTGCAGCTGCGGTTCAGAGCAGTGTAGCCTTCCGTGCAGAAAGTTTGCAGTTGAGTTGCAGACTGCCCGTTCACTACTTCTGGGGTACACCACGACAAGTTATGCAGGCATCCTCTGACATTATCGCGCCCACCTAAGCCCAATAATTCTAAAGTCCACACCGGTACACCGTGTTCAAATAATACACATGTTCAATACTATCTCTAATTACTTCTAGGTCTCTGAAGTGCAATTTCCCTTACAGTTGCCCAACCTGAGATTTGCAGCCATCTGCCGTACTATTTTCCCCACGACAAACTGACTTGAACATTCGATCTTCCTGCACTTCATGACTCTTGCCCGTCTCCAACCTATGTTCTCCCCTCACGGCCAGAGCTACTCATACACACGGCTGTCCCTTTTATCGTAACCCTGAACACGCGCGCTGTCGCCAAAGCAGGCGCACCCAGGAACACGCCACTCCGCTGTAACCTGCTGGGCGATCAGTTCAACGGCATCCCCTGATGGCTAGTGGCTGGAAGACATGGATCTTGTACGGATGCATACGTAGATCCGTTCGAAGCATGCGCTATGCTGTCGAAGGCGATACCTCATTTTCTGCGGCTAACTGTCGCACAGACTTCCGTGTTGGCGATGAGGCCACATTCGCACGAATGGTCCCTGCAGTGTCGGCAGTGCGAACACGTGGCTTGCTGCCGCCTCTTTTCTTGCCTGTCACATTGCCAGTTGCGCGAAACTGCTCCACCAACGTCTTCACCGTATTCCTTGCTGGTGCTTCCTTGCACTTGTACTGGTTTTTGAACCGGCGCTGGACTGTGACAATCGAATTTCTTTGCAGAAACCATTGTACAATTCGAGTTTTCTGCTCTGTCGTTAGTGGCGGAGCCATTTTGAATGACGTCACAGCGCAAGTGTTGCCAAGTATGGAAAAAATACTAATGTATGACGATTACGGCGCTACCACTTACACCGAGCTGTGTGCTTTCTCTATCGTGTATCGCTCAATCAAAATTGACAGTAAGTGACTGAAACATCCTGTAGTTCTGCACAGCTCAAGACAGGCAATGTACGTATAACGTAACATTGCGGCAAGGTGGCGTAACCATTGTTGCAGTGGAACAGGAGTATTTCATACTGTGAGGGTGTGGCTGTAGCCTTGGTTATCCAGCACGCAATGCGCATGTGCCGGCTCTACCGTATTTTTCCACATTATCTCATAAACGGCATGATTTTCAAGAAAAAAACGTTATTGAACATTAAAGGTGTTTTGATTTCCTTTACAACTTTTGTTTGAAACAACTGTTGTCCTAAAAGAAATTGAGTGTGATATTATCACAAAGGTTAATATGTCTTCATGTGTAGTACCTAGTATTTTTGTAAGATTTTAATGAAACTCGAATTTTGTCGACAGATTTTAGAAAAATGCTTAAATAACAAATTTGAATTAATGAAGTTAAGAGTCGCTTTTCGCAATTTTGTGAACACGCCTAAAAACCCTCCGTTGTGCCCACACAGTGTATTTATATGTTTCGTATGATCTCCAAAACAAAGTGATATTATTTCTGAACTCAGAATTCAACGATTGGTTCATGTACTGGAGACGGTATCTTTACTGCGCGGTGAGAACTGACTCTTTAAATACAGTATTCACAGTGTACAGCGGGGTTCAGGATACAACTATCGAAAAGGCTATAACCAGTTTAATTTGAGGCAATATGAAGGCTACCTACCGCCACACCATACAAAGACAGTGTCAGTACCCTGCACAAACCCAGTTCCCGTGGTCGAACGGGACTGCAGCGGAAAGCGCTATACAAATCGGTCGACTAGGTTCACATTTCTACTGAAACGCCACTAAACTGCGCGATCAATACTGGATACTAATCAAATAGTAAGTGCCTGGTGCGCGAGATGGCAGTGTGTCCAGACGTATTATACTGATAGGCGTTGCGTGAAGGACATAATGCACATGGTGACTGCGCAACTGCTGGTGTACTCAAGTCAGTCATTCCGTACCCACCCGCCGCGTTGTGTGGGTGTCATTGCCTTGAACATCCTACACTCCCTGCGTCTCGGATAATGACGAAATGCATCGTCAATGGCGTCTCCTAGTCCCGTACAGGGTTTAAACCAGGTGCCTCTCAGTGTGAAAATGTAGTCACCCCCAGACAAGTCTATGCAGGCACATAGGGGAAGCGGAGGTATAGTTCCAACCCATTCGCCACCCAGCACTGGAAGTAGATGGGTGGCCATCGTACAGCAGGCTGGGTGGATTTCGGGATCGGTCTGGACGGCGCGAAATATCTCGCCCCCCACCGGGACTTAATCCCAGGACCACCCATTCCGTATCGAGTCGCTATACCGACTGAGCTATCCCGGCTTTTCCTGTGTAATTTGCGTATGCAGCAAAGAAAAAAAGGGCGAATGAATATCAAAACAAACAGCAAGAGGCGGCTGGTGTAAACCCCTACTGGACTAGAGACGCGGTTGGTAATTAAGTCTAAACAAGTGTACGGTGTTCGAGAGTACAGTAGTAACACGCACACACTGCGTACCGCATAAAGCACTACGCATACGGTTCGCAGCATATTACGTATGGACGTACGAGGTAAGCGTAAAGGTACAACTGCGCCTATGCATGCCATGGGGCCAGTGGCGGAGTGGAGGTACACCTCCACATATTCCTAACCTCGGTACTAGATGCGGGTGAGTGGTCAGCTCCTTCACCCCGGGTACCCATTGGATGAGTCTGAGTGGGCTCCACAGGCGGTCTGGACGCTTTGGAGACGAGAGAGATTCTTGCACCTGCAGGGCACCGAATCACGGTTCCTAGGTTGTGCAGCCAGGAAAGTTGCTATACTGACTCAGCTACCCCGGCTAGGCTGTGAAGGTACAATTACACCAAACCCCCCTTCAGCACTACAGACGGCTGTCGTACTACGCCGTATCGACAGGCTGAAGCAAAGCCTGAAGATGCCGCAATTGCTAGCAGTGAACCTACAAGACTGTAGAACAGTTACTGCTGTGTTTACGTGCAAACGAACACATATTACGTCACTAACAGGTATGCGCGTACCATAACACCGCACATCGGGTTGGAACAAATCCTCGGATCTGGGGCCAACTACCCTATTATCCATTGGTACCGGGGGATTAAGCGACTGGGGGCTTTAAGCGACCACTCACCTCCATCTAAAGCTGAGATGATGAACGATGGGTGCAGATGTACCTCTAGTACAGTAATGGCCCTAATGACGCCATTAAAATTGTCTCGTCACAGGCTTACTACAGGGAGTTGAGAAGTATTTGAGATTGAAAAACGATTCTTCGGTAAATCACTAATATCATGTACAGTACAATGGAAGCTGTTTTTGTTTTTAAATGTCAACACTTTCGAACGTGGCGGTTTAAAAAAATTGATATTTTTATTTTTAAAAGTAGGTACAGAATTTAGTGATAGGAATTTCTCTTTTCAAGTCTCTGTTTCGCTTGGAGCATCATGCGCACTTCTGGGATGATAACCCAGAAATGCGAAGATCTCATCTACTTCGCGGCGGAAGCCTGAAATCACGCACTATACAGGACGTTTATGCTGGTCTCTTTTAGGTTAGGATCATCATACACGTGTTCACGCTGATCTCTGTTTAAGGATCACAGTTTTCTAGAATGTGGCTCGAAGATGGTGGCAGCACCGTTCCTTCGAAGTGTTGGCCAAACTATGCGGCGCCATATGAGAACATCGTCATCTGTCTACAACCATGAGAATCTCAAACCTCAAACCTCACAAACGTCTGTAAGTCATGAACGTCTCAATGCTTCAAATGCACGAATGAGAAAAGAGTACTGAATGGAGACTGGCGCATGTAGAGGGCCACGGCCGTAACTCTCGGTTCCTTGGAGACCGTTTGAAACAGGGTTCCTTACGATTGAACGATAAGCTACATCAGAAATGTCCCTCCTGTGCGACTAATCAGTGGAAGCGAACGGAATGGCAGAATGACGTCTCACTGAGCGGTAAAGTTCATACAGACTTTACCGGCCGATCTTTGCTTTCACACTATCGTGCCGTTTTACGGTACACGCCTACACAAAATTTCGTTTACACCGGCAAAAAAAAAAAAGTACAGCCTTGCCAGTTTGCGCGAAACACACAAATGTTCAACAAAATCGTATGACGACTTTCTACAGCGAATTTCACAAAAAGCGGCCTAGAAATACAAAATCACTACGTCAGTAAGACAACTGTCAGGGAACTCAGGCTTGCTCGATAGGTCTGAGCACCGTGGAACACAAGTATTGCGGTTTACAGTTGTTAACTTCACGTTCTGTCAGTACCAGAAACACAGAACCAGCAACACAGTGCCAACAATACAGTACCAACAACACACTACCAACAACACAGTACCAGTAACACAGTAACAGCAACACAGTACCAACAACACAGAACTAGCAACACAGTACAAACAACACAGTACCAGGAACACAGTACCAACAACACAGTACCAGCAACCCAGTACCAACAACGCAGTACCAGCGACACAGAACCAGCGACACAGCTCCAACAACACCTTACCGGCAACACAGTACCAACAACACAGTACCAACGACACAGTACCAGCAACACAGTACCAACAACGCAGTACCAGCAACGCAGTACCAGTGACACAGTACCAACAATACAGTACCTGCAATACAATACCAGCAACACAGTACCAACAACAGTACCAGCAACACAGTACCTACAATACAATACCAGCAACACAGTACCAACAACAGTACCAGCAACACAGTACCAGCAACACAGTACCAACAATGCAGTACCAGCAACACAGTACCTGCAATACAATACCAGCAACACAGTACCAACAACACAGTACCAGCAACACAGCACGAACAACACAGTACCAGCAACACAGTACCAACAACACAGTACCAGCAACACGCTTCAGGACTCCATACCCAGCATTTTTTACGTTTAAACGGGTTAACACAAAGGCAGCACAGCTCGACGAAATTCTGTATCTGTAACTGCGTAATTCTTTATCCTACGATGATACTGCGAAGGAGCAAGAAAGTTGTAATTTCAAAACGAATTGTGTAGGGTGCCTAAAGTGAGTGTCTCAAAATTCGTATGTATCTAAGTTTCTCGATAAATGTGAAAGTAAATGGAAAAGAAAAAAAACTGTTGTTCTGAGAAGAGCCTAGAAAGTTCAAGGGCGTATGTGGCAGAAAGTGCCTTGGTAAATCAAGTCAGACCGTAGAACGGAACAGAACATACACATATCTTTTATGCACGTCTGTTGCACACAACAAAATTGTTGCGTTTATTATACTCTGCATTCCAAAGTACATTCAAAATGTTATCTGCCAAGCAGAAATCAGAGGCTATAATACATATCTTTACTTCCTTTATATCTTGTATATTCCCTGGTGTGCAAAACGCCAAGTGACACAATAGTTAGTGAATAATTTTCTTTCTTTCTTTCTCTTTTTCTTTCTTATTCTGACTTCCTCTACCTACTCATTGTCAGTACAGGGGCGTATTCGTTTCACCTGATCACACTGAATGGTGCGCGCGCGCGCACACACACGCGCGCACACGCACACACACATACATACACACACACACACACACACACACACACACACGGCAGGACTGCTTTGGACTAGGGATCGGCCTGACGCAAAGATTTCTCGGCGAGATTCGAAAGCGCAATCCCAGCAAGCAAACGGCCGCAGACCCAAATGTTAGACCGCGCGGTCACTGGGATTGGCATCAGTAAATAATGGAGCATAAAGCATGTGATAGGACTAGATCGTGGCCACATTCGAAGTATCAGCCACGCGTCTGCGTGAATGAAGTAAGGAAAATAATTAAATCCGTGATGGCAGTGGCATTTGAACGCAAACCTCTCGAACAGGAAGCAAGTGGGCCATTTGACAGAATCGTACCGCTCAGTATATTCTATGCCGATACTCATGGACTTCTCTTTTCCGTCCATTCATCCATTTACCTGAATTTTCTCCTACCCTCCCACACGAGAGCCCATCGATCCATCTTCTCTGTTTATCGGCCCATCCGCATCCCTTTCTTTTTCCCCGCATTACACTGGTTGGAGCTTCCACTGGCCCGTTGTGCAGTTCTGAATATTGCCTGAATTGGCATCTGTACAAGTTTCATGTTGCCCCTCAGTTCCCTCACAAACGGAGCACGAGGGTTATCAATTGCCCCTGCTCCTAGCACGGTTTCTGTCTTTCAGTAACACAATGCAGTATACAATGCGTAATGATTTGCGTAAGCAACGTGACCCTTGGGTCACGTTGCTTACGCAAATCATAAAGGTCACGTTTAGGTCACGTAGTAGCTGATACGCCGTGCAAGCCAACAGCAACGATAGTAACGCAGCCGAATTGGCAGTCCACGGCAGCTTCTCTTTGGAAGTTAAATAAATACCTGCAACAAAGCACAGCTGAGTGTGCCATGTAACGGTAGCACAGGAACTTTAAAGCGGTGCAAAAACCGAGGCAATATATAACAGTCCCTTTGGGACACAAATATTTAACGTCATGTAGCCCAGATGGTTGAAGCATTGTGCTACAAGCCGGAAGGTCGTGGGTTCCATTCCCGAGGGGGTCACTGGGATTTTTCATTGACGTAATCCTTCCGGCCGCACTATGGCTGTGGGTAGACTCAGCCTCTAACAGAAATGGATACCAGGGATGTCTCCTGGGAGTAAAGGCGGCCGACATGTAGGGCTGAGAACCTTAATGTGCCGACTGTCTACAGAGTCTGGTAGCCTCAACCTCATGGAGCCCTACGGGCCCGTCCAGGGCTGTAATCAGATAGCTTTACTTACATTATAGTCACTCCGTACGTAACAACTGCGGAACAGCCCTGTGAGAGACACCGAATACAATGGCACTTTTGTCAGCACTGTGCCGCATCCTGAAGGTCCCAGCTTCAAGTCTCGGTCCGGAGACCGGCTATCCTGAGGGATGGCCTGATGTGTGTCAGCCGGCCCATGCGAATTCCGAGATATTAAATCACATTTCATCAATTCGGCTCCCTCCCATCTCCTTCTCAATGACTACAGGTCAATCTGTTTCTTTTTGGCGCAAAAGACCAACTCGGCCCTAGGCCGACTCATTCTTGAGGTTTCTAGTTCACACACAATTAGACACACACCCGGGACTCCTCTGAACGGGTGGTCAGATCTTCGCACAGGCAGCTACCTACACAACACATAACTCAGACAATATATAAACATCACTGCCCTCAGCGGGATTCGAACCCGCGACACTAGCAATCGAGCGGCTGCAGACCCACGCCTTAGACCGCACGGTAAAGTCTATCACCGGACGATACGTATTGTATAACTTGAACTACGGATAGGAACGAGGGCGAGGAACGATGGCCGGCAGGACCAGACCGACCCTGGGGCTCACCCGGCCTCCCTTCAGTCGGTGCCGAGGGAACTTTCTCCAGGAGTAAAACGGCCGGGGCGTGAGGCTGACAAGTCACCTCCGTCTAGTGCCGACGTTAAGAAAGGGTGGAGCTACACCTATACTCCCCCTATACGTCTTCTTGGCGTGACACTTAACTAGAAAATACGTGGAAGCATATGACTACTTTGGTTACTGACGTCATAATCACTGTTATGGTTATCTCGCTTACCAAGCACACCAGTATTCCTCTGGTTGCGACTGTTACCAACGGAATACAGTGTTTGCTTCTGCGTACACATCTCTCGTTTAAAACTGTCCGTGGATTTACCTTTTACCACCTACCTCATACACATTCCATCCACGTAACCCTGTTACAGTGCTTAATCACCTAATGTTCAGCTTTTTGTTGCTTTCTCCCTAACAGGTCGACACATTCTCAAATCATCACCTGTCTATTTCATTCCTTCAGCCTGCGATAGCCCACCAAGTGATGGTGATGCACTACACGAGCGCTCAGAACGAGGCGGTAGCTGTCTTGCCCCCAGAGTGGATAGTGGCAAGGGCGTAACGGTTGGGGCGGGGGTGGGGGTGGGGAGTGGCATGGTCGCCCCGGACGGAGAGCGGTATACTGTAAAAAAAAAAGACTATGAGCTCAAAAAACTTCAAATTATTGAGCCAAATAAAGAAAATTCAATCACTGTGATTTTTTTAAAGTTCATAATTCATTTTACGGGCGGCCAGTCTGATTACTTACCGCGGGCGCCAAAAATCCTAGATGCGTCACTGGGTAATAGCACGAGAACTGAAACTGTGAGAGAGTTAGAGAACACGTGGTAGGGTTACACGGTTGTCTTTTGTGTGTCTTTAATACGACTGAGTGGATGGGAAACGGAGGATGTGATTAGTGTTACAGTATTGTATACAGACAAACCGAGGCATGTACAGCACTGTTAATTGCGCGTATAAATACGTGGAAATGGGTATGACTCTTTGCAGTTTAATGCAGGTAAGAAGGAAGTGCGACACAGTTTCCTGAATTCTGGACGGATGTAGATTTAATGAACTAGAATATGGAAGACTAATCAAAAAGATTAATGGAACAGAATTCAAGAAAACAAGCGTAATAGTTTGTAGTTATAGAAAAGATAAGAAAAAAGTGTGTTATGTTAACACTTGAAACCTTATTTGATATAATGGGTTTGGGGGTACATTTTATATTGGGAATACGAGTGGAAGATTGAGGTGAAGAATGTACAGAAATATTGTTTGCAGACCTAGAAACGGCAGATCCCGGTGGCCGTGCTAAGGCGTGGGTTTGCGGCTTGCTGGGATTGCAGGTTCGAATCCCGCCGGAGGCATGGATATCTGTCCTTTGCGAGAGTTGTGTGTTGTCAGGTAGAGGTCTCTGCGTGGGGATGACCACTCCTCCAGATGACTTGTACTGAGTATGGTGTGTCTGAGTGTTATCGCGACGCCTCGCTAATAAGAAGGCCCTGGCCCACTAGAAGCTGTTGCACCATGGGGTGGGGAAGATATCGACACGAAGATGCGAGCTGCGATAAATGCGGTGTTCAGCAGCCACAGCCTTTTGTGCATTTTGTCTGAACGAAAAAATATTAGAATTGATAGTGTAAGTTTTACAACTTTGCCACAAATTTAATTCAAAACTTAATCCAGCCTTCTCGTTGAAATTCTATAGCATACAATATTGTGTGTAAAATTTCGATGAGGTCCAAACATGATATTGAATTGTCCTGCTAAAAGTCTGTTTGAAATGGCAGCAGGATAAGTCACAAGCGTCTGTTCGTTTTGTGCTCAGCATGACTTCTGAACACAGCTGAGCTGAACAACAAATTCGGACATCCATTTTTGGTAACAAAATTGCACTCTAGCAACGCCACGGAGTATCTACCGCCACCTACCGCTGTTCCGAACGCTCCTGCAGTTTGGCCCTTACACCCACACAAAGTACCGGCAATTCTCATACCATCACAAATTGGTCGTCTCTACGCCGTTTATAAAAGGGCAAAGTGGGAACGGCTGTGCTATTTGTTTCACACTGCCCTCGATACTGCTACCCCCGGTCATGCGAGCATGTGTGCAGTTCCATAAGATGACCTTCTTCAGGGCAGCAAACCAGACGCTGTTCATAAGTGGATCAGCTGCCCCTATGGTGACACACTTCATATGACGCAACAAAACGCTTGTCAGAAGAGCCATAAGTCTAAAAACACGGGGCACAAAGCGCATTTCTCTCGTTTAAGTAACTCGCTGAGGATGTCCTGACATGAATACGAACCATCATGACATGTGGGGTGTGGAGGTACGACTCCACGAATCTCATCAGCACAAGACTGTAGTACGCACCGGTCGCCTACCTGCAGGTAGGAAGCCCACTGGATAGACGTGAGTAGAAACCGCAGTCGGTATGGCGCGGCGGAGAGAAAACTGCTTATGGCGGGAATGGACGTTGAGTGTGTTCCACACGACGTAGGAATTTTGAATGTTCAAACTGGCGGAACAAATATTGATCACTATACTCTAAGGCCGTCCCTCTCTGTCTATTTTAGCTCACAGAACCCTAAATAGCTACAGAACTTACTAAGGAACCCGTACCTGTTCACATTAAGTCAAGTATAAAATTAAACATCAGCATTTATCTTTTATGAACACTGCATATAACAAATCAACGGCTAACCTCAAACTGATCGATAACCTGAAAGCTGGGTCATGGCGAGCTGTGCTGAATTACTTAATTACAGAATCAGGAAACTTCTGGATTGAAGCAGCAACTGATTGCGTGCTAGCAGTGACGGAATGATTAGCGTCGAATGTCGCCGCACGAATGTTTAATTCGTACACACAAACTGAGACCGCCAATAAAACTGTTCCGCCACTATGCATTTTCGTCTCTCGGAACCCCTGACACCTCTTTGTGGACCTCAGTTTGAGAAACACGCTCTAAAGAGTTATTTTTATCTTTATTTTCCTTCATTGACTGTTCATCATCGACTGTGTGACCAATAAAAGTAAAACGTTAAAATTACAGTATAGATACTAAAAGCATTCAAAGTAAATATCAAAGTCCTAATGATAAGTAGTCATAAAAATAGTAATAGTAAAAAGACAAAGCCAATTTTCCATCATTTTTGTCCTAGCCTCCCAGTATCGCTCACACTCTGTCCTATTAAGTAGTGCGGTACATTGTCCTAGGTGGTTTCTGTCCATGGGTTTGCGGAGGCTGGATCAGGTCGGATTGCAATGCGGTGAAGATGTGTACCCAAGCAATCATGTCCAACGCACAGTCGAAATTCTGTAACTGCCTTTCTTCTAGGCCAGTCTGGTATTTTGGCTATTTCTTGTTTCCACGGTCTATTGGTTAGTCTTGTCTCTAGTTCATGTCTGTATACATTTTGGAACACCTGTTTTAAATGTAGTTTAATAGAGTGGTAGGATGTTTCTCTAATATGTGTTTGTGTAATTTTGGCGCCCTTCTTAGCCAGTACGTCAGCTTGTTCATTCCCTGCGATTTGACAGTGTCCATGTATCCACTGCAGTGCAATTTGTTTGTGTTTTGCCTTTAAGGGTGGGTCCACACTTGTAACGTTACCGCGTAACGTAACACCGTATCATGACAGTGTGGACGGGACTCGTGACCGCGTAACGTATCAAAAGTTGGTTACGTGGTCACGTTACGGGCTTGTTCGGTGCGCTGTCGGTATTTGGCCGTCACATCAAAGGGATGATACGGTTAAGGCCGGAGTAAGTGTGGACGT
>Ga0123355_10008849_pt1 | contig 15240 bp, 14 predicted proteins | sample TergutEmb28metaG_3_FD_89872 | JGI IMG/M metagenome (GOLD analysis project Ga0123355, IMG submission 89872) | Embiratermes neotenicus P1 segment gut microbial communities from Petit-Saut dam, French Guiana - Emb289 P1 | ecosystem: Host-associated > Arthropoda: Insects > Digestive system > Gut ... | reverse complement strand
CCCTAGAAGAGGTAGTGAATTTCAATTTTCTTTATACATTTTTCCCGATATTGTAAGTATATTTTTGTTGCATGTGACGTGTATAAACATACACCAGTAAAATAACACCTATAATCACAGTGCACATGGTACTGATTACTGTGTTGACCCCAGAGCCATAGTGAGGCCGGGAGGATTAAGCCAATGAAAAATTCCAGTCACACCATCGGGAATCAAACCCACGAACTTCCGGTTTGCAGCACAGCTCCTCAGCCAACCGCTTGCTCTGTGTCTTGCCGTCCCAATTTTAGGCATTTTCACAGAATTATGAAAAGCGAATTTAAGCTTCATCATGTCTATCCACTTGTCCCTAATTTCTGCATGGAACAACTCGGCTCCCACAGGATGGATTTTCATCAAATTTGATATTTCAATAATGTTCGAAAATCTGTGGAGAAAATTTGAGTTTGATTATAATATTACAATAATGGGTACTTCACTACTCCTCAATGAGCCTTCACCACTTCTTTCATGACTGCACATTAATTTTCCAATTTCTGCACCCAACCTGTTCAATGACCTCCTCTTAACTCATAACACTGCCTCAACTATGGTCAACAGACTAACATATACTATCAGGAGTACTGAGACAAACATGTAAGATGTACCCAACATCCTGATATTACATTGTCAGACATAAGAAATCTTACAGGCTGGATGGTCCGGAATTGAATCCCAGTTGGGACGAGATTTTCCTCCCATCCCGACTGGCCCTGGGGCCCACTCAGCCTCTTGTAAAATGGGTACCAGATCTTTCCCGGTGGTAAAGTGCAGCCGGGGCGTGCTGCTGACCACTCACCCACTTCTAGTGCCGCGGTCATGGAAGAGAAGAGGTATACCTTTACCCACCCTGTGGGTCACACCAGGCCTGTAACAGGATTCCTTTACCTTTTATATAAGGAATCTTCTTACCTTAGCTCTATAGGTGGAACATGACCTGAGAAAGTGGCAGATCAATGGCCCAGGGTTGAACAGTTGTATGTTTGAGAGTGTAGTGAGAACATGAAACAGTTACATGTGTGCTCTGTGGTGTTGTTACTTTGTGGAAAATTCCAGAAGCCTATGACAAAAGAATGTAACCAGTTATGGAAACTAAAGATGAACTCGTACACAATTGAAACTGCCATGTTCTAAATCATATGACTAAACAAAACAATGGGTGGTTAATGAGGTAATTGTGGTATTCAGAGCAAAGTAATTTTACAACAGTATGTTTCCAAGAAGAGAAAAGATTACAGCATCAATATTAATGGAAGCCTCAAAGACCTTATATTTTCCTCTTCAAAATTCCAATAGGCACATGAAAGAATCTCATCAAAACTTATAAACAATTTGTGCACGCGCCCTCAAGAAGTTTTGCCAGCCCTCTTCTGGAGTGTTGGACCGAAAGGAATAAGGTGCTATGATTCTTCAAAAACATCCAAACTACTAACCATGTGACACAGCATTACATCCCAGAAGGCCGGATTGTCCAACAATGAAAGTTGTTTATGAACATTCTTACCTTCATTTCAGATCGCTTGCATGGTTTATGCCTAATGCACACTGCTGAAGCAGATGCACAGTGCCACATACAGAAGCACACAATATAACAATTAACCAATGAACAATGTGACACTTCACATTTCACTGTTAGCCAGCATATTGAGGAAAAGAACTGACATTTACTGAGACCTCTATTTGAACCTGAATTTTGGTTCACATATGCACAGCCACATCACCAACACATTAACACAGGCAGAATTGACATGCATGTGGGTTTGTTCCATGAAAATACACTTTATAATCTGATTCATAATATACAAATAACTAACAAAATGCATTTCAATGTTTATTATGTATTTTATTCACTTAATTCTCACCAATATGTTCAGGGTAATACTAGTATTATTATAAGAATACAAAGGTACAAATGTTGTGTTATGTTGCTCACACTACATCACAATTAAAAATTATTATAATTTCATTTGAAAATATATAAATAATACAAACAGAGTTTAAAAATGGGTAATGATTAAAATCCTGGGATTTAAAACCATGAATTCTGTGTGGAATGATGCTTGATATAGTGATGTGGTGAGTTTTAAATCCAAAATGTAAACAATCCTGGCCATCTTTGGGGAAAAAATTCATACAGCCTGTAAGATGCAGGATTTTTACACTGCTAGTTACAGTTGCAATTGGTTGTGATTAAATATTAATTGATATACAAGTATTTCCTTTAAACATTCCAGTATAATAGAAATTCTTTTATTTCAAGAAATATGTAATCATAATGAAGTAAAAATGTTACTAGCAATGTAGAAGCTTCTGTACCTTACAAGATGTATGGATTGTTCCCCTGCCATTGGAACGGATAGGCTGAAACAACACCGGAAATTTTAGGTCTATTTCACCATATTTTACAATATACTGTGTACTATTCAAGAATTACTGTAACAAAAATGAAGCATAGATTTTATTTCCTAGTGGATGACCTATAGAATATTATAATATGGAGAAAAAAATGCAGAGTATCAAAAAGTGTAACTTACGATGTGCACACACACAAGCACACCAGAATGGGACAGAACAAACAAGGCTGAGAGTTTCCAGTTCTCATAACATGATCCAACTGCATAAGTCACAGCCACAAATAAAAACTCCTACCTGATTCCTTTTGGCGCATACATCTCATGCAACACCTTACGGCAGTCTTTTGCTGTAAGCAGGGCAACTAGCAGGAGACATGGCTGGTTTCGAACGTTTCACCAAAACATTCAGCAATTATAATTTTCATTTTTATTCTATTCCTGAACAGCCATATGCCCCGATTTTCAACTGGGCAGAAAACAAATCCCTATTTCCTACAACTGCATGTACCAAATCCACAACATGGTTCTATCCACTGTTTATTATTTTCAAAATTACCCCATTTTAACAGTGATATGTTGTGGGTACATCATACTTATGCAACCAAAGCAAATATAACAGCCTAAAACCACTTCATTCAAACAACAAATATTATGCTCCCCACTCAACTCTTTGGTCTGTTGATGCTCAAACATCTCTTCATGCTCATATTTCACAGAACAAAGCAACAGTTGTAACCATGGCACGAAAGTGTAGCTCACACCAGCAGTATTCAGCTGTGTTCCAAAGACTACCATGTTCTATCCCGTTTCCTGCACAAAACTTTTGTTAATTTTTTGAAAGAACCATCAAACAAGCATCCTCAATCTACTGCCAAACCTTCAAGATCCAACCTTGAATACAGGATGGATTATAACTGATACGGACAAGCACATCTTCTTAAATGACACTGATAATTTGAATCCAGCACATTACATTTTCACAGCGATCTTCATGTGGAATAATGCAAATTACACCGATAAATCTTACACAAATATACATACAAAGTCTACAAGCAACTGTCAATTGCAGCTGTAGCCTCATTGCTCATCATTCTACTACAATCATACATCACCTCTGCAACACCCAGACTGAAGTTACTGTCCAGTACAGTGACAAAGACCTAAGCATGCACCCTGTCTTGGTGCCTGCATTGTACATGTTTCTACAAAATATTTTTATAACACAAACTAGCAATTATACCAAAAGAATTCTACATTCTCATACAAATCATTACCCAAACACTAGGGCTAGGAACTGTAAAAAATTAACCACTGAGGAGCTAATCAGATCTATAGCCTTATGTTTATTGGACTGTGCATCATCTTGATAGTTGAGTAAAGAGAGACCAACTTGGTGCAACATGTTTCATTATTACTTTTATTCAGTGATTCGGCCTGCATACGGATACCACACCACTATAGCCACACTGCAACGTAGCACCAACACACATCGAACCAGATACAACCCATGAAATAACTGGTGTTTGTGTGTGTAGTCTTCCCTCCGTTGTGTTGAACACTCAAATTGGTGTCATTTTATTGAGTCCTTGTGTCTGGGACCACTGTATTTCTTGTGATTATTCACTAGAATATGTGTTGTGTTCGGTGCACTGTCCTCTTGATTTTGCACTATGTGAATTTTTCCACTGTTATTGATGCTCACTGTTCATATTTGTAATGTTGGACGTGTGTCTTCTTTCAGTGTGGCAGCTTCTTGTACTGCAGTGTATCTGTTATGTTACTTGTTTGAAGTAGGTCTTGTGTAGGGTTTTTGGTGTGGTAGCTGTGGAGTGTGGGTGTGAGGGGGGTTTTTTTATGGCTGGTGGGGATTTAGAAGAGCTTCAAAGATTAGGTTGGGGAATATGGTGTGTTTGTTGTTTAAGTGGTTATTGTTCAAATATTCTTTGTCGATGTAAAAACGTTCTATACTGTTGAGATGTGACCCTTTGTTTTGCTGTTGTATATTTGCATTGTGTTATGTTATTTTACACTTCCAGATCCCATCCTTGGTCTTTATGTTCTTAGCCTGTGCTACCATTACAATTCTGAAAGCAGAGGTTTCAGAGAGTGTGAGGTAAGAGATTTTGTTTAAAAGTTTGGTCAAAAATATTTTAGCGCAGGTGGGAAGAATCCTATTCTGTAATAAAATATTTGAAATTAGTGTTATGGCAGCAAAAAATTCATGTGTGCAACAGCATTGTGAAACAACGAAACATCAAAATAAATCTGCACTTACAGGCCATGAAACAGAATAGGCAACCACTGTTGTTTGAGATTCAGAAACATTAGTCTTGAGTAAAACATCACAGTTTTAGAGGGTTGTTGGTGAAATGATAATCTCAGTAAGTGTCTTGCTGAACAAAGTAAGCAACAAATTGCTACTGCTGCTCCTTCTCCTCCTACTCTTCTTCCTCTTCTTCTTGTTTCTCCTCCGCTTCCTCTTTTATTTCTTCCTCCTCTTCTTCATCTCCTCCTCCTCCTTTTCCTTCTTCATCTCTTTTTTCTTCTCCTCCTCCTCCTACCATTGTCTCTACATCCCTGGGTGAAACTTGACATCCTCAATAAGCCTCCACCACTTATGACTTCAATGCACATTACTTTTCCAATTCCTGCAACCAAACTTACGATGTCCTCCTCTTAACTCATCACACTGCCTCAACTTTGGTCTGCTTGTTATTCTTTCTCCATTTCCTCCTGGATTGGTACAAAGCTCTGTTTTGACATAGTGCTTGCTAGTAAACCAACACTCCAGCTCTGTTTTGTTGAAGTGAACCAACACCACTAGCTCTCCTTCACCAAATGCACCACAGTAAATCCATATTTCTAGCTGCCATTTGTTAAAGTTTACATTTCTGTATTCACACGCAGGCAGTCTGTTCAATTGTTTGTCTTTGCATCCTAGGCCAGTGCAAGTTAACCTTGTCCACCACTGGTTAGCACTAGACAAAAAACAACTGTGAAATAGGTCTGAATAATGAGGCAGGCCTTTGGTGGAGGTTTACTCCACGTGACGTTTTGAACGGTATGTTAAGTAATAACTGGTAGCAACACTTGGAGGGTACAATGGCACATTGTTAGGTGAGAATCCAAGTAGGTAAGGTCCAGAGAGCTACTGCGAGGACTTGGGATTATGCAGGTTGTTTGGGGTCCACAACTATTATTCAGGGATTTCTAAATTTACATTGCTTTTTCATATACAAGAGGTGTAGGGACATTTCTCTCTACCAGTGTATCTGTGTGCACTGCACCAATTTTGCTCTTAGAGTAACATGAATGAAGAGTTATTCCAGTGTCAGGTCCATTTTTCTTTTGTAGTGTCGATAATTTTTGACCGAATAGCAAACAGTACTGAAAACTTTTTCATTTTTATTGTACTCAATGTACTGCACAAGCCAAATGCACAGTATTAAATATATATATATATATACACACGGTGTTTCTGGAGGAACTGTAAATATTTTAGGAGGTGGAAGTATGGACTATTCCAAGTAAATAAGTTCACATAATCATGTGACCAATTTTCAATGCATGTGAAGATACAGCTGTTTAAAGTTGGCGTGCACAGATAAGAAATTTGTCTGTTGGGATGGATGAAAAGCACATTCTGCAAAGAAAAAGAAAACACAAGAGAAGAATTGGTATCTTATATTATGAATAGTGCTGCCCTCGTAAAGCAAGAACGGCAAGACGACTTCAGGAGAGCTACATATACTATTGCAAAGAGGGTTGAAAAGCACATTCAAGTCCATGGGATTTTTAAACATTTTCTTTGAACAGTTGCAATTTTATTGAGATCATTTACCTAACCAATAAATGCAATCAATATGTCAGTTGTTTTCCTTCATGCCTTTTGTAAGGCTTTAATGCCTATCATTCAAACAGCTGTATCTCCACATCTATTGAAAATTGGACACATGTTTATATGAACTTATTTACTCGGAATAATCCATACTACCACCTCCTAAAATATTTACTACTCGTCATGAAACACCCTGTACATATATAAAAATATTAATGACATTTTTTCGACATGTTTCGGTAAAAATGTACAATCTTAAGGGAGCATAGAATGGACAACTTAAAACTTTTCCATTGTTTTGATGTAATATTCCCTTCACTGTACTGCAGGTTTTTAGTAGTGCAATGAGAGACTAACAGAAATTTAACTCCATTTTCTGCTGATGATTGCTGACCTTTGTTGAGACTTCACGTTGTTTTCTTCTGCCCCATTAGCAGTAACTGCACAATGTATCCAAAAAAAATGCAGTGGAAGTGAAGTGACCTACTGATGAACAGATGCTGCACCGTAACTGACCACTTTTTTGTGGTTGGCCATTTATGTTTTTCTTACAGTTGGACCAAATAAGCTTGCTAATTGATATTTGTGTTACTTATAATCACAATATGAATTTAATTTGATTTCATTTCAAATGAAGGCAAAGAAACAGAAACAGTGAGAGAATTAATATCACGTGGTGTGTTTGTTGGCTTGCCATAGAAGAAACAATAATACTCATGAAAATTTTTGGACTATACAGGAGACTGAAAGAGCATGAGGCACCTAATATAGTGAGAGACAGCTCTTCCTTGGCCGTGGTGATGTGGCTTTAACAGGCATTTTTGTGCGGAACAGATTAATTTCTAGTATCAGCAGTACTGAGACAAACAAATAAGACCTAGCCAATAACCTGATATTACACTGTCAGATATAAGAAATCTTACGGGCTGGAGGTTCCAGGGTCAAATCCCGGTGGGGTCGAGATTTTCCACCCGCCCTGATCAACCCTGGGGCCCACCCAGCCCCCTGTAAAATGGATATGTGGTCTTTCCCGGAGGTAAAGTGCGGTGGGGCGTGCTGCTGACCACTCACCAATTTCTAGTGCCGCAGTCATGGAAGTGTAGAGCTATATCTCTACCCACCCTGCAGGCCACACCAGGCCTGTAACAGGAACACTTTACCTCTTACAAAAGGAATCTTCTTACCTTAGGGCTATAGGAGTAACATGACCTGAGAAAGTGGCAGATCGCTGGCCCAGGTTTGAACAGTTTTATATTTGAGTGTGTATTGAGAACATGAAAGTGTTACTTGTGTGTTCTGTGGTACTTTTGCTTTGTAGAAAATTCAAGATGCCTAAGACAAAAGAATGTAAACACTTATGGAAATTAAGGACATATTCTGACACAAATGAAACTGCCATATTCTTAATTATATATTTAGACCAAACAATTGGTACTTTACGTGGTAATTGTGGTATTTAGAGCAAAGTAATTTTACAACAGTCTGTTTCCTAGAAGAGGAAAGATTACAGCATCAACATTAATGGAAGGCTCAAAGACCTTATATTTTCCTCTTCAAAATTTCAATAGGCACATGAAAGAATTTCATCAAAACTTATAAACAATTTGGGCACGCGCCCTCAAGACGTTTTGCCAGCCCTCCTCTAGAGTGTTGGACCGTAAGGAATACGGTGCTATGATTCTTCAAAAACATCCAAACTTCTAGCCCTGTGACACAGCATTACATCCCAGAAGGCTGCATTGTCCAACAATGAAAGATGTATATGAAAATTCTTACCTTCATTTCAGATCGCTTGCATGGTTTATGCCTAATGCACGCTGCTGAAGCAGAAGCACAGTGCCACATACAGAAGCACACAATATGACAATTATCCAATGAACAATCTGACACTTCACAGTTCACCGTCAGCCAGCATACTGAGGAAAAAAACTGACATTTACTGAGACTTTTAATAGAACCTGAATTTTGGTTCACATATGCACAGCAACATCACAAACACATTAACACAGGCAGAATTGACATGCATGTGGGTGTGTTCCATGGAAATACACTTAGTAATCAGATTCATAATATACAAATAACCAACAAAATGCCTTTCAATGTTTATGATGTATTTTATTCACTTAATTCTCACCAATATATTCAGAGTGATACTAGTATTATTATAAGAATACAAAAGTACAAATACTGGGTTGTGTTGCTCACACTCCATCACAATTAAAAATTATTATAATTTCAGTTGAAAATACACAAATAATACAAATTATAGTTTAAAAATGGGTAATGATTAAAACTTTGGGATTTAAAAACATGAAGTCTGTGTGGAATGATGCTTGATATAGTGATGTGGTGAGTTTTAAATCCAAAATGTAACCTATCCCGGCCATCTTTGGGGTAAAAATTAATACAGCCTGTAAGATAGAGAAACGAATGTGCAAATATAGGGAAGGAAAAATGGCTCAAATTATGATGGCTACTGTACCGCACGTCAATGCCTGAGCGGGACATACGAAATATCACGCTGATGGATTTTTGTTCGACTGAGTGTATAATGCATCAAACTACACTAAAGATAACGATGCTATACAGAAATATCTTTCCACTGAGAGGAAATTGGGAATACATCTGCAAAGGCAACCAAATTTTTATGCCAAAATGTCCCAAATGCAAAAGACTTAAAAAAATTAGGAACACTTGAAATACACTTTATGAGAAAGAAAAAGAAAATTTCAGTCCCATATTTTATGAGTAAGTTTGAAGTAGGTGGGGAGGAACTTCTTCCACTACAATACAAGTCTTCCTGCTGCCTTTCCTTAAAAAACTCGTAAGTATTCCATTACTTCTCCTTTCCACCCACAACCAAAGCAACACAGAATCTTCTCACTCTATTTGTGTGTTGAATCATGGGCAATAAAAACACTTAAAAAAGTCATCCACCGCACAGAACTACAATAATTCTATTGGGTGATAGTTTGTTAAACTCATATCTTAACAAACTGGGAACAGTTAAATAATAACTAAAAAAATTCAAAATTTTTTAAAAAATGTATATGAATGGTTATATCATTTACATAGAAAAGTTACCCCATCATACTACACAATAAAATTTCATGATGCACTATGCGAAGAGTGGCAACAAGAGAAGAAGAGGGCAACTGGAACATTTGGCACAAAAATGCACGAACAAAATCATATCTCCTCAGAAAACTACCTGTTAAACAGAATTTGTGTATCTGATGTTTATTGGACAGTGCATCATTGTGATAGTTGAAGAATAAAAACAAACTAGATGTCATTTGTTATTTTTACTTTATTTCTTAGATAATTAACATATTTCGGGCATTTATATGTCCACCTTCAGGAGTTTGCGCTATAGTGCTGAACTGCTATATGGTCGACTGAAGCACAACTCAGTTTTGCTTCAGCTGGCAGCTCAGATACCACCCTTGCTGAACTGCAGCCTAACTCCAACACACAGCAATCCAAGAACAATACAGCCAATGTGGAATTTCAACAACATAGTCGCAGTCTCCTGAAGGTGGACATATTAATGCCTGAAACATGTTGAGTATCTAAGAAGTAAAGTAAATATAACAAGTGATATCTAGTTGGTTTTTATTCTTCAAGTATTTGTGTGTGTGTGTGTGTCACAACTCATCTCCTTCTATGGCAATGGTCAGTAAACACTGCAGCTATACATTCACTCCTGCATTTTCATTCATAGTATGCACAGGGACAGCTTTAAATTCATTATCCTTGGGCTACAGAAATTTGAACTGTAGAAGAGTACAAAAATATGGCACATGGCATTGTTGTTTCACGTTTGCCTTCCCAACTTAATTAAGTTTCAAGTACCCTACATCGCCATATCTCTTTGTGCAGAAAAGTTACGTTTAAATTATTTTCAGGGTCTAGGCAATCTCCTTCTCATTCAACCATCTGAGATGAGACATGAAGCAACTTTCCACAACAGGCAAATTTGTGGGTTGCATACCGACTGTTTAGCACTGTCCTTCATCCTGTACAGGTATAATGTTACATTTTTGTGTATTATGTGCCAAATGTTATGGTGTAATGTGAGTCAAACTGCTCCACTATTGACACATTATTGTTGGTGAAACATATTTTATGGGTTAAAAGCTGCAGGAAATACTGCAAAACAGCAGTAATGAAGAATATACAGAAAATAAACACAATGAAGGAATTAATGCAGAGATAGATAAGGAAGTAGATGACACCAAATAAAGTACACTTCAGGGGAAAGACGATGGCAGAAAAAAAAGGAAGCTGCCACTGCTTTACTTACAACCAATCAGACTCTTTCGTGTAAGTCTGGAATAGAGTGGAGGTAAAATGCATCTCTTGTTATGAAAAGGACAAAATGCCAATTTAAAAAGTAGTCCAACCATTTAGCAGTAAGAAAATGGTTGAGGGACATTGCTATGTTCACTCCAATACGATATGTAAGGGCAGTATCTGTATAGCTCCACTCAGTGTTAGCTTTGGTATTAAAGGGAAGTGAGTGCTGTACATTACAACTTACCACTTCACACGCAGGTAAGGAGCCCGTTTACCCATTGAACAGGGGGTTGGTTTGTCTGTAGAGAAGAGAAAATTTATTGCCTCTAACAGCATGCTAATCGCAGAACACCCGGTCCATAGCCTAGCCTCTACACTGACCTGACAACATTGTCTCCTAACACATACATATTAAAACCTTGTATGTGGCTATGGGATATAAATAGCATTAATTTTATTCTGGGGTACAAAAAGTACCACAGCTGTTCAACCACAGACTTTTTTGTTGGGTTAGACACGGAATGGTTAAATGACCAGAAAACTCAGAACTAAAACCTCAAGACAATGTAAATGCACATGAGAACAAGAAGGAAGGCTAAGTGGGTTGGTCACATCTTGTGTAGGAATATTACTGAATGAAAGAAAGAGGGAAGAATAGAAGTGATAGGAAGACAAGATATAAGTAGCTACATGATGACCTTAAAGAGTAGAGAGGATGCTGGCAACTGAAGGTGGAAACACTAGATCACACTGAGTGGAAAACTCACTTTGGAAGATGCTATGGACTTAATGTAAGGCAGACTACAAAATAAATGAAGGTATGAATTACACTAAAGAGGAATATAAACACCCAAATTCACAATAATTGATGTTACAAAACCATCATGCAGTGCCTAAATATGACAAAGCTGAAACCCAGAGTGCAGGGAGGGTGCATTCAATTGAGTCCACGCGGTCTGCACCCATAAGGGGTGTTGACTTTTGATGTAAATTTTGGGGGCCCGGCACTATGTATACCCCTGTTGGTCGTTTGGGCGGTCGAATCCCGCGGTACTCAGCTCCTGTGGGGATAGTAAGAAATGCACCTTCACAACACACATGCAAGTAATTCATCATTCGTAAGTAACAAATGAGATATATTCCGAATACTATTCTGGCAATACAAGTAGGCCCTCAAATCCATCACTGACATGTACCCCCTTCACTAACACACCAACCGGCTGCGGAGTCCAACACCAGGCCCGGTCCGCCGGCTTCCAGGTGTCCACAAGTGAGGGTCCATACGGTACTTTGTCTCGCACCAGTTCCGATGCACCGCGCCGAGACAAGTCTGGGGGGAGAACTAACACAGGCCACCGTTCCTTATGCGGAGTGCGACGCTCCTCTTCACGTTGCTCCAATCCCATCCGGTCCACGGTACAGGGAAAAGCGAATGATTATCGTCCGGCGACCCTCCACTCCGTGAGTGGTGAAAACATCAGGGCTCATAAACCAAAGCAAACATAACATTACATTCAGAATATAACTAAGCATTACATTGCATTACACTCAGAACACTGTTCAGCATTACTTATGACATGGTTTCCGCTGGCTTACATGGGCCCTTCGTATGATCACCCCGGTATCGGGGTTAGCCAGTAACACCACATTGGGTCTCACGATCTTGGCAATTGTCACAGGCACCGACCACCTTAATAACAGCTTAGCAGAGGTGTCTAGACTCTTAGAACTACTTAACCTAAGCTGATAGCCCACCAGATCACCCACCTTTTATTGGTGCGTTTTGCGATTTGCGTTAAAACTTTGAGCCACTCTTTTCCTGGCTGCCAGCAAGTTACGATAGGCCTGGGTCCAGAACTGATTCGTGCTATTGTTATTGCCATCACTAACTGGGGACAGATCCCACTGAACCCCTAACGGGCATTTCAACTCGCGCCCCAAAAACAAGACGCCCGGAGTACTACGCGTGCTCTAATGCACGGCAGTGTTCAAAGCCAGGCTTACCCACGGTAGATCCTCATCCCACGAATTCTGGGATTCGTGGTGGAATATTTTCAACGCCGACTTCAGGTTCCTGTTAAATCTCTCTGCCAGGGAGCCTTGGGGATAATAGGGGGTGGTGGTAAGATGTTCAATCCCCCATCTGAAACACAAGTCTCGAAACTGCTTGCAGCGGAAAACCTTGGCGTTGTCCGTGACGATGGATTTCGGTGTACCATAAGCCGGAAAGTATTCTCTCTCTAAGTAATCAGACACTGCTGATGACGTCATCTTGCGGACAGGGCGAAATGAAACGAACTTGGAAAACGAATCAACCACGACCAAAATGGCAATGTTGCCGCGTTTGTTTCTAACAAGCGGACCCACAAAATCAATGAAGAGCCTATCCATTGGTAGAGCAACTGGGCTGGCTGAGTGTAACCCCACTCGCGTGTCTTGCGCGGGCTTAGCTCGCTGACACAACTCGCATTTGCGTACGTAGTCGAACACTTGCCCACGCATCTTCGGTCACCAAAAGTTAGAAGCAACTCTGTGGTAGGTCTTCCAGGCGCTGAGGTGGGCTGCTAAAACAGCGTCATGGAAATACTTCAGAAGCATGGGTCTCAATACAGGCGGGACGACCCATCTGCGCCTCCTCAACCGTTTGGGAAAGTAGCATAAAAGACCCTTATGCATCTGAAAATTATCGACGCCGGTTTGCTTGTCCTGGATCTTCTTCAGGACCTCCATGCAAAACGCGTCGTTCTCCGGATGTTCTTTCAGAGAAGAATAAACAAGAGGAAGAGACTCCAACAAGGCACCACAGGAAACTTCCACGTTCTCATCAGAACCACCTTCGTACATGCGTGGTAACGCGTCAGCCAACACGTTGTCTACGCCCCGAGTGTGCTTGACCTTGAACTTGAATGGCGCCAACCGCAATATCCATCTGCCGAGACGTCCCACGTCCTTGACCTTTCTAAGTAACCAACACAACGCAAGGTTGTCACAATGTAATTCAAACTCTTTATGCTCGAGGTAGGAACGGCATTTTTCACAGCCAAAGATGACCGCCAAGCACTCCTTCTCATACGTGCTGTACTTGCGTTCGGCTGCGGTCAGAACTCTGCTGTAATAAGCAATAGGGGCCAATGCACCATTCACTTTCTGATGAAGGACAGCCGAGACGGCCAGGTCACTGGCATCGGTCACTAAGACGAATTCCCTGTTAAAATCGGGAATTTGGAGCACCGGCGCTTCACACAAGGCGCGTTTTAAGGAATCAAACGCCATCTGATGCTCCTCTCGCCAAACAAAGGCAACCTCATTCTTCTTCAGATCATGAAGGATAGCTGCGGTGTCAGCGTAGCCGGGGATGAACCGGGCATAGAAACCCACCTTCCCAATAAATCTCCTGAGTGATGTTAGATTGGTCGGGCATGGATACTTCTTGATAGCAGTGACTCTCTCCAGTAGAATCTTGACGCCACAGGACGAAAGCAGGTGCCCTAAATACTTGATCTCCGAGGCACCCAAAACAACCTTATCGGGGTTCAAAGTGAACCCAGATCTTTGAAGCCTGCTCAGAACTTCGCGCACATGAAGCGCATGGTCTTCAGGGGACGAAGAGTAAACTACCAGCTCATCCAGCAAATTGAAAACGTAGAGTCCCTTTAGATCAGCGAAAAGCTCGTCGACGACTCTGAGTCCAGCTCAAAAAATCTAATCCCAAAATGAGCGGGAAAGGACCTCCATTTAAAATTTTGAATTCTTGGTCCCGAGCAAACTTAAGCAACTTGACGTGGAGTCTCACAGCATTAGTAACTTTGCAACGCGTGCCGTCTGCTAGGGTGCACGACACTGCACACTGTAAAAATTTGCACGTCTCTCCAGTTAAATATAAATACTCCACCACATCAGATCGAATACACGAGAGTTGGGCCCCAGTGTCGACTAAAGCCGGAACCTTCCCCACTCTTGAGTTCCAGCATGACCCACAGCGGGGAGTCTGAGGGCACACCGATGATCTTATGCACACTGGTTAAGCACTTGGCCCGGGGGTCGCGTGACCGCCGGGCCCCTGCCCTTTCCCGACCGCGAGGTCCTCTGAGGGCAACTCCTCTGATAGTGTCCGGGCTGGCCGAAACTCCAACACTTAGTAGTAGAGGTCCCTGATCTATCCTGTCTCCGCCTGGCCGTCTGGGGCACATCCCGGGGCTCCCCTGCACCCCCACTCTGTCGCCAAGCCTCCGGCTCCACTCGCTGCCTTTCCTTAGACACTGAGATCTTTTCCTCAATGAGGCCGACCACTCGATATAAATCCTTTAGACATCGCGGCATGTATAGGAACGCCGCATTAGGAAGAACGTCGGGATGAAAATTCATGAGGATTCTGTCCAACAACTTTTGCTCCGTCGCCTCATACTGTAAGAAATTAGCTGCCTGGAAAACCTGCTCTATGTACACCCGCAAGACTGTCTCGCAGCATGGAACCTAAAAACGATCAGGTCACGTATGAGTCTTTCCCTGACAAAATACGGAAAGAATTCTTCCAGTAGTTGGGTCTTACAGTCGGCCCAACTACACCTCCCACGAAGACAACTCCCAAAGAACTTCATTAGGCTCCCAGAAACGAGAGGCAAAATCTTCGTGACAAACTGCCTATCATCCACTAGTCCCAGGTCATACACCTCACCTAACCGGACCGGACAAACAGCCGCAGTATCTCTT
>Ga0123355_10008848_pt1 | contig 15240 bp, 12 predicted proteins | sample TergutEmb28metaG_3_FD_89872 | JGI IMG/M metagenome (GOLD analysis project Ga0123355, IMG submission 89872) | Embiratermes neotenicus P1 segment gut microbial communities from Petit-Saut dam, French Guiana - Emb289 P1 | ecosystem: Host-associated > Arthropoda: Insects > Digestive system > Gut ... | reverse complement strand
GGTTGCCAATGCAGTCTTGTATCGTGTCGCACCAAAAGCGGAATTTCTCCTCATCTGATGCACTGCCGGTTATATACTCCTCTGGTACGCCATTGGCGCGCATAAGCCGCCACTTGTAATGGTCGCCGCCAAGGGCTAAGTCTGTGATATTACGGAAACGTTTATTTTCCGCTATTTCTTTTGGCTCCAGGTGGCAATGGTAGTCAATAATCGGCAAGTCTTTACTATAGTTGTATAGGTCAATTGCTGTTTGACTGTGCAGTAGGAAATTATCGTCCATAAAAGGTTTTGGCATAGAATACTCCTTTAATAAAAGTTTATCCACAAAATGTGTAATTTAAGCAGTTAATCATCACAATCTTGCAGCAGATACGCGCGCACGATTGCATACTGAAAGCCCCAAAGTGAGTTGGCTTCCCAGCCTTGCAATTCATTAATATGAAAATCAAAAAGGTAATCTGTAAAGAGTGTAATCTGCGGAACCAAATAATTATGCCGCACCATCAGCTCCACCCATAATTCCAGATACTGTTCGGCTTCATAGGGATTTGACAAATCCTTTAAGCTCATTTCTTGAGCTAGGTCATGCATAATTTGATCCCGTAGAAATGTATATACCGGAGTACCGGTGGAATCAATATTGTACGAAAACCAAAACCGCGTATCTACGTGGACAGTAACGTTGTAAGTAAACATATGGTAGAAGGGTTCGTCGTCATAGGTTCTTAAGACAATAGAGATAGGATTACTGTGGAATGATTTTTCAATATGCATACCAATATCATGAGCGGTGTATAAATGCAAATTATAGATGGGCCATGGCAGTATAGCTCTGTCAGGGGTTGCCCACTGGATAACCAACGGCATTAGGCTTCCATCGTCCAGCCTCTTATGCCGTATATTTCCGTTGCCGGTTACAAACGGATCCCCGTTATTATCCAGGTTCCAACCGCCTGCCTCGAGTACATAAATAGCCTGCTGTGGGTCAAAACTGTAATTGGTAAGACGCGCTTCCAATGCTTCCCCCGCTTGCTGAAATTCCCAAGATGCACGGGAGTAACCGCTATTAACCAGGACGGCATGCTCACTCATAGTAAAGCCAATTTCTTCCCGATCCAAAAGCCAAGCTATGGCCTGCCGTACCTCGGCAAATTGGGTCGGGCCATGGTCTGCATGGAAGCCGACAGCGGTATACCCATTGCGAATATATGAGTTAACGCTTATTGCATCCATAAACGATAAGGTCAAACCGTGATATATCCAGTCAGTGTTGGATGACCTAACTACCATGTCAATGTCGCCCCGCTCAAGGTAGTCCATTAAATCATAATGGGGTAAAGGTTTGATAATAAGGGTTTCAATCCTGGGGCGAAACCCGTCAAAAGTACCTGCAAAGTATGGGTTGGCTTTTAATACAATGACAGCCATCATGTCACAGAAACTTACAAACCTATAAGGCCCGGCTGTTACTTTGGGAGCAAAGCGGTAGCCTGTGTATGGTGCGTTAAACGTTACCTCCAGAAGTTCTTCTGTGAAATTATCGCAAAGAGTAGCGCCGTAGCCAGAGTCTGCCAGTAGTACGTCAGGTGCAATCACGTGTTTTGGTGACGGAGAGACGCGTAAAGACATCTTCGGCGTATCCGACAGGCTTGTTATACTAAATGTTGTTTCGCTGTATAATCGGATACCCGAAAAAGTCCTGGTTTCACCGGCCCTGAAGGCTTCGAAGCCATTAAACTGGGCGCCGCTATCAGTCGAAGCGCCAAGAGCCGTAAGTTCTGGGGAAGAGTACAGCATAATCCCAAAAACATAATCATATGCAGTAATGGGTGTCCCGTCAGACCATAGATTATCCGGGTATATAACAACGGTTAGCGTTTCAGAGCCGTCTGGGCTGCGGGTAATTTCATAATTTTTTACTACGATGGGGTTGAAAAAGGCAAAGCCGTACCTATCCGTAGCTGTCAAACACATGCCGCCATGCATCAAATTTATCGCATTTACATTGGGAGCCAGAATTGTCCATCCACTCACCATGTCGGCAGTGGGGATGGTATGAGTACCCCATGTAATTTGACCGCTTGGCTCTGTATCCGGGACTAGAGCCAGTATTTCGGCGCGTGTCAAACCGGAAAGACGTACACCGGGTTTAGGTATGGGGTTAGGAGCGGACTCATTTGATACGGGTGAAGCATTAACAGTGGATGTTTTATCAAAAACAGCACTGCATGTCACCGCCAGCAAAACTGCTGCTACAAATATTGCTAGAAAACGTTTCAAACGCACGACGATTCTCCTTTCATTTGGGTGACATCTGAATGGCATTTGAAATGCAAATCATTTTAGAAGCATCACAGGCTGATTACTGCGGTCTACCAAAATAAGACAACATCCCACCGTCGACATACAGGATATGCCCGTTTACGAAATTTGAAGCTTCGGAAGCCAAAAACACCGCGGCACCCTTCAAGTCATCGGGTGTCCCCCAACGGTTGGCGGGAGTCTTGGACATTATAAGGGTATTCATGGGGTTAGGGCTGCCGTCTGCTTGTGGCTCACGCAGGGGGGCTGTTTGCGGGGTGGCTATATAGCCTGGGCCAATACCATTGCACTGTATGTTAGCACCGCCAAACTCCGCACAGATATTCTTCGTTAGCATTTTAAGACCGCCCTTGGAGGCGGCATAGCCCGCGATAGTCTCGCGGCCGAGCTCGCTCATCATAGAGCAGATGTTGATTATCTTGCCATGGCCTTTTTCGATCATACCGGGGATAACCGCTTTGGACATAATAAATGGGCCGTTAAGATTAATGTCCACGACTTGCCTGAAATCCTCTGGCGACATTTCCAACATGGGCGTACGCCTGATTAGCCCGGCGTTATTAACCAAGATATCAATTATGCCAACCTCTTCGCGGATACGCTTCACAAATTGGTTAACGGCTGCTTCGTCGGTTACATCGCATACATAGCCTACAGCGTTTATACCTTCGGCGGCATAGGCTGCTAGGCCTTTATCCACCATCTCTTGCCTTATATCATTAAATACAATGGTCGCCCCTGCATGGGCCAACCCAGATGCCATTGCTTGGCCTATGCCATGCGCGGCACCGGTAACAAGAGCGATTTTCCCATCCAAGCGAAAATTTTTCATATCAAAGCTCATAATATTCTCCTTATACAATATTCGTAGAATTACGCAAAATCAGCTTAGAACTAAGCTCGATATATTGCGGGCCGTCATCAATTTCTTCCCTTATACGTTTAATCAAAATTTTTGCGCTTTCTACACCTACTTCGTAGAAAGGTTGTTCTATCACAGATATCCCACCGCTTATTAGCCTTGACCAATGCAGGTTATCATACCCGCATACACCTAAGTCATCGGGTATATGCAGGCCCAGCTCGTAAGCGGCGCCTAGTAAATTAAGCATGGCCATTGGCGTTGTAGCAAAGGCTGCGACTCTTTTTCCGGCGCATTTGTGCATAAAATCCGCCAGGGAACTTTTAAACCCTTCGTCTAAGCTGTCTTGTAGGATATAAACCAACTCGTCCGGGTTTTGGATATGCTCCTTGGATTGGGTCAAAAAGGCGTTGTAGCGCGCAAGTCTTACCGTGCTCCTGAGCAAATTGGACGAAAATAGCCCCACGGCCTCGAAGCCCATGTCGTACATGGCCTTAATAGCATGCTTGGTCATGGCATAGTTATCTGTTGTTACCATGTCAAAAACCGGCTTCTTGATAGTCCTATCCGCAAGCACAATATTAGTGCCCTTGTTCTTAAGATCTTCCAGCAGATTATACTCATTAAAATCCGCAATAATTACTATCAACCCTTCGACCTGCCTATCCATCATCGAAAGGATATATTCCCTTTCTTTTACAGGTTTCTCGTCGCTGCAAGCGGTTACGACTTGGTAGCCTTCTTGGGTAGAATAGTCGATTATGCCCTTGATGAGCTGGACCATTACTGGGTTTGTGACATCAGAAACAATTACGCCTATCAGGCCGGTTTTTTGTGATTTTAGGCTGCGCGCAATAGAGTTAGGGCGGTAATCCAATTCCTCGATTACCGCCTTTATCCGGTTTTTTGTCTTCTCAGACATATGCTCATACATGCCATTTATATAGCGCGAAACCGTGGTTTTAGACACGCCCGCGACTTCAGACACCTTACCGATTGTAACGTTATCGGGTTTCACTACTTTAGGTCTTCCATCGCCACTACGTCCATATCGGTGAATGTGATATTCTCGCCGCACATACCCCAGATGAAGGTATAGCTACCCGTACCCGCGCCGGAGTGGATAGACCAGCTTGGCGAAAGTATAGCCTGCTCGTTGGCTACAATGATATGGCGGGTTTCACTTGGCTCGCCCATTAGGTGGACTACGCGGGCATCATCGGCCATACCAAAGTAGAAATACGCTTCCATACGACGCTCATGGGTGTGGCTTGGCATTGTGTTCCATACGCTGCCCGGGGCCAGTATGGTCATGCCCATTACAAGCTGGCAGGTTTCTAATACATCTGGGTGGAGATATTGATTAATTGTGCGCTTATTGGACGTTTCGCTTGCGCCTAAGTGGACTTTTTTTGCTATTTCTAGCGTGATAAGTTTAGACGGATATGGATAATGTGCCGGCGCTGAGTTGAAATAGAATTTAGGAGGTGTATCCGGGTTTACGGCTTCGAAGGAGATATCCTTGACGCCTTTGCCGATATATAGGCCGTCTTGGAAGTCTAAGGCAAACTCCTTGCCGTCTAGGGTGATTTTGCCTTTGCCACCGATGTTAATGATGCCGCCTTCACGGCGCTCGAAGAAATAATCTACACCCATTTCCTTGCCGCCTTCTAAGGTCAGCGGGGCGTTTGTGGGCATAATACCGCCTACGATTATGCGGTCGATGTGGGAGTACGTCAGGTTGGCTTCGCCGGGGACGAATACAGGGTCGATAAGGAAGTGCTCGCGTAGTTCTTCTGTGGTGTAGAGCTTTACATCCTCGGGGTGGTTCGAGTAACGGATTTGTAGTTTCATTTTTGATGGCTCCTTTTTTATTTTTTAGGACCTTGGGGCGCTGCCCCAAACCCCGTAAACTTTTTGAAAAAAGTTTAATCAAAAACTTTAAGGGAATGCGCTTTGCGCATTCCCAGGTTTAGATTGGTGTAGATTTATATTAATGATTTCATAGCTGATATATCTTTATCATAGCTGTCCATTTTGACGTCTTCGCGCAGTAGGCGGATGTTTGGCTTGTTTTTCTTTAACCAGTTAAAGATTAGCTTATAGTTTATTACGCCTTTGCCTATGTTTCGCCAGGCTTTAGATTTGTTTTCTATTGCGGTGTCTTTGATATGCATAACTTCTATTTTGTCACCTAGCAGCTCCAGCATTTCTTTAAAAATATGGTCTTGCTGGTGGATATTGTGGGGTAGTACCATGTTTACAGGGTCAAAGATTATGCGCAATTTGTCGCTTCCTATCTCGTCTAGAAGCCTCCTGGTAAGGACTGGGGTGTTAAGGGTATGCTCGGCTACGGGCTCTATGCCTATCAGCACGTTTTCGGCTTCAGCCTTTTCGGTCATGCGGAGTACGCTATCTTTAAGGCGGGCATAGGCACTTTCCCTTTCGGCATACGTTGCGTGGATGCTAAGGCCTGTGGTTTCTGTGCCTACTATGGGCACGCCCAGGAATTTGGCGTGGGATAGGTTATCTTTGAAGATACGTACGTTGTTTAGTCTATCCGATTCGTCTGGCAATGACGGCTCGATATAGCAGCCCAGTACTGTAATTTCAACATCGTGCTTGACAAAGGCCCCTTTAATTTCGTGCAAAACCTCCGGCGTTATTGCGTCAAAATGCTCCAAGCCTTCAATTGCCTTAGCTGGGGCATATTGCACACAGTCAAAGCCTGCTTTTTTGATTGTCTCGGCTTGCTTATCTAGGGCGTTAAATCGTCCAAAATCGTGTGCGCGTACTCCTATTTTCATCATACCACCCCTTCTCCCCTGCAAACCTCCGCATAAGCAAATAAAAACGGTGCTACACCTTTTGCGTCGTTCTCAACACGCGGCTCGGATATATAGTATTCATACGTACCGTCCCGGGGTTGGTAGCCGCCTTTGCCCGCCATCCCACCAAGTCCGGCTACCAAGCAGATATCTTTAAGTACAAAAGTATCATCGGATATCACAAGCTTATGCGCAACCACCGCGTCAAAAATTTCCCGACCGTATTCAAAATATCCGTCGGGTAGGCAGCCCAGCCTTGCGCCCTTCATTAATGCGTACGCTATGGCGCATGTGCCGCTGGTTTCTAGGTAGTTGCCTTCGCGTGTGGCGGCGTTGGTTACTTGGTAAAACATCTTTGTTGCAGGGTCAGCCACTTTTAATAGCGCGTCCAACACATGTTTTAAATGTACCTGTAGGCATTTGCTTTCGTCATTTTCCAGCTTTTCGATAGAGTCAACAAGGGCCATGGCATACCAGCCAATAGAGCGTGTCCAAAAATTAAGGCTGAGCCCTGTAGCTTTGTTGGCCCAAAACATCTCACGGGACTCATCATAGCCATGATACAGCAGGCCCGTGGACGGGTCGCGCATGATTTCATATACATGTTCGAATTGGTTTAACGCGTCATCAAATTGCTTGCGATTGTTAAATAATTTTTCGTATTCCAAGTAAAAAGGCTGGACCATGTACAACCCATCCAGCCATACCTGGTTAGGGTATATTTTTTTATGCCAGAAGTTGCCCGTGCTGATCCGCGGGTGGGTTGCCAGTTGCGAATACAGCAAATCCGCGGCCTTTTTATATTTGTCATCGAGATTGGCACGATATAGGTCAAACAACACCTTACCCATATTGATATTGTCGCAGTTATATTCTTCTACTTGGTAGCCCAGTATCCCGCCGTCTGCGTCTAAATAAAAATCTATATAATTTTTTGCGAAGTCAAAGTATTTTTTATCACCGGTGGCATAATATATGTCCAAGACGGCTTTAATCATACACCCGTCTATATAATTCCACTTTGGTGGCTTGCTTGCAAGTTTGTGCTCTATGTTCCAGGCTGGGGCTCTTGGTGTGGATGTGGCCAATAGGTTGTCTACAAAATTTAGGATTTTTTTCATCTATTAATTCATTCCTCCTTCGTTATCGGAACAAATCGGATTCCTACTGCAACAAACTACTTAAAACTATCGCTGATGTTTTTCAGCTTTAGCTTTACATCATCTTGCAGTTGATTATAGTCCGTATCGGTTATTGCACCTTCTATTGCATACAGGTGAACAAGACATACACTGGGATGTTGCAATTTAAGCCTAACATAGGCATCTTCACTGCCGGTTCGCTTTAAGTCTTCCGCTGTCATAATGCCAACAGACTTTAGTTTTTTTTCCAGTTCGGCACCAATATTTCTTAATGATGTTAAGTTTGCCACTTATATCGCCTCCTGCTCTAAGATTTCTTTGCTTAATGCGGCAAAGCCATTGCTACAATGTTACCCCATCTTTGAAAATAGAAATTTCACGATAGTTGTTGACTTCGTTTTTAGCTAAGACTTCGCCGCTTGCCAAGCGCTTTATATAGTCGAAGAAAGCCTCTGTTAAAGCTTCTATCCCTATAGAATCACTGTTTAACAGCACTCCCGCGTCAAAGTCAATCCAATGGGGTTTATTTGTTGCAAGGGCAGTATTACTTGAGATTTTAACCGTAGGAACCGGCCCCCCAAGGGGCGTACCGCGGCCTGTTGTAAATAACACGATGTGAGCGCCGGCGGCTGTCAGGTTTGTTACGGCAACTATGTCATTGCCGGGGCCCTGCAGCAGTACCAACCCGGGCTTTGTGACGGTTTCGCCATAGTTAAGCACGTCAACTACAACGCTTTGGCCGCCTTTTTGGGTACAGCCCAGTGATTTTTCTTCCAGAGTAGTTATTCCGCCTTCTTTATTGCCTGGGGAAGGGTTTTCATAGATTTCTTGGTTATGTCGTATGAAATACTCTTTGAAATCGTTGATTAGGGATACCGATTTAGTAAATACTGTTTCGTTTGTACAACGGTTCATAAGCAATGTCTCCGCGCCAAACATTTCGGGTACTTCTGTTAGCAGGCAGGCTCCGCCATGCTCTATGATTGTATCCGAAAGCCTGCCAACCAGCGGGTTGGCCGTTATGCCAGAAAACCCGTCAGACCCGCCACATTTTAGGCCGATAACAAGCTTGCTTATAGGTACAGGCTCCCGCTTGAAGGTTTCCGCATAGGCCACAAGCTCATCTATTATAGAAAGCCCAGCCGCTATGTCATCTGATACATCTTGGGTGTTTAGGAACTTAAGACGAGAGTCGTCCCATTGGCCCAGTACTTGTTTAAACTCTTCTATATGATTATTTTCGCAGCCAAGGCCCAGCACTAGCACACCTGCGGCATTGGGGTGGTTGGCTAGGTTTTTAAGGATATTTTGGGTGTAAGTATGGTCGTCACCCAGCTGAGAGCAGCCGTATGGATGCACGAAGGTATATATACCATCTACTCGCCCTGTATGGCGGCGGGTAGCTTCCAATGCGATTTTTTCGGCTATTTTGTTTACACAGCCAACCGTGTTGATTATCCAAATTTCATTGCGGATGCCTACTTGGCCGTTTTTACGCACATAACCTTGGAAGTTTGCTTGGGCCGCCGGTGCGCTCTTGGATGGGAGGTTGGGATTATATAAGTACTCGAGAATGCCGCTCAAATTGGTTTTTACATTGTGGGTGTGGACATGTTCTCCCGGCTTTATCGGCGCTGTGGCGCGGCCTATGGGGTGGTCGTATTTAATTATGTTTTCGCCTTGAGCTATGGGCTTAATAGCTATTTTATGGCCTGCCGGGATTGGAACCGTGGCGGTAACATTTATAACTATATCACCGCTTTTTATGTCTTCAAGGGCCACGGCTACATTATCGTTAGCACCTATAACAACCGCGTTGCTTGTCTTGGTCATGCCACACCTCATCATAAGTATTTTTGCTACAGCCCGAGCTGCTAAAAAGACGCAAACAATTTAAAAAAACAGCTTAAACATGCATAAACATCAAAAAAACGAACGACCGCTTTTATCAAAAATGACAAAACCTAAATGTCTGTATTATGCCCGCAAAACCAGTGATTCTAAGGTTTTTTGCATCCCTACTGCCAGTATGCTTTGCAGGTATCCGGTTACTTTATGCGCAAAACCTGGCAGCAGGTTTAAGTCCTCGTCCCAGAAAGCGATGTTGGCACAAGTTGCTTTAACTACAGCGGCTATATCTTCCGGCTGTGGCTTGCTTCCGGCCTGTTGCCACTGGGCCTTGAAAAACTCCATAATCTCCGGATTATCGTTGGCATCATCAGTTTTGTAAAAAGCCACAAGCGCGGCAAATCCAAATGTCAGCACATCCGGCAGGCCGCCTGTCTTTTTGTGATAATCCTTTATTGTTGGTAAAACCCTAGCCTTAAACTTTGACACAGAGTTAAGGGCAATACTTAGCAAGTAGTGCCGGATATGCGGGTTGGCAAAACGGTCAAAAACCGATGCGGCAAAGGTCTTCAAATCCTCCTCGCTAAGGTCAAGAGTCGGAATTATTTCGTCATATATACCTTTGCGTAAATAAGCAATAAACAGTGGGTCACTCATCATCTCGCCAACGGTCTCTTTGCCGGCCAAGCGGGCGGCAAGCACCGACATAGTGTGGCTACCGTTTAAAATACGTACTTTACGCAATTTATAAGGTGTAGCATCGTCGGTCAAGACCACGTTAAGCCCTGCTTCTTGAAATGGCATGTCTTTTTTAATTTCCTGTAAAGCTGCCGCAGGAGCTTCTATGGCAAAAAAGTGAAAAAACTCTCCTGTAACCAACATATCATCTTTGTAACCCAGCTCAGCCTCAAGTGTTTCAATTTCATCACGTGGGTAGCCTGTGACAATACGGTCTACTAAAGTATTAGCGAAATAATTGGCTTCATTAATCCAGTTTATAAAACTTTCGGGCAGCTGCCAGTTTACTGCGTGGCGCAGCACAATCTCTTTAAGATTGTCACCACTATTGTCTATAAGCTCGCAAGGCAGAAAAATAAACCCTGAAGCAGGGTCACCGCCAAAGAGTTTATAGCGTTCGTACAATAGCGCTGTCACTTTTCCCGGGAAACTGGCTTGGGGGCGGTCGCATAGTTTATCGGTTTCCAGATACGCGATACCCGCCTCTGTTGTATTGGATACGATATAGCGCAATTCGGGGTTTTTCATGGTTTCGATATACGTATCAAAGTCTGTATAGGGGTTAATGGCACGGTTTATACTGGTCACTATGCGTTTGCTTGCTACAGGGTTACCATCTTCTAGCCCGCGTAGCATTACTGTATAACAGCAGTCTTGGGCGTTTAAATTATCGGCCATGCCTTGGGCTATTGGTTGTACTATCGCTATACTGCCGTTAAAACATCCCTTTTCATTAAGCTGATCTATAAAGCAATCAACAAAAGCACGAAGAAAATTACCTTCTCCAAATTGAAGAACTTTCTCAGGCAAACCGGAAGCGGTCTCACCGCTTGTAACCTGCGCTCCATTGTTATGGAAACCGATTCCCTTATTTCTCAAAAAATTAGACTCCCTATTAAGAAAGTCACGGCTTAGCTTACACAAATCCATTTACAGCCCCCTGTTTTAGCAAATTTATCGCCTATTTGGTTTTTGTTGTCAAAATCTTAGATAAAGTCTAAGGCAGGTTCTTGGTGTTGTCAAGAGTTATAATAATAAAAGACTTAAATAGCACCCAAATCATGTATCTTGGCACCGACGACGAGTTTGCATTTTTTCTTATTAAAAGACAAGACATATCCACATTATAATTTTTTCCATTTTTATGTTTGTGCGTTGTTATTCTAGCCCTCGAATCATATTCATATTATTAATATCCCACACTAATCAAAAGAGGTGCAAGCTATGAAGCTAACCCTAATATTTTTTTTATTATTAATATTATCCATGTTAACAGCTTGCGGTAGAGACGAAGAAGTAGGCGGCCGCCTACCCATGTTAGTGACCCAGTGGGCTGATGATGTAGACGGCGATATACTAAGATGGTTTACCCAAGGCGAACATATAGCTGCCCTTCCCACCGAAACGGTTGATTTGGCCCGTATAGGCGACGACTTCCCCGTACCCCGTGCCATAGTTGCCAAGATGTTGTCTTTGGCTCATACCTGCCAGCAGACAATAGAATCTTGGGCAAAATACCCTTCAATTAATTTTGCGGACGTAAGCCCCACAAGTTGGTATTTTAAATATGTAAATGCGGCATATGTCCTTAACCAAATGGCCGGCGGCGGCGCAAATTTTAGACCAAAGGACATGCTTACTCTGGGAGAGGCTGGACTTTTAATGTCTGCACTAAACCCCGGAGGCCCAGGGTTATTAGTGACGGACGAAAACCGAAATCTCCATATTTCTTATGCTCTATGGGTTGACTTGTTTGTCCAATACATTGCAGATTTGGAAGACTCAAATGACATTAATATCACGCAAATCATACCTATAGCGCATAACGCTGCAGCCGAGAATATAACCACTAACATTGGCTTATTTTCTGCAACGGGCATAAATATGTCGGTATATTTGGACAGGGAGGTAAAAATCCTTCACCGTGGCGGCGAGATACTGGCGCTTTTAGGCCAAGTAACTGCCATGCCTACTTTACACAACGTCCTGATCCAAAACGCGGACGCCTTCGGTCTTACGGTCTTCATAGGTGGAGTAGTACGTAATTATGCGTTTGGCGAAGGTGTCGGGCCGCTCCCGGATGGTACCCTTATCGCCGATATCACTATTTACGGCAACATGATACTAGCCGCAGCTCCATCAGAGACGGTGATTCGCGGTACGATTGAGCAGGTAGGCCATAGGAGTATTGTTTTTAGGGAATGGGGGGCTGTACCTACAAGACCACAGTTTTCTGTTTACTCGCTTTTAGATGGGATTACGGCAAGAAGCGCCGCTGACTTAATCGTAGGCGCGAATATGGCGGATTTTTATATTACTGGCGGAGCTATTGGCGCGGCGGTGATTACCGGTACACCCAGGCCTATAGATATCCGTGTGCTGATAGGTACTTCCAACTTCGCCGGGCTGGTGCATAGCGATGTATCTATAACGGCCACCGGCCAATTTACCGTAAGAGGTGGGGAATCAGAAGCAAGCTCCACCCAAAGGGGTAGCCGGTTGGAAAAAACTTTGGAAGCAGGCGAGAATTTTTCCGTCCCAAACGATCTTATGGGCCATAGTCGCCTATACATCCAGCCCACAAACCCGGGTGACCGCCTGGAGATCATAGGCTTAGTACGTAACCAACCTATCCCACTTTACCGTGGTCTAATAGAAATAGCCCGCGCCGACGGCGGGTTTATCATAGTCAATGAGCTATGCCTTGAAGAATACCTATATGCGGTAGTCCCAAGCGAAATGCCCACATACTTTGGGCTTGAGGCGGCCAAAGTGCAAGCGATAACAGCTCGTACCTTCGCAATCCACCAATTTTACGAAAACCGCTTCCGGGCTTTTGGCGCCCATGTAGACGACTCTGTCATCAGCCAGGTTTATAATAATATCCCCGAAAATGATATATCCAAGGAGGCAGTACGTGCTACAGCCGGGCAGGTGTTAGCCTATAATGGGGAGATTATCCGCGCCAATTATTTTTCTACATCCAGCGGGGTTACCGCTAATTCCGGGGAGGTTTGGGCCATAGGCAGCGTTTTTCCGGCTCATACCCCTTCGCATTTGGCCTCCCATTTACAATTTGACCCAAGTAATATCACCGACTCTAATTTGCGCAATGCAGTTATGGACTTAAGCTGCGAAGATAACGCGGCGCTTTTTTTCACCGAAACAGATATCCCTGCCTTTGAGCATCATCTGCCTTGGTTCCGCTGGCAGGTACGCATGACTGTGGATGAGCTAACCAATAGCGTCAACACCAGCCTTCAGGCCCGGCAGCAAGCTACACCCAATATGATTCACACATTGGATGCGGCCGGGGCAAATACAGGCAGGCCCGCAGGCAATATAGGCCGGGTAACTGGTCTGGAAATCACCCGGCGCGGGCAAGGAGGCAATGTGATGGAACTTATAATAACAGGCACAGGCGGCCAAGTACGCGTACAAACAGAGTTTAATATACGTAGCCTATTGGCCCCTCGCACAGCCTCTGTCACCCGAGTCAACGGCAGCAATGTAAACGGCCTAAATCTTATGCCCAGCGGCTTTTTTACGATGCAAAAAGAAACCGACACCAGCGGCACCCTTGTGGCCGTAGTATTTAACGGCGGTGGGCATGGGCATGGCGTCGGTATGAGTCAAAACGGTGCTAATGTGCTGCTTAATCAAGGGTATAGTTATCGGGATGTTTTAAAACGGCTTTATCCCGGTGTGGATATCCAGCTTTATGAGACATTACCGCCTATCTAGCGGACACCAGCCCGGGCGTTCAACGTAAGATGGAATTGTTACGATGCTATAAGCTAATACATTATTCGGACGCTCTGCTTTTACTCGGCGACACCCTACCCAAATATGAAATCCGACATGAAATTCGGAATCTACAATTCCAAAATGCGGGCACTTATCACAATAATTATCCTCGCTTTGTCCGATCAGTCTGCGAATTATTAAACCCACTCTTGAATCAGGTTCAACAACATCAAAAGCAAAACTTTCGCGCTTTTTTGCCTCGGCGTATTCAGGATATTTAATCAAATCAGTCGAAGCATTGTGGTAATCCGTGCCGACTGTTTTGTAGAGGCAATAAGTATCGGCGTGACTGCGTAGCCACTCTACCTGCTCCTGCGTGTATTGTTGGTAATACACTTCTATGCCATCAATATTGTAATGTATCAATACAAACAGGAGTTTATAGACTTGCTCCTGAGTCAATTCTTTCTTCCCGCCCCGCGTTACACCAAATGGGTGTGCCCAAACGATAAGTCCGCCGCAACTGCGGATAATTTTGATGCCTTCTATAATGGACGGCTTGTATTTAGCATAAGAACGATAGCGGTCAGTGTTTAGGATTTTGGCGAAAGCCTCGTTGCTATCGGCGGCATAACCTTGGCGGATAAGCTCCTTTGCTATATATGTGCGCTCGGCAATTTTATCGTCTTGCGCGATTTTCACAAATTCAAGGTTGTAGCCGTCAGCGACAAGCAAGTCAAATAATTCACGCAACATTTTATGCTTTCTATTTTCTAATTCGACAAGTTTATCCCTCATCAAGTCAAGGTCGAAACCATAGCCCAAGATATGTATAACCCATGATTCGTCCAGTCCAATCTCGCCGTCGGCAAAACAGCAAGACAACTCTATCCCGTTGATATGTGTCAAACCATGTTCTTTAGCAAGTATAGCGGCTTCGACATTGCCCTCAACTGTGTCGTGGTCGGTGATGGAAAATGTGGTCACACCGGCATCTTTAAGCATAGCAACAATATCAGCGACGGTATCACCGCCGTCGCTGTGGGTGGTGTGGATGTGAAGGTTTATGGTCGATGGCATTATGTAACCTCCTGTTTAAGCGGACACCAATCCGGAGCTTTTGTTGGGCGAGCACTTACGAAAAGCTGGTCTAAAAACCTTGGCTCCCCGTTATGTATGGTAAGTTTGCAATATCTGTATTCGTACATTTTTTTCCAACCATCGTCATACTCAATCACTCGGGACATTCGTAGCAATACTCGTATTTCATGCTTAGCTTCATCTCATATTTTATTACCCAAGTGTACACCCATTTCCTGTTCGTGCTTTTCAAGTGCTTCCCTTTCCTTAAGCTGCCTCAACAAATGAAAGACCGCGTGCTTTGGAGCAATCAGTTATTCAACAACCGACAATATTGCGCTATATAGAATAACTCCACGTAACATATGCATCCCCGCCATTATCATAATAAAATCCTTTATAAACCCTTCGATTTGGAAACCGAATGACTTATATGATGCGTTCTGTGAAAGGGGTAAATAACGCAGCTAATGGCTTATTAGGTTCGTTTATAATAAGGAATTTCATGCTTGGACAACTCAATGATTGAATATACATCATCTTTATGAAGGTTCAAAAACTCAAAATTTATATATCCTTTTTTGGGATTACATTTACTATACTTTTTGCCGTTATAAGTAAAATCAATTAATTCTTTGCAATCAGCACCGCAATTATGACAATCCAACGCATT
>Ga0123355_10008846_pt1 | contig 15242 bp, 5 predicted proteins | sample TergutEmb28metaG_3_FD_89872 | JGI IMG/M metagenome (GOLD analysis project Ga0123355, IMG submission 89872) | Embiratermes neotenicus P1 segment gut microbial communities from Petit-Saut dam, French Guiana - Emb289 P1 | ecosystem: Host-associated > Arthropoda: Insects > Digestive system > Gut ... | reverse complement strand
CGAAATAACTCAACACATAAGTCGCAAGCTCCTGAGGATGGATGTATTAACATCCGAAATATGTTGAGCAATAAGTAAAGAAATAATAAAGCAAGTGACATCAAGTTGGTCTCTCTTTACTCAACTATCAAGATGATGCACGGTCCAATAAATATAAGATTAGTATTGCCAGTTTACCCCAAAAGTGCAACGTGGATTTAATTCCGGTCTGAATTGATTCAGTGCCCACATCTACAGTGCAAGAAGCTGATACTGAGCGTCCTGAGATTCTTTGAACACGTGCCGACATAAGAAGGAAATTGCTACACGGATCGGAGCCCTTGGCAATGACTTTCAACTTCACGAACAGTCTTAAAAACGGTTAGTCGTAAAAAGAAATTGTTCAACAGCAGAACGTATAAATTTCACTGACGAGAGAAGTTACAGCTTTTATTTGAAACAATTGTTTCTGTTTGTTAAACAATCAACGAAACTTGTGTGGAAATAACCTCTAACTAAGCAAAGTTGTAAGCTTTGTGACAATGTATTAATTTATGCAAAATAAAATCGTATTAAAAAAAATCAACACAGGCGGTCATCAACGGCTTATAAAAAGTGTCGGCAGAATTAAATTAGAAGACGTGTGTATGCGCTGGTCCACTTGTTGTAAGTGAACTGCACCACATCAAACGATAAAGGTCCCTGCAATATTCTGCGCTTTTTACTTCCGAAGTACCATGCATCCTTCTTGCATTTCAAGAGCACATACACACGTGCCTGTCAAGCACACCCATTCAGCGCAGCGATTCCTCTGTTCATTACCACACTCAAAACGTTCCTGACATTTACATCTTTTCTTCACAATGGAAAAATGTTAGGCGGAAGACGTGTAACCGTTCACAAAATATCAGCTCTGAATTCGCAAATCGCCCTAGGGATCTGAAAAACGTTCCATTAAACTTCTAAATGCACTTTTTCCGTAACCACTCATTCCCTGTTTAAAAAGAAAAGAGAAATGAGTAATTCACAACAATCAATCAACAAAATGCACAATGCTATATTACAGCATTGAGCATTCCTACATGTTTCAATTCACGTGAGATCATCATCAGGGATCAAGTATCAAATAATATTGCATAAAAAGTATTCATAACATAAAGCAAACCACTTAATTGCCTACTTTTTATGCATAATCAGCATATTATGCGTGGTATAAAAGGGTCGAGTAGTAATACGTAGACAATTCTTAGACATTTTCTACAAAGAACTGTCTACGTTTCATTACTTGACTCTTGTACACCATGCATAAGATGCTAATTATGTGTAAATTAGCCAATTAAGTTTTTGGCAGTACTATTTGATACATGTTCCCGACATGGTCCCTTGTGGATTGATACATGTAAGAACACTCAATGCTGTAATACAATATAAATATTTAAGGAAGAACGCTGTGCACTTTAATATAATAATTTATTCCAGTCAATAACACAAAAATATATATAGTGACCAATATTAAAAATTAGGCGACATGTTTCGGTTCAAAGGAACCATCATCAGGCCAAATATGAAGACACAGTCCTGGTACATTGAGAGAGTGCACACACTATGGGATCCCATATTGTTTGCAATGGTATTGACATTAAAGTTCATGTATAAACCGTTGGCTGATGTAAAAAAATATTGTGCACTTTTATGGTTAAGTGTTGTGAACTGGTTGTCGACAATGCAAGTAATGAGCAACATAAATATAAAAATTCGTATAATCATTCTTAAAACTCATTAAGGCCAGTACTTCAAATTATGACGTGGCTGTAGGAACTGTGTTAGACATTAATTAGATGTGTGAATGTTTATTGAAGGTCTAGAGTTTCTGGAGGTTCCGTGCTCCAGGAGTATACCGAGGTGGTCAGCAAATAAATTAACATGGCATGTCTTGTATCGATTAAAGAAACCTACGCTCAATGTGATATTATCTGGGGAATTCGTCGCCGAGAGCGTGTCATCTGCGTTCAGCGACGAACTGAACACGTCTGAAGATGACTGCGAGGAGAAAGCAATTGTGACAAGATGATTGATAGAAAGGGGCACGTGAGTGTTATAAAGAGGGGACAGAAAAACTCGTCCAAGATATGATGAATGCCTGAAATGTGGCAATGTACAGCAACAGCAGCACTTATACAGTGAAGTGTTCTTATTTGAGATAAAGATAAGAAACACGAAGCACGTGTGCACTGTGAACTTAACACTCCTACCGAATCTCGTGTACAATCATGACTCAAAGTAAGAAAGGAATGTGAATTTGATCTTAGCAAAACTAAAACAATTTGTACGAATATGCGTGCAACCAAGTTAAATAATACGTTGGGCCCAAATATTTAACAAATTGAAGAAGAATAGTTCATGACTTTCCGAAAAGTTATGGTTAAATATGCAAAACTAAATGATACAAAATTTTTAAAATAAGTTTTAGAGAATAGGCAGATTTGTGTCAGACAATATATAGGCTACTGACGTACGCACGTGCATAAAATACAGATATCAAACCCAGGCCCGCTTCAGAAGACAGATATCTCCAACATAAATGTGCCATGACAAATTAACGACCGTCGCAGAACTTCACATTCATATCGAGAGTCGCGACAAAACCGCTCAGCTCTTCTTCCACACACTCAGAATATCGGAGGTTAAAATCTCGTCTCGGGGATCAGCAACCTTGACTTAGGTTTATCGTGGGTCTCCTCACGCAGGTGCTTTCAATAGGGCCGTGTCCTCTTCCGTCAACATAAGCACCAATTTGTCGTTCACTAACAAACCAAATATGTGACACTACACAATCCGGGCCAGAACACGGCCTTGCAATGGCTCAGGTGCTTAGTCGGCGGCCTCTTACCGGGGAGGCCCGGGTTCAATGCCAGGCCAGTTTATGTGGTGGGGGTGGGTCTGTGGTGGACACAGTGATCTGGGACAATTTTTCTCTGAGTACTTCTGTTTCCCCCTGTCAGCACTCACCCATTCATCCATCTACCACAAACGGACTTTAGCCTCATCAACTAACAGCGTCTTCTAATTTCAAACCTTCGCCGTGTTCTGATTGTTGTATGTTTTCTTCTGGGTAATTCCCCGGCGTCTGAATTTTGTATGCCAACGTTTCGGAACACTCTGTCTGTTCCATTTTCATAGGCTGCTAGGTATTCTTCATACTTACCCGCCTATGAAGATGGAACAGAGTGTTACGAAACGTTGGCATACAAAATTCAGATGCCGGGATAATACCCAGAAGAAAGCATACAAGCGTCTTTTAAGTCATGCACTTAAAACAGCTTCAAGCAAAGGACGGACAAATCTGTTGGTCCGAACATAACTCTTCTAAATTTACAAAATAATGTTCGATGTGACAAATCTCCACACACACACACACACACACACACACACACACACACACACACACACACACGCGCGCGCGACTTCTTCCTGACGGTCTCTTCATTTGAAAGCACACCGCTCAGATTCTGGATGTTTAAAGTTTTACAGAGAGTCTATCTTCATACTCACAGCGGTGTTTACGTCACGGATAAGCCTTTTCATATTAAGAGGACAGAGAAAATAATTAATTATATAGCTGGGATTTGAAGGAACTTACTTCTGTCTTTTTTCGCCCATCTTTGTCCTGCGCCGTGCACCAAGACTCCTTGCACTTCGTTACGCAACACAAGCCATAAGGTATCGTCTAGCTAGCGGCAGGACTCAGCTTACCTGCAAGAGAATAACAGTTCCGTCATTGTAGTCTATTACGTTGGACATATCCCGTAAAAGCTGTCTCCAAAGGATACTTAGCCTTCCGCCAAGTCCTACTGAACTCAAACATTTTCGTGAAACCAAAAGCCGAAACGAAAAAAAGAGTGTATGTCTTGATGTACGTACCGTGCATTGTGCGTAACTTAGTATTTATACCTACCAATACACAATATATTAACAGTAATGTCTATTTCGTAAAGTACTCCTACAAGTTTCCATGTGTTTGTGTCATCTACAGGGAGTCTTTTTAATTTTATTACTTTTATTTAATTTTATTGATTTTGTAACTTTACTTTATATTAGAAAAGACTCCCTGAAGATTATGTAAATACATTGAAACATGTCGGAGTACATTACGAAAGGACTTACTGTTAATATATTGTACATTCATTGGTCTAAGTAATAAGAGTGAATAGTTCTGCTCAACACTGCATACATGCATATAAGAAATATATTCTCTTCTACTTTGACACCAGCACTAATGTTATTCCTTACCCGTCTCCGTGTCATAAACAAATTCTAAATTCACATATAAATATTTATTGTAAATTGCTATACAACAGACTTCTTTACTTCTCTTTGTGTTTACTTGTAGTTCAAGGGCCGGGAGAGTGCAGTCGGTACAGCGACTCGTTGCCGTCTAGACGGTCCGTGGATCGAATTCCATTCGGGGCCGAGATATTCTGTACAACTTCAGACCGGCCCTGGGGCCCACCCAGCCTCCTATGCAATGGGTAATGGGTCAATTCCACGAGTAAAGCGGCCGGAGCGTCGCGTTAACCACCCATCTCCATCTGGAGCCGAAGTTAAAGAGTACAGCTATATCTCTACAACGCCCTCTCCCCTCTGTGCCTTTAATAGGAGGTTTTGGGGTGAACTTTTTTTACTTTACGTTTTACTCAGAGTTTAAATTCCCTACTAGAACATCTGTGTATTGCTTGTAGCAGATTATTTCCGTAAGCGTAGACCAGAATATAATAGGCATCATTCAATGTAAATTCCTCGTCATTTTCTTGTAGCCCTTTAAAGGCATATTGTACGGCAAGGCCGAAATCACTAAGAACTGTCAGACACAGATATACAAAATTCTGTACCTGGACCTTGTTCATACACTCAGACTGTCGGCAGTATGTCACTTCATGGGTTTCCCACACAAATGAAAATTATCCACGCCCTTGGATAGAAAGAAGAGCCCCCAAGATATAGTTACCTGTGAATCAACTTGCACATTTACAGTCCAGTAACTGGTGGTGCTACGACTGCGGCCCACAATCAATATCTGCACCACAATGTTAGGCGAAGCGTGTCTACACCTGCCCAGTATAACCCCTCCAATTTATTGTCCAGACACCAGTCGTCGCAGGTCTAGGTAGCACCCTCGATTCAGTGGCAGTGTTACAGGTTAGGTTTCCATAAGGACGCATAATGCGTGTAAAGGAGGAGGGCACAGTTACTATTGTTACTGAATTCTAAAAGACGCAGAGGAAAGTTCCATCATGTAATAGCAACATTCGTCTGAGAGGAACGCAAAACACGAAAAATCTAATTCACCGTGATCGGTCCTTTTGCCACGAAACCACAAAAGTATTACAGCTACATTTAGAACAAACATAACTGAGTACTTGAATAAAGAGAGATCAACTTTATGTCACTTACTTTATTATTTCATTATTTAATGCTCAACATGTTTCGGATGTTAATACATCCATCTTCAGGAGCTTGCGACTTATTTGTTGAGTTATTTTATGGGTTGTATTGCTCTGGTTCGATGTGTGTTGGTGTTACGTTGTGGTTTGGCTGTTGTGGTGTGGTATCCGTATGCAGGCTGAGGCAGTGCCTCAGCCTGCATATGGATACCACACCACAACAGCCAAACCACAACGTAACACCAACACACATCGAACCAGAGCAATACAACCCATAAAATAACTCAACAAATAAGTCGCAAGATCCTGAGGATGGATGTATTAACATCCGAAACATGTTGGGCATTAAATAATGAAATAATAAATCAAGTGACATCAAGTTGGTCTCTCTTTATTCAACTAGCAAGATGATGCACGGTCCAATAAACATAAGACTCGTATCAAATTTCATTAAAATCCATACACTGTGAGCCAAGTTGTTCCATTCTGACGGAAGGACGTAGAGACAGTCATGACGAAGCTGACAGTCACTTTTCGTAATTTTTCGAACGTCACCAAAAATCGATACAATTTAAATGTTGCCATGACGGAGTCGTACACGTGAAAATTCCTGTCATGTTCTGCCCTGAGTCTGTAAACTCCATTCGCTTGGCACTGCGTGTGGTACTTCGTCGACCCCGCGAATTATTTTTCCGTGCACACGACTCATAAATATATGGAGAATAACGTTGTAGTTTATTAATTGTTGTGTAAAATTTAACCAGAGTTCTAGCCTGACTTACCTATAAATTTTATAAGTGAAATATAACCCACGGCCGCCCTTTCATGTATCTACAAACGCATACTTCGTAGCTTCCATTTTATCCGTCTTTCACTCAACTCACTATCAAGGTGTGTTACTCGAACGGATCCTTCTACAGCAGCTGCCAGTCTTGTTCTGAGACTTTGGGTTGTATGTATATTCATATGTATGTACCGACGTATACAAAAATGTATGTATGAAAGAAAACGTACCTTAACTGCAAATGTCACATCCCACAATACACCGTAATTACATATCTGTAAACTAAATTACTCTTCTATTTCCAGATAAATCTACGTTTATCATCAAAGGTTTTTATTACCAACTGATGTAAAAGAGAATTATTTTTTAAAGGAGTATTAAATTTTACATTACAATTACAATAGCTCCAGCGTGTTGCGATGTGATCACTATCAGGGAGCGAACTATGTGAGCTTTCTAAAGTTACAATGTTAAAACATTTGGTTAAAATACATCATTATGGTTAATCTGGCGGTGTGGCTGCCGCACCGCCAGATTAACCAAAATGATGTATTTTAACCAAATGTTTTAACATTGTAACTTTAGCAAGCTCACACAGTACGCTCTCTGATGATGGCGATCACACCGAAACATGCTGGAGCTATTGTAACTGTAACGTAAAATTTAAAACTCCTTTAAAAAATAATTCTCTTGTGCATCAGTTGGTAATAAAAACCTTTTATAATAGCAGGATGCACGGTACAAATGTGAACGCTACCTTTATCATATTGGTTCTTACGTGCTCATTAATGTTAAAGAACCTTGAAAGTAATTGAAAGCCCACACGTAAATATTACACTATTAAATGTCACAATAGAGAGTCCCGTTACAACACAGGCTGCCTGAGGTGAATTACGAAACGGATAACAATGGGACTAGGAATCATCTGGATCTTAGGAACCTACGCCGAGGGCTTGGGAGACTGTGTAACAAGCGTCTATGTAATTGACACTTCTCATCTAATACCTTTAGCTTAGTGTAAATAACGAGCTATAGATGGGTTGCACATTTAATGCGAATGACATACAAATATGAAACATATCTCTATTGAAGAAACTCTCCTGGAAAGTCAGTATTTCGAAAACCACGAGGAAGATAAGGTACTATTAAAATGATCCTAGGTAAGTGAGATACGAAGAAGTATGTAGTTTGAAACAGGAGTCTCGCGCACCAAGTTTGAAACTAGCGGTGCTGCAGCTGCAGGTTCTAACACAGGCAGGTGATGTGGTCTTGTGCGTGAACACAGACTTCCCTCGCAGTGTACATGAGATCTTCGCTCCTCTTAAACGCTACAAAACGTTGATTGGCACTTATTTACCGACATCTTGGAACAACCAGTCGGTCCCATCTTCAAGGGTCAAACATTCCAAGGATAATTCTTCTTGGATTGTTTAACTCTTGAAGATGGCGCCGATAGGTTGCCCCGAAACGTCGGTAACTATCTACAAATCAACGGTACGTAACATCCCAGAAGAGCGAGGATCAGATGTGATCTTAATAAGAATAGTCGCGGAATGTATGGCACAAGGAATGAGTTGATAGGGTACGCCCCTGTCGTTCAGTGTTATCGCCAGTTGATCTGCTAGGGGTGACGGGAAAACATGACATGGTAGGGGTTGAAGTTGTGCCAGTGTGAATACGGTCACATGCAAAGTCAAACTATAAAACATGACAACGGGCCAAGTGCCCCCTGAGTCAATCCTGAACGCAATGCCGTTAAACTACAGGAGAATTTCAGGGAATTTCAGGGAATTTTATGTTCAATGGTCGGTGCATCGCGTAATATGTGTCAATAACTGTCCAACAATATACAGTTTATTTATATCTGCAAACCGCTCTACATGTTTCGGGTGGTAACTCCACCCATTATCAGGAGCTCAGTTCACTGTATCTACAGTATCTGGCATTATCGAGACCGTTACTGTTACCTGTCGTGATTGGACTGGAAGTTCACGGCAGGTAGCAGTAACGGTCTCGATAATGCCAGATACTGTAGATACAGTGACATGAGCTCGTGATGATGAGTGGAGTTACCACCCGAAACATGTAGAGCAGTTTGCAGGTATAAATAAACTGTATATTTTTGCATGTTGTTGGAAAATTATTGACACAAGAATTTCAGTGTTTCGGGATTTTAAGTTTCCACAGCGTTGATGTTATCGCTGACTTTTCGAAAAAAAAAAGTAACGCCACTATCGTTTAAGGATCAAGAAGTCCTAGAAGAAAAATTATTTTACGAATCATAGAAGTAATGCTGTTCTACGACTCGACCCTTGAAGATATAAGGGGCACTTTCCTTCGAAACGTTGGAAATCAATAACCCTGCTACTCAGTGTCAGAACCCAGAAGGTCAGAAACATTTGTGGTACTACCGTCAGAACTACATGTTTTGTGGAAACGTCGTGAGAACGACGTAACATACCCTACAAAAAGGTAAAGTTTTCCCGTTACAGGCCAGGTGTGGCCCAGAGGGTGGGTAGAGATATAGCTCTACTCTTCCATGACCGCGGCACTAGAAGGGGGCGAGTGGTCATCAGCACGCTCCGGCCGCACTTTACCCCCGGGAAAGATCCGGTACCCATTTTACAGGAGGTTTGGTGGACCCCAGGACCGGTCTGGACGATAACATACCCTATATACTCACAAAATTAGAGTAAATTAAAGTAGAGTAAAGCAACGTTTTCTCTGACCATGCTATGAAGTCCCACAGGGGGAGCAGAAATATGGATCCACTCATTCTCAACCTAAGCATTAGATGGAAGTGAGTGAACTTCACGACCCGGCCGCCTTAACACCGAGAAAAAACCCCGGTACACACTGAATAAGAGGCTGGGTGGGCCCCAGAGCTGGTCTTAATGTATTGGAGAAGAGAAAAGTCTTTTGACCCTACCGGGATTCGGACTCTGGACCGCCCAGTGTGTAGCGTAGTGAGTAAACCGAATACACTTTCCCGGCTCCATATAAAGACAAATCGTCTCCTGTTACATAAACATTCCAAAATATTCAAAGGCCGAATATTCCGAAAATTTCGACATCTTATTCTATCCTTCAGAAGAGTACCACCGACTATGTTACCTTTAGGGGTATTCCGGAATAACCAGGTTTAAGTCACTTCAATGAACTGAGAAGTTTCAGACGTTTTGCAATTTTGTTGGGTAAATTCAGGGAAGAGGAAACTGCCTTGATAAAATTAGGTGTTGAATAGTTTTAAATCTGGGTCAGTTACTTTAGCCTTTCGCGAAGTACAACACATTAAATAGAAATTAAACAGTCTGTCAGAAATTAGGGTATTCGCAATTCTTCCATAATTGTCACACACGAGTATACAGGATTCGCCGGTACAGTTAATTTTTATTGCTTTAAATAACTCGGAACAAGGTGCTCTAGACAGGTGGAACTAGGGGACTTGAAGTGATAAAAGTCGGTAGAAAATGAGAAATTCCAAAATTCACACAATTCTCTGAATATTATGATGAATTCATAAAGACCGATTAGGTGGATGAGAAATACTGCAAGCATAGGAAAAGTAAGACATGAAAACAAATGCTGGCTAGAAACATCGAATGAAGACCTGTAAGGCTGAGGTGTAAATTGAAACATAAAAAAGGACAGGCAATGTAACCATAACGTAACAATTAGGCGCGTTCGTGCAACCATTGTTGCAGTAGAAAAGCAATAAGTATTACATATTGTGAGTGCGTGTTTGTAGCCGTAGGTATCCAGCATGTAATGCGCATGCGCCACATTGTCATCTGTGGCTTTTCCGGCTCTACATTATTTTTCCACATTATCTTATAAACGGCATGATTTTCGAAAAATAAACGTTATTGAACACAAAATGTGTGTTTCGATTTTCTCTACACCTTGTGTCTGAAACGTATCTCATGCTAAGAAGAAATGAGGTTTGTTTATTGGTATTCATATAAAATACCCGTTATTGTCAGATCTTAATGCAATTTATATTTCCTCGACAGATTTTTGAAAAAAAATGTTCAAATATAAAATTTCACGAAAATCCGTCCAGTGGGAGCCGAGCTGTCCCATGCCGACAAAAAGACGGAACGCAAGACGAAGCATACAGCCGCTTTTCGCAATTTTCCCTAGATCTTGGGGGAACAGGATTAACACAGTCCAATGTCAGACTTACGTCAGCACAGCGACGCACCTTAATTTGCATAAGTGTGTGTTCTTTCGTCACCAAAAAAGGATAAAATTTTATAGGAAATTTGTGTAGTATACGTAGAGGCAGTAATTTTTTACACTCTATATACGTATAGTACTTACATCGTAAAGTTTCGTTATCAGGGGCTCTTATATGATAAAAAAAAGCGATTCAGTATGTTGACAATGTGACAAAAACCGGCTGTAAGACTTATAACCCATCTCTTCATGTAGACCTTAAAATATTCTTCTCCGCTTTACAATTAATCATGTAGGCTATTTATCACACGTAGTGGGAAGATGACAAATACGCAGATGGTTGTAGTGTGGAAACAGGAAGGAAAGAGAGTACTTGGAAGACCTAGGCTTAGACGGGAAGATAATATTAAAACGGATCTTGAAGGAATAGAAGGAGAGGGCGCGAACTAAATTTATCTGCCTCAGGACAGGAATTAGTAGCGGCTTGTTGTTAACACGGCAATGGAATTTCGAGTTTCGTATACAGTGATACCTCGGCTAACGAAGATAATTCGTTCCGGAATCACATTCGTTAGCCGAAAGGTGATTTCCCGTAGGTTTCTATAGAAACTCGTTTAATTCGTTCTGGATGCTGCCTACTATTTAAAGATAAGTTTTATAAAATAGTAAAAAGCACACTATAAAAGGGCAAAAACTCACCAAAGGCTGAGATGAACTGCTACCCAACTGGATGAAGGAGAATGGAAAGTAGAATGAAAAACTGACGATCTTTACACTATTATACTGAAAATATATTATACGCTTTATACTATTAAACTGAAAATATGTACACAACGTTTTTACTATTCTTCTTCCAAATTTTCAAATTTTATTCAAGGTAAGTCTCCTCTTATTCATTAGCTGGCCTCTTGTGGTCAGCTCATTTTTTTGTTACACACATACAGACGGAAAAGAGCTTTATGTTAGCGCGCGCATCCACTAAGGCATTCGTTAGCCGAATCCATATTCGTTAACCGAGTCCCAGAAACAGCGAAAAAAATCTTCGTTAGCCGAAAAATTCGTTAGCAGGGTCACCCGTTAGCCGAGGTATCACTGTAATGCGGTGAGTTTCTCGACCAGGTGAGGAAATATACTCCACGGAGTGAGAGAAGACCAACCAGTTTTTCTCACTTTACACGTGTACACAGCTATAATATTACCTTATAATTGTGTATGAACGGTGTTTAACTGGCAACTCTTCAAGTGTATTAGTTGACTGTCGGTCGCAAAACAGTTGGTGCCACGTAGCCAGAAGTTAAACCTTCAAACATGAAAATTAAGACTGAATTATATTTAAACATTCACTTTGTATCGCTCAATAAACACACTCTACCTTTGTTATAAAAGCCAACCCTACGGGGTGGGTAGGAAATTATAGCTTCTTTTAACCTGGATATTATTTAGACATATAAGATAAAATCAAGAAACAAAACGAATTTTGTGGAAAATAAACAGATTTTGTAAAGTATCTTACAAATTCAGTAAGTATCCTCATAGCCTTAATACACAAAACGCATTTCTTGGTGTGTTTATGTGAGTCACAAATATAGTAAGCAAAGTAGGATAAAGATATTGTGTGTGGAGATAATCACCGTTGGTTCTGAGATCCATAAAAGGCGAATAATACAGTCTTTTTTATCGGAACGTAAACTTTTTGACTGTTTTTCATTCATTCTGCAGCCTGTCTTACGATAGGCCCATACTCGTAACTTCTCCCAAAACAAGTTCTCCACAGAGTGTGATCTAGTGCTTCCTCTTTCAATTTCCATTATCCTCTCTCTTCCTTAATGTCACCCAGTAGCTGCTTAGGTCTTCTTCCTCGTCTTACTATCTATTCTAATCTTCCCTCTATTTTCGTTTCAATAACGTGCCTTAGAAGGCAGTTCCTAGGCAAGATGTAATCAATTCAGTTTTCTTTCCTCTTTCTTATTGTCTGTAGAGTATTCCTCTCCTCGTTGATTCTGTAACACTTCTTAATTTCTCACACGATCGGTCCAACTGATCTCCTCCGTCCTTCTCCAAAACAACATTTAAAATCTTTCCAGGTACTTCTGATCTACGTTTTTAAGTGTCCAATTTTCAGCACCATACAGAGTAATACTCCAAATGTAGCACTTCTGTAGTTTCTTCCTTAAAATTAAGTCCAATTTGCATGTGAAAACAGTCTTCTTCTTACAGAATGCTGTTTTGGCCATGACAATCCTGGATTTACTTTTACGTGTACTGCTTGCATCATTTGTTATATGTTACCCACATAGCTGAAATACTCCCCTTTCTCCGATTGTTGTATTAAGCCTAAACCCCCCCCCCCAAATAAAATTCTGCTCGGAAGAGTGACTACTGGAACATGCAACAAACGTATAAACATGCGCAAAGCAGGAACCAGACTACACGTAGGATATGCGAAACTCACCGCTGTGTCGCCCTGTTGCCTTTTGCTTTCGGCTGGAACACGAAAAAGTCTGAGCGCGTGCCTAACGCCGAAACGATGAAGGGTGGAAAAATGCAGTCTAGTATGAGTGCACGTTTATTTTTAAAACACTTTTCCCAGTACAGCTATTAAACCTAAATTACTGCGGGCGCAAAGAGTTGTTGTAAGGATACATGTACTGGAACAAGTAGGTCTGTAACGTACTTTGTGGGATTTTAGGTTCTTGTAGCGGTGATGCAGAATATTCAAGTGATCTGTGATGTGACGCGGCGTCGACTGTCAGACAGTAACAGATGTTTCGAAGTATTGTAATGCCTTCATGTTGGAAGTCAAGCTGTCAACTCTTACCCAATTGCTTTACCTGAAGACTGAGGCATTACAGTCCTTCGAAATTTGGGTAAATACGTACTAACCAACATGGCGCAACTTCATATTTCACTATGTTGATGTCGTCCAAGGTCTGGATAACAAAAAATCAAATTTAACCTTATATTCCTAAATTACATCACGTTTGTTTAATGTTATAATACAATAAAATGAGAAATATTTCTAATCAAGATTATGTTCATAAATGCACACAATCAGATCTACAGAGTATTTGAAAGTAACCTTCTTATTTGCATAGTTGCATCTTCATAGGTTTGAAACGTGATGCTGAAGAAGGAAGGAGAAGATCAGTTTGACTGATCGTGTGAAAAATGACGAAGTATCACAAAGGGTCAAGAAGGAAAAAAATCCTATATTAAATAAAATTAAGGAATGTTAAATGGATTGGTCACATCTTGTGTAGGAACTACCTTCTAAAACACATTATTGAAGGAAAGATAGAAGAGATGTGAAGACATGGAAGAAGACGTAAGCACCTACTGGATGAACTTAAGGAAAAGATAGGATATTGTAAATTGAAAGAGGAAGCATTAGATCGCACTGCCTGGAGAACTCGCTGTGGAGGAGGCTAGGTGCCTGTCGGTAGGACAGACTACGTGATGATACGATTGTTTATGTCGCTTATGTTAGTTTCGGAATTCTTTGTAGATTAATGACATTAACTTGCAACAAAAACGATGTAAAAATACATCAATACGAATAGTGTTAAATTTACATAGACGTGGTTTTGGGGGAAAATCTGCATATTATTTTACGTACGATTATTGTTGGTTCAAACTACAAAAGTGTCTCCCATGTAAAGTAGGAAATATATTAGGCAGTCTGGACCAAACTGGATTCACCGAACGATTGTTAATGTAGAAACGCAAAGTGTAATTTAACGTAAATCCACTTTAAACGTTAAACGCGAAAAAAAAAGCTGGACGGACACGAGCTACCTCATAGGCCTTCATTTCGTGCAGTCTTTGTAAAGAATGCATAAAATCATTCCAAAAGTTGGCGGTACTGTTGTAGTTTATATTTGGCCCTAACAGATTTATCGGGCCGCCCTAACACGGGGACCACCTAGAAAGCCTTCTCCTCAAAAGTTTATGTATTTATTTACGAAGACTCGACGACTTGAATTACGAACTTCAGCCATAATTTCATAAAAAATCAACACTGAGTCTGCCAGCCCAAACACTACTCCTCTACATCCGCTGCCAAAGCTAACACAGTTATAGACTTTACCTTCTCGTTTTCTCAGAATTGCAATGTGGATTAAGAGGATCACAGTTGGCCAAAGATGCGAAGTAAAATAAAGTGCATAACCATAAAATTTCCCTCAACTTCATATATAACCACTGACTGGCATTTCTACTTTTAACAGCTCATAAACAACCCCCTCCCAACCAGTTAACCAGTAAACTCATCTGTATCACAGCCAAATCGTGGTCGTCGGGTTTCCTATCGCCTATGAAAGATCACGGTTGTCCACTTGTGGCCAATATGGACGATCCTACAACTGCAGCCGAGCTGCCGGTTTTACAAAATACATATAGAGATTTAATCACTTTCATTTTCTGTGTAAAACAGTGGGAAAGCGAAGGTCTGCTACTTGTGGGCTACACACACATTACAAACACGATTATGTTCACGTCTTTGGGTTTCCTGTTCACTTATTTGAGACACAAACATTCTACTGTCGACAGAAACAAATTTCGTCAATCTTGAAACTGTGTGTAACGTGCATTTTGCATATATTTACAACACATAATCAACAAATGCACACTATACTCGTATTTAGTACTTCATTGTATCTAAAAACCTCCTACATGTTTCGATGCTTCAATGCATCATCTCCAGGGAGTTCTTCTGCTATACCAAGGTTACAAGCCAGTTAACCTTTTGGCGCCGGAATTATTTTTTAAATTTTAGCACACACTGTATATAAAATGTGAATAAAACAGGAACCAAATATATTAGAATTATGAAACAAACTGCATTTTGAAGAGAAAAAAGG
>Ga0123355_10008845_pt1 | contig 15243 bp, 7 predicted proteins | sample TergutEmb28metaG_3_FD_89872 | JGI IMG/M metagenome (GOLD analysis project Ga0123355, IMG submission 89872) | Embiratermes neotenicus P1 segment gut microbial communities from Petit-Saut dam, French Guiana - Emb289 P1 | ecosystem: Host-associated > Arthropoda: Insects > Digestive system > Gut ... | reverse complement strand
AGTAATAATATGATTATAATATTATAAAATATATATATTTATATAATAATAATTATTTCAGTAAGTTGGCCCCCCCCCCTCCCCTCTGTTTCTGCGTAATTAGAGAGCTATGAGCATGTGACCCACACTTTATGTGTAAACATATTCCTACGGGTTATGTTCACCACAGTTTTCATAGCAGATAATAATTCTTCTTCGAATGTTCTGGTGCGTTTTAGAAGTAGATAGAATCTTTGTAGAAACATTTCACAGCTTCCCTCAGTTCAGTATGGACACATTTACTTAGATAAAGTTTTATGCAACTTCGTACGCGTTACTGCATTAAATGAATCGCTGCCATCTTGAAGATCACTGCGCTGATTGTTCTAAAATTACAGGATTCAAAGCCATTCAGCTATCATGAACATCTCAGTCTCGTTCTCGCATTAGCGCACAAGCCCCCGCCCACCCCACAAAACAAAAATAACACCAAAATGTAAGGGCGCTGCTTTTTGTATGATACATACGTCATGAATACACGGGAATTCCAGTTCTAACAGAGTATTCGCGTAAAAGTAGAGCTTTCCCCATAACAAGGCACGAAAAATCTTGCGAGGTTTGGAAATACCGATTCACTGAATCGTATATAGTGGCGATAGATGGAGGTGAGTGGTCAACCTCACGACAGGGTCGCTTTAACCCTGGTACAGAGGAGCCACAAGCAGTCTTGAGAGTTCTGGAAAGGAGATACTTCACTTTGCTTCGTCCGTATTTGAAAGACGGGGCTAATTGGATTGGTCACGTCCTACATAGGAACTACCTTCTAAAACATGTCATTGAATAATACATAGACGGAAGAAGTGACGGGAATACGTGGAAGAAGTGGTAAGCAGCTACTGCGCTAAAAGGAAAATGGAAGATACTTGAACTTGAAAGAGGAAGAATTAAATCACACTTAGTGGAGAATTCGATTTGGAAGAGGCTGTGGACCTGTCGCAAGATAGAATACTTGATGAAGGAATGCAGATGAACTTTTATTCAGCAAAATAAAGCAGCAGGAATTGTTGCTGTTCATTTGTCAAGAGTTTACACAGTATCTACAGAAACCGAGCATCATAAAAGGAAGTTATGACTTGTAAAATCACTCAGAAAGCAATTGGAAATGCTTTGAACTCTGAAAAAAATATTTTATGCGTGTTTAAAGAAGAATATTCAGTTTATGATCCTGTATATTTATGCTTAAAAGCACAAAGCTTTCATTATTAACACAAGAGACTTTCGGCAGAATAGCAATTGCAGCATCTCTTTTCGAGGGTTTTCCATCTTAAGAGTTCCTTCTTATATAACAACAGGTTTCTGTGTGTTGCTATAAGTGGCGCAGTTCAAGTCAAGGATCATCTTCGCACGCGACAGAAGCACCTGAGGATATTTCGTTCTATGAATTCCTCTACTTTACACAACTAATAAAATCAGGGAAAAGTAATCACCTATAACTTTCACTTAACCTTGCCAAATTACTAGCTGATTCAGGTAAAATAATTATAGATTCTTAAGGTATTTCGAGGTGTTGGAAATATAAAACATATATCTCCTTCCTTATATTATACTAACTTCAGTTTCCCGCGGAACATAGTTTAGCATTGTTTGAGGTGGCACAGATAAACGGTGGGGGGCCCCGCGACTCAGTAATGATAGCCCTCTGCAAATACTAGCGAAGTTACGCCCAGACTTCTTCACAAGGATCCAGAATAATGCATTCTATCAGAAGTAGGAAATCCATGCCGAAAAAAACCCGCAAAAAAAAGTAATCATTCAGTAGCCTTTGGAGACTCCCTGACACAAAAAGCCCCCGCGCCGCATGATCTGCAGGGGCATTACCTCAGCTATGAACTATGTCCGCGAGCGAGACTCTCAGGATTGCGTAAGAGGAAATACAAATATAAATTGCTTTTACCCAGGAGAGAGTTGTCAAATTGAACCGTTCACAGTGCACTGGTAAATAGCCTATTAGTACTATATGCTTTCACCTTAAGACACAAAATGATAACAATGTGTATATGCATGAATGAATGTATGTATGTATGTGTATATATCACCTACTTCAACAATAAAATCTGCATAATTTGTTGACAAGTGGAATTATGTATTTGTCTCGACTCTTCATAGAAGCAGATATCATTTCCAATGAATTTATTTACGTAGCGTTAACTTTTGGATTTTGTAATGGTGTTTACACTTTGAGGTACCAAGTCAATGTATTTTTTTCTGAAAATACGAAAAGACAGAAGGTTATTCGTTCTTGACTCCTCTATGAAAGAGACGGATGGATTTTATCCCTGACCCTAAGACCACCAAATTATTCTTACAAATTAGTAATTTCACCGTTCCTCTGAAAGTCGTAATCTCGCGACCCCTGACTGAAGTCATTGCTTATCACCTTCCTGTTGTCTTCACTTGCAACTGCTATCGCATAGACGAGTGAACGAAGCTTGGGAAACTTCAAACAGAAACATTATCCTGCACGAAATATGTTGCTTCCCAGTTACTCCATTACTATCATATCACCTCTTAACCTACCGTTACTTGTGCCTTCCTTTTTCCTTTCCTTCTTAGTGTTACAACGAATTTACAGGAAGTGCCATAAGGTACTGTCCACACTGAGTGTCGCTATGGGTGCATTTGGTTCTCTGAATGAGCACCAAAACAAAATTTGAATGTCTACTGAACCCTGATATATTACACCCTAACAGTGAGACGATCCGCCATTGTCAGCGACTTTACTCTTTTGTGGATCAAAATATCTTGAATGCAGGACACTCAAACATTTGTACGAAATTTACTTTTAGACCTACATATTCTTTCTTTCCTTCTTTCTTTCTTTCGTTCTTTCTTTCTTTCTTTCTTTCTTTGGGTATATTAATGAGGCCTTAATACCCATAATTATAAATTACAAATTACAAATTACAAATCTTACTCTGCAAATTCATAATCAAATATTTTCTTTAAACCCTGCTTTTATCCTTAAAGGTAAACATTGTGTTAAAAGATGGAAATGAGAATATAAGGTAACAGACTGCTAATAGTAAATGTTCTATCGCTGACAGAAGTCGAATAAAGGGCATCAGATTTTCAAAAGCATTCCACGCTTTGTATGCTCACTTCTTGTTGTCGTAGCATAATGTAAATGATGAAGTTAAGAGCGATGAAGCTGAAGACAGGCCTTTATCTTATTTATAGACATAAGTGTCTGAAACATCACTTCGTACCTCACAAAGAACAAAGACTTCCTGCATTCCAAAAGACCAGGTGGTTACAGCTGTTCTGGAAAATGGCTTTATTTATCGTGGTAATCCTAAGAAACACTCAAACATGGTAATATGTCAGAGAATTTTAACGTCAAACATGTTTGTGTATACAGTTATCACCGCAATTTTCATGGTCGAATATCGTTCAGTAACGGCGACGTCAAGTTCATTTGGCAATTTACATTCAAAATAACTTATTTTTTTAAAGAAAACTAATTTTGTGCCTTTTATGTGAGGGTATGTTAGGGTCTGTTTGTCTGAAAAGCGCAGTTTACAAGTGAATAATAGACGCATGTGACACTAAGTACCTAACTCCATGGAGAAATCCCTTCCTGAGAAACTAATACTCCCTCAGAAAGTGAATAAATTCCCCGCATTTTATTGAACACCAAACTTCGTCACCTCTTTCACAAGAGACTGCCACGTGTACATATCCGGGGCCAGATCAACGAAGTCCAAGCCCCCATCCTATTTCTTAATGAACCTTTTTAATATTATACTACAATCTACGTATAGGTCTCCTGAAAATTGTCTCTATCAGATTTCCCCACCAAAACCCTGTATACACCTATCCTGTCCCCCATACGTGCTCCGTCCATCTCATTTTCTTGGTTTAATCACGCGAACAATATTTGGTAGAAATTATAGGAATCTGATACTAAACAAGTCTTTTACAAAACCTTCGGCATCTCCCGTAGCCAATTACAATCACTCTAACAATGTTTTTTGTTCATCTGTAGTCAGGGAATCGACTATCCCCCCACACATTTAAATAACTGCTCAACGAACTGTGGTAAAGCAAACATTCCTTGCCTGTTAGCATTTTGTTTAGTAAATATTATAACTCCACAAAAGATATCGGAGAAGCTGACTTCGGGACATTCATTCCTAAAACGTGCCCATCACGGCCCTCGAGCAAAACAAATTTTACTTTCCTACAATCTAAATTCTGGTTTTTGTTAGTGCATAATTTTCTATCCTTTGCATACAGCCGTGAGAACTTACCTTTCTAAGGATAATGAAAAAATATATATAGCCCAAGAGCTCTTTCAGCCAAGGAAAATTAAATGTTAGGTCTTAGATAATATCTCCAATTGGTACGGCTTTCTGAAATAATTTAGTTACGTACAAGCACTTATTCTCAACCACCTCCTGAGCACATGATTTTTTATAATTACCTTCACATCAAATCTCTCAAATGTTATGAAACAAGGTGAAAGTGCTCTTTCGTCCACAGTTCCCCGATATCCGAAATTGTGTAGTTTTGAATTTTTCCATTTTTCTCCCACTTGTCCTTCTGATAAGAATAATATTAAGGTGCTAATAAGTACGAAATAATGGTGGAATAATATCTACAGGAGAAACAGAAGTACTCGGAGATAAGCCTGTCCCATTATCATTTTTCCCACAACGAAACGCACACAGGCCGTCTTGGTATCGAAACCGAAACTCCCACGGTGAAGGTTGGGCGTCTAACGACCGAAGCCATGTCACTGCTGAAGGCCGAACTTAGCTTACACTAAATTCAGGGAATCAGTTCTCACTTCACACAAAACAGAGTGCTTCCGTTAGGGTGACCATTCTGTGAATAACGTATAAGAAAGAAAACCTTTGTTTATCTTGAGAATCACACGTAACACCTAAGGGCTATATGTGTGCACAGTGCAGACTGTCAATGCCCGTACTGGCAGCACGCACAAAACCCAATTCGTTTTTCAGCGTAAAAGAGTAGGGGTCTACGCAAACACGAAATTATCAGTGAAAAATTTATTATTTTTGGTGTTCTATAGATCCACGTTTTGACATCCACACAACAGCTATGTGTAGATTTGTAGTTAATATAAGAATTTGAAAAGAACACACAAGGAAACGTTGGCTGTCTATTCTACGGCATTACACAAGTAATTACGTAATATTACCTTTGTTCAACTATCGCTGCGCACGCGTGTGGGGATAAAGAATGCTATCTTTCACGTATTTCAGGATTTCTTTCATGATGAGAGCCCCAACCACACAAACCGTCTTCGTTTGTGTTCCATTCTTAGCGGTTAAGGACGGTAGTTATAATTTCGGTGCACATGCGCAAGCAGAACATGCAAATGGAAGCCTGCACTACTTAAAAATCATGGCCAATTAGAATAAAGTAAAGAGAACAGACAGATACATTTATTTTACCAAATTTTCGACCCCGCAAGGATCACGAATGGCCCCGATGTTCTACGCAAAGCCACATGTTCCGTGGTCACAGAAGTCAGAAGGTACATCCGAACCTAAGATGGATATTTTGAACGTTTATTGAATTGAGCTGCAGAGCCTAAGTTTTAATAAACATTATTGATGTCTAGTCCTTTATTTGTCCCATCTAATGCACACAAATTATTTTAATTGTAAAACTGTTAAAATATTTAAAACTATAATATTTGCTCCAACATGTTTCGGTTTACATAAACCATCATCAGGGAGCTACAGCCTGCGCTTTGCCAAAGTTACAATATTGATTCCAATATAGAAGTCGTTGTTGGAGTATTCATTATTATAGTTTTTAATGTTTTAACAGATTAACAATTAAAATAATTTGTGTGCGTTAGTTGGGAAAAATAAAGTACTTGATATTATTAATGCACGGAACAACCATAAAAATTAATGATGACTGTTGAAATCATCTGGAAATTTGAATAGTTGTTGCTCTGAAAAGAACGGCACGAACTAAATTCTTCTATTTTTGCGCTAGCGGTCTTATAATTGGCAAGAAAATTACGCTATGGATTGCGAGTTTTGAGTTTCTCACAACGGTGAACATTCAAGTTTTCTCGGAACTTATGCCCTGTCGATTAACAAAAAGGTAACGACACCTTCACCGCCTCCGTCACAGTCAGAGCCACTGCGCCCCAAGAACAGAAGGCTGCTCTCAAAGCTGCAAATTTTATGCTAAAAATAGTCGACCTAACTAGGAGTAGAATGTCAGAAGGAGTGTTTAAATTCTTAAGTTACGTGAGTCACTACTTTTTCTTGGTGTTTCGTGTCTGCACGCGTGATCGCCTCATTCACTGTAAGATACGAAGTGGTTCTTAAAACAGCCACTTAGCTTCCTTTATGGAAATTGATGTTTCACTACCATTTGGTTCAGATTCCGCTACTGTCTCGTGATCTGAGCCAGAAAATTCTACTCAGCATTTTTTTTTATTTTTATGGTTCCATGCATCACTGATCTATATTAATAATTGTCCAGCGAGATGCAACACAAAGCAGTCTACTTATTATTCTGCAAGTTCACTCAACATGTTTCGGCCAACGTGGCCAAGCTAGCTTGGCCACGTTGGAGGGAGGTAGCTGCACAGTACCGGAGGCAGTAGTTACAGAATTGTGTACTACTGATGATGGGTATGGTTGACGCCTGAAACATGTAGAGTGAATTTGTAGAATAATAAATAGACTGCTTTGTGCTGCATCTCGTTCGACAATTATTAATATATATCTAATCAACAATCTTACACCCCACTGCATTAAGACAACTTATTCCCTTTCATGGAAAAATACATTTGTCAAAGAGACCCATTTCTACGAGTCTTATACAAACAAGGTCACAAATATAGGGTAATGAGGTTCTTTACCAACTGTAGACATTACTAACTTTCAGTACGTATTGAGTAATTGAAATGAAGAACGTAAGCTTCATACCTTATGTTCAATGTTCGAGTCGCAGTTAAAAAAGACTGTCGTTAAGTGAAATAACGAAGATTTTATCTTGTGGATTAACCTTTCAAAGCCTACCGATAGCTTTACGTATCACAGGGTTTAACATTAAAAAACTCTAGAATGTAATCACATCGAATTTGTGTGTTTGTATGTATCTCGGAACATACAACAAATTCTGCCTCACAGAATATTAAAAGATTCGTGATTATAACCGAAGTGGAGAGTATTTACTGTGTGTTACGCATAGAGTCCTTACATAACACAGATAAGTTTCGTCTTTAAAATGTTAAATAAGGATAGACTCACTGTTGAGTTTAGTGGAAAATTTGATGTCAACAATTTTAAGCCTTCGGGATTCAATACCACGGACTTGAGTGACGGAGATTCTCATGCCCCTACACAACAGACACAGTCTAATTTCCTGTCACCTAGTGTACGTTGTTAGGTTTTATGGCCCTTTCATTGTTGCGTTTCTTGAAAATGGTGTCTTGTTTCTCTGAAACCACAAATAATTCCCAATTTATTGCCCTACAGGAGACAGCAGCTTCTTCTCTCAAAGCAACCAACACTTCACGAAACGAAACGAAGATTTATATCATAAAAACATGCTTACCTACAAATAACTGAAGTTTGCACAGTCTGTAAGCAAAAAGGGCGTATGACTAAATTCTCTATGTTGTTGAAAATTATCAGCGGACGAACAAGTAAAATTTAGTTACGGTTTACTCGATTAATCGACAGATTAAAATCTTTTGTAATAACTCAAGTAGTCACAGAAATGGCAAATACGTCTGTATTACTTCTGTAATTAACACACATAACGTCATCACATTTCACACTCGCCCAGTCTTCTTGCAAACCTGCTGTCAGCCTCGTAAAGTTTCTATCGATAACGTAATGATAAAGGAAGGAGTATTTCCTAGTGAAGAATTAATGGCCGAGTGTAAATATAACAATTAAAATTAAAATAATTTAGCTCTATTCGCTAGTGTACACATTTGGTACCCATAATGCTAATTACATACATAGAAAGACTTAATAATAATAATAATGCACTATTGGGACGACAGCAATGCATGCAGGGTTTTCGTGTGTAAATGTGTACGATAAGCTTCGAGAAAGTTTTACTTATTAAATTCAATCATAGAGAAATAGAGTGGGATGGCGTAGATTGGATTAATGTGCCTCAAGACAGGGGTAGGCGTCGGGCTCTTCTGAACACGGTAATGGACAGTCGGGTTCCGTAAATTGCGGGGAATTTCTTGAATAAACGAGGAACTATTACATTTTCAAGAAGGGAGTTAATTAGCTACTTAGTTAAGAGCAATAATGGTTATGATGATGATAATAATAATAATAATAATAATAATGAGAAGAAGAATGTGAATAAAAAGAACAACATTTGCAACGTATTTATCGCGCGTTAGGAACAAGGAGAAAATGCCCAGCCTTGATTGGAGAACCGTATTTTCAGGGATGAGAGAGACCCAATGTTAGACAGGGGGATTACGCACGAAGTAGATAAAGTAACATTACAAACGGCGTAATCCACGTAAGACACAGGCTTTACCAGACGGCCTTTAATTTCACGTTATAGGGTTTTTAGTACACGCCTATACATAATTTCATTTACGCCCAGAAGAAAAGCGCGGCTTTTCTTGGGCCAGTTCTCCTGTAGCTAAAAATGCTCACACGTATTACATGCAGATACATTGTACCGAAGGTAAAGGTAAAGCAGTCCCATTAAAGGCCTGGACAGGCCCAGAGGGTTCCAGGAAGTTAAGGTTCCCAGATTTCGTAACAACGGCACAGGATGTTGGTAAGGTTGTCAGCCTTACGCATCGGCCGCCTTTACCCCAAGAAATACTCCTGGTACTCATTTCTCTTAGAGGCTGAGTCGACCCCAGGGCCATAGTGCGATCGGCAGTATTTTATGTCAATGAAAAATCCATTAACACCATCTGGGATCGAACCAGCGACCTTCCGATTTGTAGCACAGCACCTTAACCACTGTGCTACCGCAGTCCCCACATTGTACCGAATTCCACCCTAATCGGACAATAGATTTCGGAAGTACGGATAGAAACAAATTTGTGCACCTGCAGGAAGTACGGCTTTCACTCTTAATCACTGACCAATTTCTTGTTGATATCTCTTGCCGAATGGGATCCAGTTGGACGAAACCTACGTTAAAGATGAGACAATGTTATTTAGGCCTTCCACACAACGTAACTTTCGCTGCACTGATTTGCAGAAACTCAGAGTCAGTAGCGTTGCGTGGAGACCTCCTACACCAAATTTCGCACATATCTCTCAAAAATATCTTACCACGGGTATAAATTCGTTTACATAAAAGTAAAATTACTGTAACTGAGCCGATCTAATGGACATTATTTTAAAGAATTCTTACATCGAATTTTATTAAAATCAGATAAACAGTTCAGTTGCTGATACCAGGTCACGGGTGGACAGACAGACGTGACTTCCATGCAACATGATCTTTTTTTTTACTTTATAAAAATGTCCAGAATGGCTTTTGAAGGAATTCATTTCGCCCCTATCAAATAAACCTAGCCTAACCTAACCCAACCCATCCTCGCGATATTTTCTCCAAATCACGAAATAAACAAAGCCTGCGCCATAATAGAGATTTATCTAGAGCCAAACCACTCGACGATGATCCAAGACATTATAGCTCACTGAATGCATTAGTGGCACAATCCAAAAATTTCCCATTTGGACTTAATACTACGATTGATCTGAAAAATATGACTGCATCCGACAACAATGGAATCCAGCAGGGGTGTGTTTCAATTAACAAGTATGCCGGTATCGTGCAATGTAGCTGTTACATTTTTCATCTCAATCGTAGGATTAACTCCAAATGACAGTTTTTGGATTGCTCCACTATTGCATGCAGTGACCGAAAACCGCCACCTCACTAAAGATGTAACTATGATATGCGTGTATAAGCTACGGAACGTTTTGTTGAGAAATCGTTCCGGGAAGTTACTGTCCCTTCATTCCAGGTACTGTACGTAATTTACGTGAAACGCGCATCCTTTGACGCCATAGGTAAACATGAGCGAGTAAAATTCCGCATCTTCAGACGTCTTCCGCGTAATTGCGCCATTTGGCACGAGGTCGAGCGCCATATGGAGCCACAGGTAACATTACGCACGTATCAGTTACGTAGATGATTCATCGTTTAGCAAGACGAGGGGGCTTTAAAAAGAAGGCGGTCATGTTACGAACTTAAGGCAACAACCAGGCGCACCTGCGAGAACTGACGTAATGAACAAAGAGCTACAGTCAAGAAATTTGGTGCGTCAGCGACGAGCTGAATAATCATTCCGCCGCATTAATATTCAGAATCAGTACTGCTGTGCCAAACACTACTTCAGATTATATTTAGGTATGTGCTGGACACGTAAACTCCGTAAAAACAAACCTAAGTTCAAGTTCTTTGCTATTTCAATGTTGACATTTTCGTGTCCTTTGTCGCGTTTAGTGGATTTTTTTTTACCATTACGATTCTGACGTGTATGATCACAGGTCAACAAAATCAGTCTCTCGGCTACAAAGACAAAAAGACAAAAATTTAATAATTATTGAAGAATTAAGTGTCTGTCTCCATAATTCAAGAATATAAAAAAAGAAACTCCGTAATTTCAGCACTGACACACTAACTACATGCGGCAGATTCCTTCCTGAGAATCTAATAGTTCTCATCTAGTCAAGAAATCCACTCATTTTATGGAATCTGAAGCTTAAATACCGTGCTCACAAGCTTCCACCAATTGTCCCCATATTTACGTCATGCAGAATGAAGAAAGTTTTAAGAAATTTCCAGGAGGTGCGTCACCACTTAAGAATGACTGAGAACTAAAGGCCCAAAAAACCTGGGCTTACTGATATGAATAAGGCCAGTGCCTTTAAGTTTCAAAGTCGTAAAAACTCAACACTTGACATAATGTTCCTTGCGACGGCTCGGATTTCTAACAACGTTACGTGCAATCACGTGTGACCCAAAATCCACATTTTAACAGATGCGTAATTGCGACTATAAATCTACAATTTGCATAATATGATACATAAAAATTATACAGCTTAAAAGAAATGCCCTCTAGATCAACAGATTGTCCACAGCGTGACAGTTTACGGCTTCATTTGCATATATCCCTGATCAACGATAACCAACACTTGTTTCGCGAGGCCCAAGACATAAGTTCAAATACGTAGGCACAACAAATAATTACTTTTAGAACGTGTGTAGTGTGTTTTCCGTTGTATAAGTAATAAATACATAGTAAGTATTTACTTACTTAGTTATAACATAAATCTCTATAACCAAAGGTTTTAGTCGACGTGAATTAGGACAATACAAGGCTAGCCACTATCTAAGGACCACTGAGACACTTGCAATAAGTGCATGGCTTTTACAGCAAGCTTTCTACTTATGGCGAAAGCAAACGCCCCACGACAGTATGCTTTATAGCGCACACCGCATCGCCCTCTTTCTTCAAGATCCGTATTAATATTATCCTCCCATATGTGCTTAGCTCTTCTAAATGATACCCAAATTGCTTTACCGTTGAACACGGGACCGATAGGCTGTACCGCAATCTCAGTAATCAAATACCAACATACACTGAGTAACAACCCAGAAGAACAGAGACATCATCTACACCCTGGCGTGAGCTTGAATTCTCGCAGTGTAAGCACTTGTGTTGAGAGGTGGTGGTAGTCAAATATTCTTACTATTTACTGCTTCACCAGGAAACTGTAAAACGGTAGGCCTACGTGTGGGAAGGGAGAAAGTAATATGAGCTATTATAACAAATTTTAAACTTGTAAACTTTCTTAAAAGAATTTGTTGATTAATTTGATGTTTGTGTGACCGTGTATCATTGATACAATAAAGTAAACAGCCAACTAGATGCAACAATAATAATTTTATCAATAATTTCAATCAGCTGAACATGTTTCGGGCGATAATTTCGCCCATCCTCAGGAGCACTAGACTATGTTTACAGCTTGTGGTATAATGCACCGACGAACCCTCCAGCAGGCAGCATTGTCAGTGCACTATACAACAAGCTGTTAACATAGTCTAGTGCTCCTGAGGATGGGCGAAATTGTCGCCCGAAACATGTTGAGCTGGTTGAAATTATTGATAAAATTATTATTGTTGCATCTGGTTGGCTGTTTATATTAATGTGCTGATCACTATGAAAAATTATATCAATAAAATACTACATCAATCTACATTGTCAAAACTACAAGCTAAACTTATCTAAGAGAAGGCGGTGGCCAATATCCGTTTTAATGTTACTAGTTATTGCTTCATTAAAAAAGCATTGCCTTGCCTTATTTGCGTATTTTCTTGCAATTATACCAAATGCCCACACCCTCACGACTGACACCGTGCAAAATAACCACTCGTCTTGAGACGACCTCCCCTTTGCACAAACCAATATCGACGTCTCTAAGTGGGATGCTACATCATACAGGCAGATGATCAGAGTGTGAATCTGCTGGCATCAACGTCTAACATGAATTCTGATCCGCATAGTTTCCACGTACTTCAATGAAGTTATGTTTTCTTAAATATTTATTGCGTGTTCCATTGACCCGTTCTAGCCGCACTTGAATATTTTTCGACAGATGTTTGGGAAACCTCTTTAACCTTTTGGCGCCGGAATTATTTTTTTTAATTTTAGCACACCCTGTATATAAAATGTGAATAATCCAGGAACCAAATATGTTAGAATTATGAAACAAACTGAATTTTGAAGAGGAAAAAACGGACAGTATATACCGTGTTCAAAATATTCAGTACCTATATTTGTTGAATAAATATATAAAATGCAACGTTTAGAGGTTAGCGGTGCGGTACAACCACTATAGTCGTCATTAGGCGTCAAAAGGTTAATGAAGAACTTCATGAAAATTCGACCAGGAGTAGTCAAGTTGTCCCATGCAGACAGACGTACGGAGAGGCAGAGAGAGAGAGAGAGAGAGAGAGAGAGAGAGAGAGAGAGAGAGAGAGGCACACAGATACGACGAAGCTAATAGTGACTTTTCACGACTTTGGAAAAGCGCCTAAAAAAGGGAGAAACTGAGCCACGTTAGCCATACAATACCCTTAAGCTAGATCGATTCATTTACATAGACTTCAGAAATTTCAGCTACGCCCAGCGAGACGGAAACGTATGAAAGCAATGCAGGAAATGTCGTATAAACGTAATATTGTAGCGCGTTCGTGCAACCATTGTTGCAGTGGGAAACAAATAATTAGTACTCTTCTGAGTATGTGTTTGTAGCCTTAGGTATCCAGCATGCAATGCGCATGCGCCATATTATATTGTCATCTGTGGTCTGTCTGACTCTACCATATTTTTCTACGTTAACATGTAAACTTGACGACTTTCGGAAAAGAATTATTTACGATACAATGTGTGTATTGATTTTCTTTAGAATGTTTGTCTCTAACATTTGTCACTCTAAGAAGAACTGAGCGAGATGTCATACATGAACATAGTTCATCATGTAAACCATCCGTTATTCTTGTCACATTTTAATGAAACTTGAAAATTCTCAACAGATTTTCGAAAAATACCCAAATATCAGATTTCATAAAACTCCGTCCAGTGGGAACCGAGTTGTCCCATGCGAACGGGTGGACAGAGAGACCTGCTGAAGCTGACAGTCGCTTTTCCAAATTTGCGAAAAAGCCTAAAAATTGAGTAGGTAAGGATCTGAAGAAGACAGTCGTAAATTAGTTGAATGTAGTAGAATGAACAGGGTGACAGAAGGAATGTCCATGTCCATTACGAACACGCTCGTAATGCTTCGCGGTGAGCAGAAATTCGGTCCGGACAACCCCTTACAAATGCAGAGCCTCATCCTGTTAGGAAAGAGTCCGGTAATTATACAAGTGCGTACTTTTGTTGCTTAGTTTCCCGAGCAATGACTGCATGGGAACGTCGTGACAAGCAGATTAAATCTATAAATTAGTTTTAGTTTTTCCTTATTTTTTACTTCATTAAAGTAACGACCTCAAATTGAGCCATGCGTTAAGTCATAAAATTATATTGCTTGACGACTCTACGTGTTTTGATCCCCTAGGGAATGATTCTGAAAGACACGTATTGCACAGTCGCCTAACTTACTGCACGAAATGAAACTAAACGCATTGTGCATAATTATAAATTAATATTATAATTATAAAACACAGTAAACTTTTTTACGTTATTAAATTGGAGTGCGGCCTCACACAGCGATATCACTGAGTAAAGTAAAGCAGTCCCGTTATAGGCCCGGAGGGACCCAGAGGGTTCCAGAAAGTTGAGGTTCCCAGATTTCGTGACAACGGCACAGGATGGTGGTAGGTTGTCAGCCTTAAGCAACCGGCCGCCTTTACCCACAGGAAATACTCCTGGTACTCATTTTTGTTAGAGGCTGAATCGACCCCAAGGCCATAGTGCGATCGGAAGGATATTTTGTCAATGAGATATCCACTGACACCTGCTGGGATCGAACCAGCGACCTTCCGATTTGTAGCGCAGCACCTTAACCACTGTGCTACCGCGGTCCCCTGATATTACTGAGTGACAGATACAATAACTCGCACAATCTGTACATATCCGCACTTATAATTCGAAATATCGCAAACGCGATTCACTCTTGTTAAATAGCTGTGCTGTGTGTTATCACATAACGTGCTGAAATTAACAATACAGTGCACTGACAGACCAAAACACCTGGCTAGCTGTAGTTGCGAATACCAGCAGAATGGAAGTCTTTGTGCCTGCCAAAAACAAACCGTAAGTTAAGGCAATAAGGTAGAGTCTTAAAAGATGGTGTTAATGAGTCACAGCAGAGACTAAAAGAAACAGTTCTTGTGTTTAAAAGCATTCTCACTTTTTCTGTAATGAATGGGAGGCCATATTTAGTCTGAACCGCTTGTTGTCCAGTTCCCTCGCTCCCACCTTATTGCGAAGGACACTCAGTTCTACAGTTTCTTCTTCCATTGCATAAGGTTGATTCTCCTTCAATCCTACGTTTATTGGACCGTGCATCATATTGATAGTTGAATAAAGAGAGACCAACTTGATGTCACTTGCTTTATTATTTTATTATTTAATGCTCAACATGTTTCGGATATTAATACATCCATCCTCAGGAGCTTGTGACTTATTTGTTGAGTTATTTCATGGGTTGTATTGTTCTGGTTCGATGTGCGTTGGTGTTACTTTGT
>Ga0123355_10008844_pt1 | contig 15243 bp, 4 predicted proteins | sample TergutEmb28metaG_3_FD_89872 | JGI IMG/M metagenome (GOLD analysis project Ga0123355, IMG submission 89872) | Embiratermes neotenicus P1 segment gut microbial communities from Petit-Saut dam, French Guiana - Emb289 P1 | ecosystem: Host-associated > Arthropoda: Insects > Digestive system > Gut ... | reverse complement strand
CTAAAAAATGACATTTGACCCTGAAAACAACCACTGTAGCATGGCTTCGCACTATTTAGGTTGGATTCATGATATACTTAAAAAATCCTTGGTAGGGCTTTGAGATGCTAAGAGCTTGTATTATTTTGGAGGTTGAAAAATTGACTAATAATATTAATGAAATTAATTTTACTACCACAAATAGCAATCAGTTTTACCATCAGGCGAAGATGGTGTACGAGCTATTTGAAGAACAAGCAAAAGAAAAACCAAATAAAATAGCTGTAAAATCAAAAGAAGGAGAGCTCACTTATAAAGAATTAAATGAGAAGTGTAATCAGCTTGCGAGAAAAATACATAGCCTAGGAATCAAAGGCAATGAATTCATAGCTATATTAGCAGAGCGTAAAATATCAACAATAATAGGTCTACTTGGTATTTTGAAAGCAGGAGCAGCGTATATCCCAATTGATCCTAATCTACCAATGGAGAGAGTAGAGTATATTCTTAGAGATGCGAAAAGTAAGCTTATAATGATAAATTCAGATACTATAGTTATACCTAACATAATGATAGATATCTTGAATTTGTCAGATGAAGATATATTTAGTGGATCTAAGGATAACCTCAAAAACGACCGCTCCTCAAGGGATTTAGCATACTTAATTTATACATCAGGTACAACAGGCACACCAAAAGGAGTTATGATTGAACATCGCGGTATAAATAGACTGGTTAAAAATACAAATTATGTAGATTTTACGAATATAGATATGTTACAAATAAGCTCGATTTCATTCGATGCCTCTACATTTGAATTATGGGGGGCGTTAGTAAATGGAGGAAGTATTTATATTGCAGATAAAGAGATTTTATCTGACGTAACGCTGTTTAAAGAGACGCTTAAACAAAACAAAATAAACACCATGTTGATTACCCCAGCATTATTTAATCAGTTTATTGATGAGGATGAAGGTGTATTTGATTCGTTAAATCAACTTCTAATTGGTGGTGATGCTTTATCTGAAAAGCATGTTAATATCTTGCTAAATCATAATGATAAAATAAAAGTTTATAACGTATATGGGCCAACAGAAACAACCGTAATTGCGACGTATTATAAGATACATGAAAAGAAATTTAAAAATAAGATCCCGATAGGAAAGCCAATATCAAATACAACTGTATACGTACTTAATGGAGAACAACTATGTGGAGTAGGAGAACAAGGAGAATTATGTGTAGGAGGTTCAGGAGTAGCACGAGGATATTTAAATGATGAAGCGTTAACCAAGAAAAAGTTTATCGAAAATCCTTACTGTGAAGGAGAAATTATTTACCGAACAGGAGACCTAGTAAGGTGGCTAGAAGATGGCGACATAGAATTTTTAGGAAGAATAGACACTCAAGTGAAACTAAGAGGATTTAGAATAGAGCTAGGGGAAGTTGAAAGTAAACTAAAAGAGATTGAAGGCATTAAAGATGCAAAAGTTATCTTAAAAGATAAAGATGGCAGTAGCTATTTATGTGCATATGTGATATCAGAAACTGAATTATGGATAGAAGCTATTAAGTATGAACTTCAAAAGAAGCTACCAGAATATATGATTCCAACACATATCTTACAGATCGAAAAGTTTGTACTAACCAACAATGGGAAAATAGATGTAAGCAGCTTACCAGCAGTCGATGTGACGATAAAGAAAGAATATGTAGCTGCAAGAAGTGAAACGGAGAAGGTGTTGGTAGAAGTATTTAAAGAAGTATTCAATGTTGCAGAGGTCGGCATATACGATAATTTTTTTGAATTAGGTGGGGATTCCATTAAAGCCATTCGTATTATTTCAAAACTCCGTGAAAAGGGGTATGAAACCACTGTTGAAGCCATGATGCAAAATAAAAATGCTGGTGCTATAGCATTAAAAATAAAAAAAGCAAAATTTGATTTTTCAGAACAAAGTGAGGTAACTGGGGTGGTCCATTTGACACCCATCCAAGATGAATTTTTTAAGAAAAATTTTACAAACCCTAATAACTTCAATCAGATCGTATTATTGGCATGTATAGAAACTATTGATGTTGGATTTTTAAGACAGGCATTAATGGAGATTGTAAAACATCATGACATGCTTAGAGCCGTATACAATGATTGTGAGCAGAAAATATTATCCATTCAACAGAGCAGACTTTTTGAATTAATGTATTTGGATTATGCCTCTATTAAAGACACATTGAAGCTACAAGAAACAATTGAAAATCAATCAAATGAAATACAAAAAAATATTAATCTATCAAAAGGTCCTTTATTAAAAGTTGCAGTGTATCATACAGAATTTAAGGATTATATCTTTGTTTGCATCCATCATCTAGTTGTTGATGGGATTTCTTATAGAATTCTGATAGAAGACCTGAATGTGGCGTATGATTTAATTAAAAAAGGTAAAGAAGTCACATTACCAGCGAAAAGTATGTCATTTAAAAAATGGAGTAAAGCGATTAGACGATATGCTAATAGTTATTTATTAAAAAGAGAAATTCCTTATTGGATTAAGGTAGAGTCCCAGATTGCTGAAAGTAGAATTCGGGGTCAACCTAGTAATGAAACAGGAATTGGTTTATCTCAGTTGACTCTAACAGAAAGTGCTACAGTTCAATTACTCTATTCAGCTGGGCGCAGGTACAATACAGAAATCAATGAGTTGTTAATTACTGTTTTGGCAAGAGCGATTCATAAATTGACGGGACAAAGCTCTGTATCCGTGAATATGGAAGGACATGGGAGAGAACCTCTTGATGGGTATCAAGCAGTTGATAGAACTATAGGATGGTTTACTAGTATTTATCCAATTGTTGTTAACAGTGTTGGTGAGTCCATACATGAGGATATTTGTCATATAAAAGAACTGTTTAGAAAAATACCAAATCGTGGGGTTGGCTATAGTATTCTAAAGGCATTTTGTAGCGGGACGTTTAAAGGTATTGAGCCAGATATTTTATTTAATTATATGGGAGAATTTGACGGCAATAGCAACACCGATTACTTTTTAATTGATACAGCGCCACACGAAAAAAATATCTCAACTGGTGATAGGTTTGGATCAGGTTTAATAATAGATAGTGAGATTATAAATAAATGCTTGACTTTTAGGTTTAACCATAATAAGAATAGATTTTCAACCAAATTCATAAAAAACCTTTCATTGAAGTTAAAGGAACAGTTTAAGGAAGTGATTGAACATTGCTTGAAAGCAAACGTCATAACGTATACCAAATCAGACTTCGGAGAGCATGATTGGCACGATGATGAATTCTTGGAGGAAATGAAGCGATACGAGGCGAAGGGTTGTAAAATGGAAAGGATTTTTCCGTTAACAAACACACAAGAGGGCATGTTGTATCATAAGCTACAAGATGGAAAATCAACAGTTTATGTGGTACAAAGTATCTATCAGATAAAAACCTTATTAAATATACGTCTATTGAGAGAAAGCTATGAACTTTTGGTATTTAAACATGAAGTGTTAAGAATAAGAATCTCATATAAACAAGTTAGTGAGCCAAGACAAGTCGTGCTAAATGGTAAAGTTACAGAATTTAAAAGTATTGATTTTTCAAAAGAGATAGAGCGTAAAAAAGAATTTGAAAAATTTGTGAGAAAAGATGTTAAAAGAGGATTTGATTTACAAGAAGACAGCTTAATTAGAGTGATTATAATCAAGCTGTCAGAAGAAGATTATAGACTGGTTGTAACATTTCACCATATTATTATGGATGGCTGGTGTCTTTCAATTATAATGAATGATTTATTTGAATTTTATGAACAACTTATAACTGGTGAACCGAAAGCGTCAATTCAAAATAGCATACAAAAGAATGCTAGTTATGAGGAATATGTTCGTTTAATTCATAATAAGAACAAAGAAGAAGGCTTAAATTATTGGAATGTGTATTTGGAAGAGTATGAATCATTCGCAGGAATTAAAACAGATACAGAACCAACGATTGATGATAAAGTTGAAGATGAAGCAAGTGTGGTAGAAACTTATTTAACAAAGAAACATTGTGATAAATTAGAGCAGATATGTAGATTTTATGGTGTTACATTAAATACAATCATTGAATTTACATGGGGGTTACTATTGCAGCGATATAACTTTACAACTGATGTCGTGTTTGGAAAGGTAGTATCAGGTAGAGACGTAGAAGTTAGTGGCATTGAGAATATGGTGGGGTTATTTATAAATATAATCCCTACGCGTGTTAAAGCAAAACCAACAGAGACATTTATTAAGGTGATTTCTTTATTGCAAGAACAAGCTTTAAAAAGTTTTAATTATGATTATTGTGCATTGACTGAAATACGTAGTGGAGATGTAATGGCCAAAGAGATGATTAAAACGATTATTAGCTTTGAAAACTATGACACAAAAAAAAATGAGTCGTCAGGTAGAATCAGCATAGTTTTAAGTAGCTTGAGAGAACAAACGAGCTATGCTTTAGCAGTAGATGTATTGAAGCAAGATAAACTAACATTCAAGTTCATGTATGATACAAGAAAGTTAAAAAGGAAAGAAGTAACTAGAGTAGCAAAACAAGTCATCAACATACTAGAAGATATTGCCAGCAAGCCAGATCTTGAAGCAATTGAAATTCAACAGATTCAAATGCTATGTGAAGAAGAAAAAGAACGAGTAATAAAAGAATTCAATCAAACACAAGTGGCATATCCAAAAGATAAAACAATCGTGGAGCTGTTTGAAGAACAAGTAAAGGAAAAGCCAAACGAAATAGCTGTAAAGTCAAAAGAAGGAGAACTCACCTATAAAGAATTAAATGAGAACTGTAATCAGCTGGCAAGAAAGCTACATCTCTTAGGAGTTGAGGCGAACGATTATGTAGCCCTATTAGCAGAACGTAAACTGTCAACAATAATTGGGATACTTGGTATTTTAAAAGCAGGCGCAGCTTATGTCCCAATAGACCCTAATCTACCATCTGAGCGCCTTGAATATATCATTAGAGATGCCGAAAGTAAAGTTCTAGTGATAAGCTCAGATCCTCTAGTAAAGCTTAGTTTATCAATAGATATATTGAATTTATCGGATCAAGCTACATTTAGTGAATCTAAGGATCATTTAGTGAACCATGGTACCTCAAGAGATTTAGCCTATTTAATTTATACATCTGGTACGACAGGCATGCCAAAAGGTGTGATGATTGAACATCGCAGTATAAATAGACTGGTTAAAAATACAAATTATGTAGATTTTACAGAAGTAAACATATTACAAGCAGGCTCGATTTCATTCGATGCCTCTACATTTGAACTGTGGGGGGCGTTATTAAATGGCGGAAGTGTTTATGTTGCAGACCAAGAGACTTTATCTGATATAATATTGTTTAAAGAGACACTTAAACAAAATAAAATAAACACCATGTTTATGACCACAGCACTATTTAATCAATTTATTAGTTTAGATGAAGGGGTATTTGATTCATTAACACAACTTTTTGTTGGTGGAGAAACTGTTTCTGAGAATCATATGAAGATTTTGCTTGACCATAACAATCAAATAAAATTTCATCATGTGTATGGTCCAACAGAAGTTACGACTTTTTCGACATCCTATCCGATTCATGAAAGGAGATTTAAATACAAAATCCCAATTGGAAAGCCAATATCAAATACAACCGCATATATACTTAATGGACAGCAGCTATGTGGAATAGGAGTGCAAGGAGAGTTGTGCATAGGAGGCCCAGGGGTTGCAAGAGGCTATTTAAATGATGAAGCGTTAACCAAGAAGAAATTTATCAAAAACCCTTACTGTGAAGGAGAAATTATTTATCGAACAGGAGACCTAGTAAGGTGGCTCGAAGATGGTAATATAGAGTTTTTAGGAAGAATAGACACTCAAGTGAAATTAAGAGGATTTAGAATAGAGCTAGGGGAGGTTGAGAGCAAACTAAAAAAAATTGAAGGCATTAAAGATGCGAAAGTTATCTTAAAAAATAAAGAGGGTGGCAAGTATTTATGTGCATATATGATATCAGAAACTGAGTTGCTGATAGAAACTGTTAAGCATGAACTTCAAAAAAGACTACCAGAATATATGATTCCAACACATTTCTCACAGATCGAAAAGTTTGTACTAACCAACAATGGAAAAATAGATGTAAGCAACTTACCGGAAATTAATGTGACAGTTGCTAAGGAATATGTAGCTGCGAGAAATGAATTAGAGGAAGCATTAATAGAAGTATTTAAAGAGGTATTAGATGTTTCAGAAATAGGAATACACAGCAGTTTTGTTGAATTAGGTGGAGATTCTATTAAAGCCATTCGTATGGTTTCAAAACTTCGTGAAAAATTAAAATCTCACGAGATAAGCCAGAGTAGTAGTTTACAAAAAAGTGGCTATTCAATGACAGTTTCTCAAATATTTTATGACCAAACAGTAGAACGTTTAGCTAATCGTTTAAATGAAAGACTATTAAATGTACCCTTGGTTAACAAATCAAGCATGATAGAAGTTCAAGCCAAATACTTTTTACCGAATAATGGATTTCCATTAGCGGCAGTTCAAAAACGGTTTTTAAAACGAAAATTAAAAAACCGCAATATGTTTAATGTTCCTTATATTGCTTTACTAAAAAAATACATCTCTAAAACAGCGTTAAATATGGCCATACAAATACTTGTTGATAAACATAGAGCTTTGCGATTAGCATTTTCTGAATATGAGCATTCATGGTATCAGTATGAACAAGAACTAAATCTACAAGACATTATTACATATGTAGATTTGAAAGAGGGTTCAAAAAATCATGATGATGACATATCAACGTACTGTTCTAACCTTCAGAATGAATTTAACATTCTATCAATTCCACTATGGAAAATGGTGTTATTTGACCATTATTGTGGTGAGAAAAAACAAGTACTGGTACTTTTGTTTCATCATTTGATCTTTGATGGCATTTCAATGAATATCTTTTTAGAAGATTTAAAACGACTTCTATTAACTGATATAAATATTGAAGGGTTAGAAATAGAGAAAAGCAGTAGTTACCGTGATTGGTGCTTGACTTTGAATCATTATGTAGCAGCTGGGATTTCAGAAAAATCATTTAATTATTGGCAAGATGTTGTAGGTGATGGCAACTCTTTACTGATTGACAAGGCATCAGATCAACGCCCTACTCACAGGGATATGGTGACCGTTACTTTTAACTTGCTAGAAGGACAGGAATCTGTAAGCGATTTAAAAAAATTAGCAATCAAATATAAAGCCACACCGTTTTGTATTTTATTAACGGCTTTATATCGTTCTTGTTTTGAGTTGAAAAATCAATCTGACCTTTTACTGCACCTCATGTCTCATCAACGTGAATCCTATTTCACCAACATATCTATTTATCGTACGATAGGCTTTTTTGCAGGGGCATATCCCATACGACTTAATGTGAAAAATCAAGCGCTAATGGATGAATTTGAGTTATTAATCAAACATGTGAAGCAAACCTTGCATAACATCCCTGATCAAGGTTTAGATTACTTATCACTACAGTATGTGACCTCAGACTTCTATCAGGAGAAACCACCACTTGTAGATAACAGCCATATGTTGTTTCATTATCAATCAGATCAAACAGTTTGGCAAACTGATGATCTTTATGAGCCATTGGATATTCCTTTTGGAACTACAAGTGATCGGAATAATATCTCTGCATATTTGCTGAATATAACAGCAACACTAACTGCAGATAAATTGAACTTAACTTGTTATTATAGTTCATTGCATTATGAAAGACATACAATATCCAAATTAATATCTCTGTTTTCAGAGCATCTACATACTTATATTTATGATAATAAAATTTAAAGGAGTTTTTAATATGAAAATTTATGAATTTTGCCCATTTTTTAATGAGAATCGAGTAGCTGAAATTAAATTAAAAGAAAATGCTAAGTGGGTAGATCACCTACATGTTCTTGAGGCAAACAAGACATTTAGTTATGTGGATAAGCCAATGAATTTTAATCCAAAGCATTTGGGACCAAAAGTATCTCATCATGTGCTTCAAGCTGAGGATGTATTTCGCCAATTTAAAGAGGGGCAGCCCTACTTTGATACAAAAACTTGTAAGCTAGAAAATTTCGATCAATGGTACTGGAATTTACAAAGCAATAATAATGCTGCTTATAATGAAGCTTATCAGAGAAATAAATGTGTCGATCTTTTACGGGATCAAGTAGCGGATGAAGACATCATCATTTTAGCAGATTTTGATGAGATTTTAGATAGTAGGATGGCAGATAAGATGATCTCAGAGGTAAAGAAACATCAGGTTATTAGCGTTAAACTGTATTATACTGCTTTTTACCTAAATTATTTCTGTAGCACAAATCATGGTGCGCCTCATTGGAGCTATCGCGTCTTTATTATGACCGGTCGATATTTTAAGAGTATGCCGTTTTCAGCAGATTACCTTAGAAAAAAAGGATTTTGGGGAGGCTTTCAAGATAACATCTATTGTCTGGAAGAGCCTGCTGGTTTCCATCATTCATGGTTAGATCACACTAAGACTGCTGGACCTAAACTACAAGCATTTTTTGACAATGTAGGGGATAAGGGGATCATGAATGAAACCTATATCCAAAAATGTATTGATGAAAAACGATTAGATTATATGGATACAGATATATATATTGACAATGAAAAACCGTTTTTAGACGCTGTAAAAGAGCTTCGAACAAGTGATCTTTGGAAAGTGTAGAAACCAGTAATCTCCATGGTGCTAGTTGGAAAAACATCCACTAGTGCAAGGCCTCGTAATTAATGATCCAATATCGTTTAAGTAAAAATTTCAAAATTCGAGGAGTCGACGACGACTCGTACTGAGAGAAGTACGCTAGGAGTCGACGACGACTCGTACTGAGAGAAGTACGCTAGGAGTCGACGACGAAGAAGTTTGGAATTTTTATCAGAGATTGGATTGTTAATTGCGGGGTTTTGCACTAGTATCATGGGGATAATTTTAATTTCACTGGTTATGGATAGGCACATATAACATGCAAGAACATGGGGATAAAACGAGGTGGATGTAATGAAAAAAGATTTTGTAGAAAAGATAAGAAAAATATTAGAGCAGATGTTTGAAATAGATGAAATAAATGAAACTGATGATATTTTTGAATTAGGAATTAACGCTTCAAATATTTATCCATTTGTATCTGAATTAGTAAGAGAAACAGGAATAGAAATTAAAATCGAAGACTTAAATCAGTTGCCTAAAATAAATATGCTATCTAATTATTTGTTGTCAACACCTTATGACAAAGCTGATTTAGCAAATGACTATATTTTATTGAATTCAAATACGCAAAAAAAAGGGTTAAAAAAAATATTTTGCTTTCCAAATGTTATAGCACTTGCTATGTTATACCAACCCCTTGCATATGCTCTTGATGAATATGAGCTATACAGTTTTAATTTTATTGAAAGTGAGGATCGGATACATAAATATATCAACCATATTAAATCAATCCAGCCTGAGGGGCCTTATATTTTTTTAGGAACTTGTGCTGGCGGAAATATCGCATTTGAAGTAACAAAAGAATTGAATAAGAGGGGAGATATTGTTTCTGATATTATTTTTATTGATTCATTTTATTATAAAGATGTACCCAATAAAGATACAGTGAATGTTGAAGGAATTGCCGATTTATCACGTTCTTTCGTGGAAAAGCTAATTGAAATTTTTCCTACCTTAAGAAATAATGGTATGGCATTTGCAAGCGGCTTAGAAAAAAAGATCGCAGCCTATTACTTGTATTTATCGGAATATGTAACAGCTGGACAGGTGGATGCTACGCTACACCAAATAGAAGCTGGAATTAGAGCTCAAGATGTGGTTGGAAATATTCTTGATCTTAATGTTAGCCTGATGTCTCAATGGATAAATGCCACAACCTTGGAATATAGAAGCTATCAAGGCTTTGGCACTCATGAACTCATGCTTGCTAAAGATTATGTGAAAGATAATGCGGATATAATAAGAAGAATATTAACCCATTCAGCGAAAACACAATCTGATGAAATTATTGAGGTTCTTCAAAAATTCCAAAATGGATACAGCGAGAGGAATTTGGAAAAGATTCCTACTTTTTTAGAGGAGCTTTTTTCAATCCAAAATGGGTTATCTGTATTAGGAACCGCAACTGGAGAAATCTTTTTAGGACGTGATGAAGTTAAACAACTCATTAATGACGACTGGAAAGATTGGGGAGATTTATTGATAGACTATGAAAATGCAGTTATATCAATTGATGGTGAAACAGCATGGTTTTCTACTAATGGGACTGTAAAGTATACCTTTGAGCATACACAAAAAAGATATGACAGGTACGTGGATCAGATTAAGACGATTGCTGAGGATCATGGGATGACACAAAAACAAAAAATTGCGCTCATCAATTGGATATTATCTTTAAGCTTTCACCAGCGTGATCATCAGAAGCGTGTTTATTTTTGGCCACTTGTTCTGAGTGGTGTATTGGTGAAAGAAAATAGCAACTGGAAAATAATCCATTTACATTTTGCAATGCCCAAATCCACCTTGCCAGATGAACGATTTGAGAATGGGAAGTACTATTTGGAGTGTTATAATGAGCAAAAGAGCATGATTAATCAAAAAAATAAAGACAATAAAGTTAAAGGTGAATTATTTGCATTTTTAAAAAGCTTTGAAGAGGAATTTAACCAAGAGGAGGACATCTCAGAACGGTTAATCAACAACTATTTTAATATACGTGACGATATCTATGTCATATGTCCTGAAAATAAAGGTTATAAAGGTGCTACTCAGATTAAAGCATTTTTCAATATTTTTAGTCATGTTAGTGATCTCTCTCTGGATATAGAACATGCGATTACATCAGATTCGGGAAAAGTCGTGTGTGTAGTCATTATGGGTACTTTGAAACAGGTTCTCACAGAGGATGAACTAATAAAAAAATGTCTAAGTATGTATGGTGATTTTTTAGGATCCGACATGCCATCACAAGAAAAATTATTCTTAGTACAAAAAAACGTTGCTTATTTATTGAAAGAATGTGCTAGCGGTATAAATTATACATGTCCCATAAGATTGACAGCAGTCATTTTAACTGGTGATGATGGACCTAAATTTAATGGCATACATTTTTCGTTTCCTTCTTACTGGATAATTGAAGGTAAGTTTTAAAAGCTAAGCTAAGCATAAAGTGCAAGAATGTGTGCACAAAATGAGGTGTATATGATGAAAAATGATTTTGAGGAAAGTATTCGAAAAATATTAAGAAAGATGTTTGAAATAGATGAAATAAATGAAGATGATGATGTTTTTGAATTAGGTATTAACGCTTCAAATAGCTACGAATTTGTGTCCGAGTTGGTAATGGAAACGGGGATAGAACTTAAAATTGACGACTTAAATCAGTTACCCCAAATAAGTATGATATCTGATTATTTGTTATCAACGCCTTATGAAAAAGCAGATTTATCAAATGATTATATACTGTTAAATTCAAATAATCCCAAAAATGAGTTGAGAAAAATATTTTTTTTCCCAAATGTTGTAGCACTTGCTATGCTATATCAACCCCTTGCATATGCCCTTGATGAATACGATATATATAGTTTTAATTTTATTGAAAGTGAGGATCGGATAAATAAATATATTAGCTACATTAAATCAATACAGCCTGAAGGTCCATATTTGTTTTTAGGTAATTGTGTTGGTGGAAATATGGCATTCGAAGTGGCAAAAGCGTTGATTGAGAAAGGGGATACTGTTTCCGACATTATTTTTATAGATTCATTTTATTATAATAAAACAGCAAGTAAAGATAAAATGAGTGCTGAAGAAATTTTGGATTTAGCATGTACTTACGTGGAAAAGTTGCTGGACCTTTTCCCTAGTTTAAAAAATAATGGGACATCATTTGCAAGTACCTTAGAAAAAAAGATCGCATCATTTTTTACGTATTTATCGGAATATGTAACAACTGGACAGGTAAATGCAACCATACATCAACTAGAAGCTGGTATTAGAGATGAAGGGATGAGTGAAAATAGTTCTGATAATATGTCCCAATGGAGAAATGCGACAACTTCAAAGTATACAACATATCAAGGTTTTGGTACTCATGAACTCATGATTGGAAAAGAATATGTAAAAGATAATGTAGACATTATAAAGGAGATATTAAGTCGTTCAACGAAAGGTAGTTGAATATATTTTTGGCGAAATCTTTTAATTGGGTATTTGAAATCTAAAATTTCTGCTAACAATGCACGCCTTACACATTACATAAGTTTGAAGCGAGCCTCAAAAGTTGACTTTGTAAAACTCATCTTAAGAAGGCTCGTTTTCTATATTAAAATTCATCACATCTGTTACACTCATTTAATCCTAATTCGTATTTGAAATACGCCTAAAAGCTTGATCTTTCCAGTCTATCCTTTGTCGTACCTTTCCTGAAACATTCATTGGATGTTTCAAGAACCATATAAAATCTTTCCTTGTCTAGACTGAAAATCTTTAGATTTTATAGACGCATTTCAAATACGAATTAGTATAAGGCAAATCAGTATCATTATTTTGGTTAAAATGAGGTTTCATGGATGCTTTTTCATTATCTATAGATTTTAAACAAACCCTTAACCCACTTAATACAACAAAGAAACAAATTTAATTTATGGAGGCTAATCACATGAAAAGATTAGAACATGGAAGCTTTGAAGAGAAAAACCTTACATCTTTTGTTCAGGAAAGATTATATACACTATATTGTATGAATCCAGAGCGACTTGATTATAATGTCACTTTTTCTTTAATTATGGAAGGTAATTTGAACGTAGAAAGACTTCAGAGCGCTTTAGATCAGTGCTTGAGATGTAACCCAATGCTAACTGCACGGTTTTGTCAAATCGATGGCATGTTATCTTATCAAATACGCCCAGAAGCACAACTGGAAATTGAAAGAATACAGTATGGAATAGATGATTATGATTCATTTGAAAATTTAAGAAAAAGTGAAGTGAACGCATTTATAAAGCCATTTCAACTATCTACCGACGAGCTTTTAATCCGAGCTAGATTGATAACTGGTATAGATGAGAAGTATTTACTGCTTTTAGACTTCCACCATATCATTTTTGATAGAGGAAGCCTTTCAGTATTTCTACATGATTTGCAAAGATTTTACAATCACCTTTACCCTCAAGGTGATTTTTGCTCTGATTGTGAAACTGAAAAAAAGTATAACTACAATGATTTTGTTAATTGGCAAAGGCAATATATAGAGCGTGATGAGTATGCTCAGAAACAAGAGTATTGGAAAGAGGTACTAAGCACTGAAACTTCTTTATGTGATTTACTAGTAGACCATCCGAATAAAAGAGGAGAACTTTTAGCTTCCGATTCTTATAAAATAGAACTTTTCAACTATCAAAAAATTGACGATCTTTGTCGCTATTATGGGATTACAAAATATACTTTCTTTACAGGTATTTTTTCTTTCATTCTCTCTAAGCTAACTTATCAATCAGATGTCACACTTGGAACGGCTGTTTCGGGTAGGCATCATTTCAGAAAAGAGCTAAGTTCAATGATTGGTATGTTTGTTAATATGCTACCTATCCGTAATGAGATTCTTGATGATATTAGTTTTGGCGACTTCATCACTTATATTCAGAAAAATATTAAATTAGCTTTACAAAACTCAGATGTGTTGTATGAAACGATCGTAGATATTTCAGGTAATAAAAAAGATAGTCCATTATTTGATATTTGCCTTAATTATCTAGAATCTTTTAATCATCTCCTTAAGCTTGAGGATGTAAGTTGCTTTATTGAATTAGAAATGATGCTTGACTGTATTTATAGCTTAACACTAATGGTGACTGCACATAATGATTCGTTTGAAATAGTCGCTCATTATGCCAAGGATTTGTATAGAAAATCGACCATTGAGCGTATGCTAGATCTATTTGTAGAAACGATCAATCATGTTTTGAGTAATAGGAATATAATTTTGAAAGACATCCCTATTAGCAGGATTGAAGATCAAAAGAAAATTTTAGAAGTGTTCAACGATACGAGGACTGACTATCCAAGGGACAAGACAGTTGTGCAGTTATTCGAAGAACAGGCTGAGAAAACACCAGGGCATATAGCGGTTATATTTGAAGATGAAAAAATCACATACAAAGAGATTAATGAAAGAGTGAATGCATTAGCATACAAATTAAGAGAATCAGGGGTAAAACCTGATGACTATGTAGCGATCATATCAGAGCGAAGTATTGAAATGATAGTAGGAATTTATGGCATTATTAAAGCGGGAGGCGCATATGTCCCGATAGATCCCAGTTATCCAATAGATAGAATTCAATATATGCTTGAGGATTGTAATCCGAAGGTAGTTTTAACATACCAATCAAAAGTAGAGACAACAATACCTCTCATAGATCTGGGAGAAGTAGAAGTATGGGAAGGTGTAAGTGGATGTCTGCCCATTGAGAATCCAATCCATGTCAATAAGCCAGAGGATTTGATTTACTGTATCTATACATCAGGAACCACAGGAAAGCCTAAGGGTGTGATGATTGAGCATCGGGGTGTTACCTCTATGAACAACCATCTGAGAGGGCTGTACGATGTAACTGATACGGATCATGTACTTCAATTTGCCAATTATATATTTGATGCCTCAGTATGGGAGATGACATTATCACTGCTCAATGGAGTTTCCCTTATTCTTGTACCAACAAAGATTTTATCTGAGCCTGCGAAATTTGAAAGTTATGTAAAGGAAAACAATATAACCATTACTTTACTACCACCACATTACTGCAGTCAAGTGACTATGGAAACAGTTAAGGTATTAACAACAGGAGGAATGGCATCAAACAGAAATATGATTGAGCGGATTAAAGGAAATTGCAGATATATCAATGCCTATGGACCCACTGAAAATACAGTTTTGGCGACGTGTTGGGAATATAAAGAAGGCAGTGAGATTCCATTCAACATTCCAATCGGCAAGCCGATCTCAAATGTACAAGTATACATGATGAATGGTCACATGTTATGTGGCATTGGGGTGCCAGGAGAATTATGTATTTCAGGAGATGGACTGGCAAGGGGGTATTTAAACCAACCAGAGCTTACGGAAAAGAAGTTTGTAGACAATCCCTATGGAAATGGAAAACT
>Ga0123355_10008843_pt1 | contig 15244 bp, 7 predicted proteins | sample TergutEmb28metaG_3_FD_89872 | JGI IMG/M metagenome (GOLD analysis project Ga0123355, IMG submission 89872) | Embiratermes neotenicus P1 segment gut microbial communities from Petit-Saut dam, French Guiana - Emb289 P1 | ecosystem: Host-associated > Arthropoda: Insects > Digestive system > Gut ... | reverse complement strand
TTATTTTTTTAAAAAAAAAATACAAAGTGGGAATGGTGGAAAAAAAAAAAAAATATGCTTTATAAAATATATTTTTTGGTTTTGGGGGGGGGGGGGGGGGAGCTTTTTTTTAAACTTGTATTGTAGAGCATTCCAATATCAATTATATAGGGAAATTAGAACAGTAAGGGGAAGTACTGCTGTTAGAATGGAAACAGTTGAGGGATTACACTTTATTTTTACTTTTGTAAAGTTACTTTCATCATAAGAACCTACAGTACATTCTGTGTGTCAATAAAACCCCAGATGACCAGACGTGAGGGGTCTGCTGGTGGTACCTTTAATGTTGTGTCAGTAATCACATCACACTTGTGATTCCCAAGACATGTTCATTATGCAAGATGTAATACTACAGATTCTGCTGTGTATTATAAAAATACTGTGTCGGTGCAGGTAATAACGACGCGTGGGATTTAATGTGCGGTTTCCATAGAGACCAGTGCCTGATGATTCATGTGTGAAACTAGGCAGTGGATGTGCGGCAGTTTTAAAAAAAGTCCAGAATGCTATTTTGAGCATGTTAGTTTCTTTGCAGCAGTGTGGATGATTTGTTCCTCAGGGATGTGATGCCAATTAGTATATAGTTACCATATTTTCAAGGGAGCTCTTCCTTCTTCATCTTAAGGGTCTGAACAGTCATGTCTTTGTGGACTGTCCAGACCTTGAGAATGGAGACAGCAGACACCTTTGAAACACCATTAACTGTTTACCATTTTACGCATCCCAGAGGACTTGAGTGTCTAACTCCAACTTGTCTGGCAGAAAGATAAGGATATTCAGTAAGGAGGTTTGGACTGGACTTAAAAAGGGCTTGTGGTTGTACTGTTCAGGATGTGAAACTGTTATCATACAGTGCATGTCACTGGCTGTTGGACATGAACATCGAGCATGTTTTTCCACTGTTGAGATAAAGGTGGTTCACACAAACTGCGTGATAGTATAGTAAAATTGTTTCACATATGCACGTTTTTTATTGACAGTTATCTTATTATATTTAGTGTTCATGATATTTTGGGAGATGGCTCTTACTGCTGTCTTCATTTGATTTGGTGTCATGCTGTCAGATTTGTTACTTCCATTTTGGATGTTTTTCTTTCTGATTATTTTCTCTGTGTTTTTAATGTAAAATGTGTCGTAACATGAAATGAGAACAAATGAAGGACACTTCACATGTGAGTAGTATAGGAATGTTTGGGTCTAGAAGAAGAATCCATTATTTTGTAGGCAAATCGGCTCTTATTTTGCACATTGTGAGTGACTGCTAAATTAGTTATATGCTGACAAACTTGACTGGCTGTAACCCAAACTAAATCATATCTGTCATAGATCATTATTTATCTGTGTTCGTATAACAAGGGTTCCTGTTGCTGATTCTGTTTTATGTATTCAAATTGACTAAGTTCATCTCACTTGCAGTGCACTTCATTCCACAGATCAGTAATTATTACAGTGAATTTCATATTAACGTAATGTAATCTTTGTGGTGCTGCAAATGTAAGTGGGTGACCCACATGTTGATTCCAAAAACTGTGAAAATCATGTGTTAAGGACTAACATAGATGTTCTTAAACTTCCCAATTTTCCTTGAATAAATGTTTGATTTGTCTTTTGAATAATGACAGTTTGTTGTTGTTGCATATGCAGTTTGGTTGTTCATACATATTTTTAGTCTTGAGAAATTTTGTAAAGTTTTGTATATCATTAGAAGTATTCTGATGTCTGATTTAAGTTTAGTGCAGCTATCTGGTGGTTGGTAGTAGTTATTCTGTTGTATGTGTAGAAAGTTCCCTTGTATGGAAACTGAATTTTTGGTTGTATTTCAGGAAATGCATTAGCAGGAATCCAGATCAGAACAAATAGTGATCCAATTGTGCGTCACAACAAGATCCACCATGGTCAACATGGTGGTATTTATGTACACGAGAAAGGCCAAGGTTTGATAGAGGAGAATGAAGTGTATGCTAACACACTAGCTGGTGTTTGGATTACTACTGGTAGCACACCTGTCCTGCGACGAAATCGGATACATTCAGGGAAACAAGTAGGAGTGTACTTTTATGACAATGGACATGGCAAACTGGAAGATAATGACATTTTCAACCACCTGTACTCTGGTGTGCAAATAAGGTAATGCCTCCAGTATTGGGAGAACGTATTAATATAAACTGATTACACCTGCCATTTAAAAATGGTATGTTAACAGCAGTGAAATAATTGTAGTACAGTGCTGTAGATGTTGTATGTTTTCTTCTGGGTAATTCCCCGGCGTCTGAATTTTATGTTCCATCTTCATAGGCAGGCAGGTCTTCATACCTACCTGCCAATGAAGATGGAACAGACAGAGTGTTCCAAAACGTCAGCACATAATATTCAGACGCCTGGGAATTACCCAGAAGAAAGCATACAGCATTCATAACACGGCGAAAGTTTGAAATCAAGAATGCTGTAGATGTTGTGCTCTAAGTCACAAACTCAAGAGTTTTTAACATGAACAGTGTTGTGTGGCAAGAAAGATTCAGATGAATAAAAAGACCAATCAGCAGTACTGGACAGTGTTTATTGTCCACTATGCAACACGTTTTGTCTTATGTGTGAGTCCTCATCAGGCACAGATTAGAAGTATGTGAAAAATCCTTACTTACAAATTCTGTTGTGTGGAAGGGGTTTGCACATATTTTTAGACTGTGCATGATGAGAGCTTACAGATACAGTGAAAAAAATTCGCACATTAGAAATTAACACTGCCCCATATAGTTGTGATCAATGGTCTTTTGGAGCATCTGTTCATATATGCATCACAGTGGGATGTCTCACCCTAACAAGGGTTGAGCTACAGAGTTCACAGTTTTGAGACAGTGATTATGAAAGTAGTGAAGCAGTTGGGTCTAAATATTGGGGGGGGATTGCAAGTGAAGAATATCATCTGAAAATTTGACATATATAGAATGAATCCAGCTGGTAGGCAGTTTTGTTAATTTTAAACTCTGAAGTCATTTGCCATCATCACAAGAGAAAAACTTCATGTTAGCTGACAAAATTAAATGTAATTGTAGGTATGCCTACTAGTATGACATTTTGTTACACCGTGTAGTAGTTGATATTGCTATTTAATGTGAAAGGTAAAGCAGTCCCGTTACAGGCCTGGAGTGGCCCAGAGGGTTCCAGGAAGTTAAGGTTCCCAGATTCGTGACAACGGCACAGGATGGTGGTAAGGTTGACAGCCTTACGCACCGGCTGCCTTTACCCACAGAAAATGCTCCTGGTACTCATTCCTGACTATTTAATGTGAAATATAAATTTGTAACTCTAAAAAAGTTACGTGTCCTGTTTACAGATGTCAGTAAAACTTAATACTGTTAGCCTCTCAGTCGATTCAAATCACATCTGACTTTTATATGAGTGGCTGACACTCCTTTGAGTTTAAGAGGTAAGGTAAAGCAGTCCCGTTACAGGCGTGGAGTGGCCCAGAGGGTTCCAGGAAGTTAAGGCTCCCAGATTTCATGACAGCGGCACAGGATGGTGGTAAGGTTGTCAGCCTTACGCACCGGCTGCCTTTACCCCCAGGAAATGCTCCTGGTACTCATTTCTGTTAGAGGCTGAGTCGACCCCAGGGCCATGGTGTGAACGGAAGGATTTTATGTCAATGAAAAATTCCAATGACGCCAGCTGAGATCAAACCAGTGACCTTCCAATTTTTAGCACAGCACCTTAACCAATGTGCCACTGCAGTCCCCAAGTTTAGGAGGTACCTGATACAAATCTCAACCTCTCCAAAGTTTGGTTTTTGATGATTTTTCTCAGTGTATGAAGGCATGTGGTGGAATACTACCTCGTATTACATCATAACAGTTTCAATTGCATGTCCTTTCAAATTCATTATTCAGTAATCATCATACCATTCAGCATTATATAATCTGGGTTGTTTATGGTAACTGAATAAACAATGAATACATGAAACAACACCTATCAGCCTGATCTAACCAGCCACCTTTCACTGTGCTTGGTGTCAGAAATTAATGTTACAGGAAACTGTTTCAGGCAAAATTGTATGGAACCCCACAGAAAACACTGTTACATGAAAAATTCAGTGCCTGTGGGATGTGACACTGTTTTGTCAGGTGTGTAGTTACTGACATTTCGAAGGATTGTGTTGCCTTTGTGTTAGGGTCAGGCAATCCAAGATCCTTTAGAACTTTTTTGACATTCAGAGGACCATGCATCATGTTATATTCGTATAATAAAACCTACAAGAGGCACTAATATCCGATATTTATTTTTGTATTAGGACTTTGCATGTTTTGGACAGTTTCTCCTTCCATCAGCAGGCGTCTAGCACTGTACACACAGCAGTAGGTATATGTCATACTGGTTGTGTTGACTGCTTGCAAGTTCTAATCCAAAAATAAATTTGAGATATTAGTGCATCTCGTTGGTTTTGTTATAAGAATCCTTTAGAACATCTGAACTACATACCTGACGACACTGTCACAGCACACTGCTCTGACAACCTCAAATTTCACATTGTTATATTGCATTTCTTTGATCTATTGTATGCTTTATAAGTTAGAAGGTACCACTTCTATACACACACACATAACTGGCAACATTGCTTAGATTTTTGTAGTGGAAGACATTTAATTTGGGTCTTCTTTTGATACGCTTGGTGAACACAAGTAGTTAGATTGTGCAAACTTTGGTTCAAACTTGTACACCAGTTTCATGATCATTTACAAGATAATTGCCAGTAAAGTGTTGTTAATAGTAGTGAATGCAGTATGTTTTTGTAGCTCATTCTGTGTTTAATAAGACAGAAGATGAAGATACTATGAATACTGCATATTACCCATGCACATATGCATGTTGATGCACCTGTTTTGTAGTTTAACATATGAATTATTGCAGTCAAAAGTCAGGAATGTTGTCATGTCATAGTAATGTGATTGTTCTTTACTTTCAGAACGGGCAGCAATCCAGTAATCAGAGGTAATAAAATTTGGGGTGGTCAGAATGGTGGTGTCTTGGTCTACAACGGCGGCTTGGGACTGCTGGAGCAAAATGAGATCTTTGATAATGCAATGGCCGGAGTCTGGATCAAAACAGATTCTAATCCAACACTTAAACGAAACAAAATTTTTGATGGCAGGGATGGCGGTATATGTATCTTCAATGGTGGCAAAGGTACCTGAAGTAACTTCTTGTTTATTTGGCTTCACGTATTTCATATTCAAGTCTATTGGCTTGAAGTCTCTATGCCTTTCTTGCTTCTGTCATATTTCTTTTTGATTTCTTGCTGGCCCTTTCCTTGCATCTTGTTTTCTTTGAGTACCTGGCTCAACTGTGCGGTTCTGGTTTGTCTGATACATCTCTTTCCTTTAAATTGTAATCATGAGGCCTTCCATGGGTATGCTTATTGTGTTCATGCTCCTTCCAGGGCCAAACTTCTTACAGTCATTCCTCTGCTGACCCAGTAAAAAAGAATGAAGTTTTTCTTCTATAAATAATACATACTCATTCCTGTCCCTACCTGTTATTTCCCCATTTCTTCTCAGAAATTTAGTGTTCATTGCTTGATTGTGTTTCTCTCTGCAAGCATGTATGATTTGGCATTAAATGTATTTGTTGAATATGCAGGTTTTCAATTGTTATATTTCATGGTTGAAAGCACCCATGAAGATGAAGGCCTTTATTATTACCATTGATTTACTGTAGATGTCTCTCATATCACTCTTACTTACTGATTCTTACTGCTTTTCAAGGTATCTTGGAAGAGAATGACATCTTCCGTAATGCACAGGCTGGGGTTCTTATATCCACACAAAGCCACCCTATTCTTAGGCGGAACCGGATATTTGATGGCCTGGCAGCAGGAGTAGAAATTACGAATAATGCCACTGCGACGTTAGAAGAAAACCAGATATTTAATAATCGATTTGGAGGACTTTGTCTTGCAAGTGGCGTTGAGCCTATAGATACCGGTAAGTACTAGCACATTATGTCATACATGTGAGAGTGTCCTTGTATTTTATGCTGCATTATCCCCTTGCTGCATATGATTTGAACCTTTCGTGGTTAATGCAATGAAGTCCATGTGGTCTTCTGTTTTGGAAATGGTCTGTGCCTCCATTGTCCAGTTGTGCCGACAGAGAGATGTCATGTATCACATCAGGCCCTTATGATGGAGGCAAAGACAGGCTACAAAACAATGTATACTAGTTGCATTTTTATATGCTGGGTAGCTTGAACTTATTTCATCACACCTACGTACTGTATGATGAAGGATAAAAGTCAGTTAAAATATTATTCTGTATTATCATGCTCGTATATTTTACACTGCATCCTTTGCTATATGAAATTCACTTCTTAAGATAGGTACTGATATTTGATTCTTTTGAAATTTTGTGTTTTGGCTTTTTAACTAATTTTACAGTGTGTAGCAAGTTCTGTTTCATTTGCCTAATGGGTTGGCGTCTTTCTCCTGTAATGGGAAATATTGCTTGTGTATTTCTTACATAATCAAGATCCACCCTAGTCTTTTTGTCACTCGGCTGTCTGTGGTCTTGTGGTCTGTTATTTGCCCTTTGGTAAAGCAGTCCCATTACAGGCCTGGACAGGCCCTGAGGGTTCTGGGAGGTTGAGGCTTTCAGATTTCAAGACAGTCAACATATGAAAGTGGTAAGGTTGTCAGGACTACATACTGGCTGCCTTTAACCCCCAGGAAATAATCCTGATACTTATTTCTGTTAGAGGCTGAGTCAACCCCATGGCCATAATGCAGCAGGAAGGATTATGTCAGTGAAAAATTCCATTGACACCATAGGGAATTGAACCTGCAACAACCTTCCTGCTTGTAGCGCAGTGATGCGCCCTTTGGTGCCAGAATTGCGTGCTCAGTATTATGTGCAGGAGACAGTAATTTATAAGAGAGCTGTGTAATGAAGGCCATTAAGTGGCATCATTAGTACTTTACATTCAGTGTTCCAGGCATTATGCTGTGGGATAATGGATGTGCCTGATGTTAGGCATCAGAGCATTAAATGTGCTAGAAACACAAGAGAAAATTTTACATTTTATGGTGTCCAAATCAAGAGGTTGCTTAGGTGAGGAGTACATCGGTCGAAATAATTAAATGTGTGTGTACCTGGCATGCTTGTGGAGGTATTCAGATCCCTTAAAAACTCCATGAAATTGGTTGAGATCGTCCACAATTGTTTGTGTGTATAGTATTTTACAGGAAGTTGTTAGGTGTTTTTAAGACTTCACAATAATTTTCCAACTGTGATGAGCACCTGTTTATCATTGCCATCACTGTTATCTTCTCTTAGCACTTTTCCCTCATGTGTCAGGAATAACAAGTAAAAACACTAATTCACACAAGTGTTAAAATGTTGAACTTAAGAAGGGGGAGCATACAACATGATGCAAATCACCACTACGGACAACCGCAGAACATATTTTCGAGGTTTACTACCTCACAACTTAAGCTTTCCCCTCACCGCACCCACTTCACCTGCATTCCTCACTTGGGCAGGGCTTGGTAACTTTTTATGGGGAGCAGGTTACTGCTACATCAAGTTACTTTCGGTCTTGCTTCCCCCCCTCCAATGTGTGTGATCATTCCAGGAATGTGGTGGGTCAGGATCAAAAATTCTGAATAGTTGTGGTAAAATGAAACTTCAGGAAAAATGCATGTGAAATAATTACACATTGTTTATGTGGGCAGTTTATAGCAGTGCTTTTCAGATGGTGTGACGCGAAGAAATGTTGGTTTTTTTGTCTGTAATTAAAATTTAGGAATGTTAATTGCCATATTAAAAATAGATTTCAATGTGTTGAAATGTAGAGAAAAACATAAAGTGTATGCCAAAATGCTATTTCATTATTTGAATGTAAATTCACACACTCCTCTGTTGTCTAATCGCGTTAAATTAGAAAAGCGGCAACTGCGAAATTTGAGGGATCCACAGTTTTGTTGTTTTGCTGGTTGACAGGTTTAAATACTTCAGACCTGTCAACCAGCAAAACATCCCAGAAACCCAGTATTCTGAAAGTAGGCATTAATAATTGCAGTACCTAGAGGTATGCATGCATTTTTTGTATTGTGGCATTGGTATGGGAGAAAAAAAGAAGTTTGAAAAAGCACTGCTATATAGGGACCATAAAAATAATCGTTGCATATGGGAAGATAAGAGACTGGAGTTGTGCTGAACAGTTCACACCTAAGACCTTAAAGGTGGGTACACACTTGCAACATTACCGTGTACTATAACACCGTATCATGAGTGTGGATGGGACTTGTGACCACGTAACATATCAAGAGTTGGTTACGCGGTAACGTTATGGGCTTGTTTGGTGTGCTGTCAGTATTTGGCTATCGCATCAAAGGGATTATACGGTTACAGCCTGAGCAGGTCTGCATGTGCAAAGTGACACGTCACCACCGACACTCTTTCCTCTTTTGCTTTCAAGTGTAATGTACATAAATCTATAAAGCTGCTGGCTGCTAGCTGCAGAGACATCGCTCGGGCTCCCGTAACAAACTGGGAACGTCATGGTTGTAACACTCGCAGGATACTGTTACGCCGTGAGGCTCAGGATGAAAGTTCAGCTCATACTCCGTATTGTGTCAGTCACGTGCAACGTTACAGTGTTACGTTACGCAGTAATGTTCAAGTGTGTACCCACCTTAACACACACAAGTTGTTGTTGCTGAATAACCAGGTGTAGAAAATTGAAGGACTTTCAACTAATAGGTTGTCTAGTTGGAGTAGTAGTACATTTAAGTGGTGCAGTAAGGGGTTAAATGCTGATTCTTCTTACATTCCTAATTGTGACCCTTGCACTCTTTATGCATGTGATGCCCTGTCCAATCACTGCTGTTCGTGCACACTTTCGGAATGGGGTTTTCACATCAGCAGTGAAACGATGGCTGTCACTTCCATATCTTTTCTGCATTGGATATGTAATGTTATTTTTTTAATGTCTGCTTTATCGTTAGCGAACAAGATCTTTAACAATCAAGATGCAGTAGAAAAAGCAGTTGCCAATGGTCAGTGTTTATACAAGATCTCCAGCTACACGTCGTTCCCGATGCATGACTTCTATCGATGCCAGACGTGCAACACGACGGAGCGCAATGCCATTTGTGTCAATTGTATTAAAACCTGCCATGCTGGACATGAAGTGGAGTTCATTAGGCATGACAGGTATGTTTGAAGTGTCATTTGTACACATTTTTTGCTTCCAGTTGGGTCATTTGATGCTGGTTACTTCCCAATGTAGGAAAGGAATTACTCCCATAAAACATGATTATGCAACATGTAGCCCAGATTTGCCTTATCTAAAGTGATAAAACTATTTTAGATACTAGTCATATGTAACCCAACTTTTGTGCAAGACCTTAAATTCCTTTGTCTACACTTAGCTAAATCAGACTGCTGTTTAATAATCTTGTGTAGTGCAGTGTATCATGAAGTAGGTTTCACCCATTTTATAGGCCACGAAGACCCTTAGGGTGAGTAGGGGTATAGTTCTACTCTTTCTAGGACCTCAGCTCTAGATGGGGGTGGGGAGGTCAGCCTCACGCCCCAGCCGCCTCTACCCCCGGGAAAGACCCGGTACCCATTGTACAGGAGGCTGGGTGGACCCCAGGACCGGCCTGGATGGGCGGAAAATCTTGTCCCCACCAGGATTCGATCCAGGACCGTCCAGCCCATAGTCAGTTGCTATACTGTCTGAGATACCTGGCCCACTATCGTAAAGTAAATTGTATTTAAAACACTTTTAAGGTGGACACTCAAAGAAACCAGATCATCTTGAGTGACTGCATTTTACTGTGTGCAAGGTTTTAATGTAATTAGTCTATTTGCACAACTTTGTTTACATTCATTCACAATTGTTTTGTTGCATGTAATCAAGTTTCCTTTTAAAATAAGGGCATGGTAGTGGATTTAGCGCAACAGATCTTTGAAGACATTTTTTCCGTACATTTTTATGCTGATAACAAAATGCTTCCGTTCAGCCTTAACATATTTTGCTTATGTGACTATTCCCAACTGAACAGGCAGGCACTGATAACTGGTTGAAAAGTACAGCCTCTTGTTTCATTCTTAGAGTCATTTATTGCCATTACTCTGGTGATGTAGTTCCTATTTTACACCAAAGTGAATGCCTGTGAATTTGAAAATAAAAAGTGGCCTAACACATTTTAGAACCTGAATGGCTGCGAACAGTGATACCAGCCACCTCACCTGGCAACATGACACAGTGAACCTTTACCCTCAGAAAGTAAATGAGACCAGTGTCACAGGTTGTGGATTAAAAAAAGAAACCGCTAGGACACATTTCAGATATCTTCAGGGAAGTGTCTATACTTTCATTGGTGTGTCACCAGCCTTTGCAACAGTATGCTGGGAAAGAAGAATATATAGACATAAATAATACCATTGCCATCACTAATAAAATATTTTGTGAAGGTTAATGCCTTTGTGTCTCCAGTAGTAAATTCTTAGTAATGAAACTTGGGACTGTTCTTGATTTTCGAGTGTCAAAGGAGCAAAAATGTAATTCTTTATAAAATTACATGCAGTGTGTACGTGCGTTGCTGTCTTCTAAATACATACCATACATAACTAGGGCATATTGTGACCAGTGCTTCAGAGCTTGGCCACTGGCATAAAATAAAAGGTGAGTTGACTGTGTGTGAAGAAAAAGCTGCATGCATTAACTGCAACATGAGGTGCAGGTGAATCGTCGTCTTCACACACATCACGTATGTCCCCTAGTGCGCACAGGATAGGAGACAGGATGAACCCGAGGACCATAGAATGAACATTCTACTGCTGCTAGAAAGCTGCCCCCCCCAGTTGTCCAAGCCTACCGAGCTGCCCTGACTGATCCAAAAAACTGAGATGCCTGTATTTCAAACACTTTATTTTGTGGTCAGCATGATGCATGTTTAGACTGAGCAAATTGTGGGAAGAATTTTAATGTACTGTAACAGTAAAGTGTGTAGTAAATTTTGAAATATCTGGTCTGAGTTCATAAATTTTATCAGTCTGGGAAATGCATTACATGGAATCACAGACTTCACATTTTGTATTGATTCAGCCTAGAATTCATTGTGCTATCCCTCAAACATGTCTGTTTTTCCCACACGATAAGCTCTTGCATCTACATTTTGTAAAATATGTAGAAATAGCTTTGGTTTATTGAGATTATTGTTTTCACATTGCTGTGAGCGCCTTCGACAGACCACCACACATACCACAAGAGTAAGGGTTAAGTCATGTGCCGCATCAGGAGTTCCAGCCAGCTTTCCTTTTCATAAGTGCAAATCTTTGCACACAGTAAAACCAACAAATGCACTGATGTTAAAAGTATATTGTTTACACAGTTTGTCATTGCTTCTAATAACTTTAAGATTGCAAAGCTTTGTGTTGGGAGGTTTATGATCACATACCTGGATGAACTGGAGTTACATAAATATTGTTTTATTCTTTGTTCCGATGATCCGTTGCAGGTTCTTCTGTTTTATTCTTTGTTCCGATGATCCGTTGCAGGTTCTTCTGTGACTGCGGTGCTGGCACATTGACAAACCAGTGTCAGCTTCAGGGTGAGCCAACACAAGACACGGATACTCTTTACGACTCAGCGGCTCCAATGGAGTCACATACACTCATGGTCAATTAAGTTAAGCTGACAGGCAGCAGGGTGAACGTGTGTGCTGCCTGAGTGACAGTGTGTACAAGTGGTTGTTAGCAGCAGGGAAGAACATTGTGTGCAGCCTGAGTGACAGTGTGTACCAGTGGGTTAGCAGCAGGGAAGAACATTGTCCCCACAGATGTTGCGAGGCCTAATTGTCTCGAATTAAATTACTCCCCAGTGAAGGAAGGCCTACATATGCAATGTGCTAAATCCCATTTATCACACAGACAGCACCCCTAGTTAATCGAATCTCCTTATTTCTGTTTTAATAATTGTTTTGGATTGATATACATATAGAAATTATTGGTCTTGAATGTCTTGTGAAAAATTCTTAGTGAATTATCGTACTCCTTTTTTTTTCTGCATATATTGTCCAAATCATTGCGTGAATGTAGTATATATGTGTACATGTTGGGATGCGTGCTTACGTATGAAGTTATCGTTGTACATATATACATATATATAAATATAGGTGTTTTTATTATAACCAGTATAAAAATTACAGAGGTAACTATTTGATCTTGTGCTCTGAACACGGGAGAGATTAGCGAAACCTGCGGGTGTTCGAATTGTATATTGTAGTGGTGATGCCAGAGAAAACATGATCTGGAGTTCTTGCCAAATCAAAATGGTGTGCAGCTATAGTATTCCATGCCATGTTTCTTGGGGTTGTTTTTACATTTCTATTCCATTTGTGTCCTATATGCATCCTATAATAAGATGTCTGTATGAAGAGGATTACTGCCATCATGCTTTGCATATAACGCAAAATCAAATTTAAAACTTGAAGGTCATGGCCTTAAGTGTGTGTGGGTCATTCAGAATGTGCAGGCATTGATATGGCTGTAACAGTTGCATTTTGCATATCCATGAATCAAATTTATGTATGAATGGGTCATGTTGTCAAGCTAATGAGATTTGAGGTACCAACTTTTTAAAGATCTGAGTTCCCAGACAAGACTGTTGCTTTATTTGGTGTTCCCTGTCAGTATGTAAATATCCTTAAGTGTGTACTGCTTTTGAGCAGAAATTTCTAAGTGTCAACTTTATGCAATGTCGTGTATTTTTATTGTATTTTTGGAAGGTATTACATATTAAATGTTGGTATATTGGAATTTTTAGTTGAAGAAAGTGACTAACATTTTCAAATTGTGGTAAATACATGAATATGTTTTGAGTTTTCTTTTGTAATGAACATGAAAAAAAAAAGAAATTATTGACCAAGATTATGTGTCTTGTTCAGAGTGTGTCAGTCACACAGAATCATTAAGTATGTTTGGTGTTATCATTTTTGACATTTGAAGTACTGGAAAATGTTTAAAATCAAGTAATATAACTACAGCTATTATTATGTGCTCCATCCAGTTTCAAAGTGCTGTAAATTTGGATGAGAAGAAAATGTTTTGTTAATCTTGTACTGACATTGAAACTACCTTCTCCAAGTGCCATACAGATCTTTTGAGAACAAGGTTTAATATTGAATGTAAGTGAATGCATTGGTGTTTTCACAACAGAACCAGTGCTACTTTGAGAAGCAAATATATGGGTGGGAGACAAGCGTGAGGTGTGAGAGGAGGGAGACATTGCACGAGTTGGTACACCAGAGGAATACGATTCAGTTCTCTTCCATTTCACTTGTTATGTTTGACATGTTTTGATTTTAGTTAGTTGTATGTAAAAATTCTTCCATTTTACTCCCTCCTCTCCCAACTATCAGTTTTAAAATTTGCCAAGTATTTTAAATGACACTGTGCTTCTTTACAACATTCGTCAGCTGTGGTAGTGGTAGACATTGTCTTTGACAGAGGCATGAAATTTGTGAGTTTAATTCATGTACCACAAACTTGTAGTTATGCACTTGTGCTGTATACATAGTAGAAATATATGAAGTATAAAATATAACACATCATTACTTTTATCGTGTCACATATTATTGCTTTCGTGGAGTGCTGTTTCACCTTTTGTGTGGCACTATTGACATCAACATTGGAGGTTTTGTGTTGGTACCACTGCTTTCTTGAACAACCCTGAAGTTTGAGGGCGGTGAGTACATCTAACACCATAATTCTCCATGGTGTCAAGTCTGGGTGGAATAATCAAAGTGTAATTGTTTACATTTTGAAAAACCCATCCAACATGCCACAGAGGCCCAGAGGGGGAGTAGCTGTTCTCTTTCCTTAACCTCAACACTAGATGGCGGCGGCTATTGAAAACCCCATTGTGGTAGTTTTTGGTGCCCTCATAACAAAACATTACAAAAATGAACCTATTAACTTCACTTTGTTAGTCTGTCCATCTGTGCAAATATAATAGCTCAAAAACCTGCCACATGTATTTTCCTTAAATTTGTTACTGGAAAACTTTACAACATATTGAGAAAATCAACTTTTAGTTAAAATTAGACAACAAAAAAATGATATTACATGAAGACTTTTTTCCAGCACATCTCCAGAGGGGGGACTGCAGTGGCACAGTGGTTAAGGTGCTGTGCTACGAATTGGAAGGTTACTGGTTCGATCCCAGCTGATGTCATTGGAATTTTTCATTGACATGAAATCCTTCCGATCACACTATGGCCCTGGGGTCCACTCAGCCTGTAACAAAAATGAGTACCAGGAGCATTTCCTGCGGGTAAAGGCAGTCAGTGTGTAAGGCTGACAGCTTAACACCATCCTGTGCCGTTGTCATGAAATCTGGGAACCTTAACTTCCTGGAACCCTCTGGGCCACTCCAGGCCTGTAATGGGACTGCTTTACCTTTACATCTCCAGAGGATCTTGCACATAAATCACTAATATTTATCTGAGAAAAAAAATTTCTATGATCATGCCAAAATGTCATTTGAATACCAGGTAACTTCCCCGATGGTCATTCCCAGATATGCACGACAAGATGCTGAAATTGGGACAGGTCAATCTTAGGGGTCCTAGCAGTCCAAGAGTAGCTCTGCTTGGAATTCTTAGAGCATGATGGATACAAGAAGCTTCTCCAGAATGCTGAAAAAGGCTGACTAATAGATACAGCATTATATCCCAGAAGACTTAATCTCTGTTGACGCCACCATTAGAACCTGAAATCTTACAAATCAAATTAGATTTTTATCAGATTGAAGTGAACAGTTGTATGAACATGTAAATAATACAGTAATGTATACAAATACCAACAGAAAAGTATTGTAATATTTAGGTTTTTAGGTAGTAGGATGGGAAGATGAGAAAATCTGAAGTGAATGATAGTAAGTGTTCCCTGAATTGTATCTGCTGTTAACTTCATAAATGTAATTTATTCCTTTTTGGGTAATTCCCCGGCGTCTGAGATTTAATTGCCGACGTTTCGGAACTCACTACCGGTTCCATCTTCATAGGCAGGTGAATGAAGTATTCATACTTCATTCACCTGCCTATGAAGATGGAACCGATAGTGAGTTCCGAAACGTCGGCAATTAAATCTCAGACGCCGGGGAATTACCCAAAAAGGAATAAATTACATTTACAACACGGCGA
>Ga0123355_10008842_pt1 | contig 15245 bp, 19 predicted proteins | sample TergutEmb28metaG_3_FD_89872 | JGI IMG/M metagenome (GOLD analysis project Ga0123355, IMG submission 89872) | Embiratermes neotenicus P1 segment gut microbial communities from Petit-Saut dam, French Guiana - Emb289 P1 | ecosystem: Host-associated > Arthropoda: Insects > Digestive system > Gut ... | reverse complement strand
TGATGACATGTTTTATACAGAAGATGAGTACATATTCAAAAATCGTAGTCGCAGAGCACAAACAGCCAATATTTCTCCAGACGGAGCAGATGGAATTTTTAGGGAGACTCTTGGACATGCTGGGTTGCCAGTGGGCCGGAAAGAGGGCGGATACTGCACACATGATATGCGCGGTACTGGCATAACGATTATGCTTGAGTCTGGTGTTCCTCTGGTAGTTGTTAGAGATTTGGTGGGGCACAATGACATACAACAAACTATGACATATTACCGTTCAAATGATTCTGATGCAAAGTATCAAATGCTGAAGAATGCGGCGAAGAAGGGAGCCGATTTGTAATGGATAAAGATTTTAGCTATCTTGTAGTTGGAGATGAAGTATATGTTGGAACATGGGGATGGAGTACACGTATAATTGAGATGGGTAAAGTAACTAAAATAACACCCTCTGGACGGATTTATATTGATGGCGATCGTATGTTTAATAAAAATGGAAGTGAATATGGACATAAGGGTGGCAATAGGGCGTGTTTGCTTGAGCATTCTTCTGAAACCCGTGAGGCATATGTAAAGCAGGAGATAAAATCTAATTTAGAAAGCGCAGTTTATGATATACAAGAAAAATGGATGCGCTTGAAGAATAAAGATATGAGTTTAACTGACTTGCATGTTATTAATAATACATTAAAGTGCTGTTTAGAAGAAATGGAAAAGGTATATGGAATATCTACAGAACCGAGCCGGGCGGCGAATCCCGGCCAATAAAAAAAACTGGGAGGAGTCACAATCACATGAAAATCAAATTTGTTGCAGAAATCCAAAACCCATGTACACTCAAAGCGGAATACGAGATTGTATCGGAAAATCCGGTAAAAATTATATCTGTGCTGTTGCTTCTAAAACACGAGGCCGGGTTTAGCCTTACGACTGAAAAACTGTTAAACCATTTATTCGTAGGAGGGCCGAACGGTACAGGAGCTGCTTATTGTGAACGGAATGTCTGTATAACTGTTCGTAGCGAACCATGAAATAGACAGGGGAATCAGTAATAAACGACTAGAGAAGGAGCCGGGTTGATCAAGCCTGGAGATTTGTGTTCATGGTAGAAAAGCAGTAGGTAGAGAGATCTTCCCTTCTTTGCCTACTTTTTATTGTAAAGCAAAAAGATGTTATTGACGATAAATATATTATATTGGAGGAGGGATTTGTTTATGAAGAAGAATAATTGGAGTTCTATTATGCACGATATTGCAATTTTAATAGCCTTGGTGATGGCGTTAAGTGTAGTAGCTGGAATAATGTTGTTTGCGCCAGAAGCGGAATCTATTACATATGAACAAATTGAGAGTGTTATAGAGGAACCAAGAATAATTGGTTCTGTCAGCGACAATGAAAGAATTCTAAATGAAGTAAACTTAATAGATGCATTTGTCTATGATGTTCGTAATTCTACTGAAGAGCCTATAGTAATTAATGGTAGAAATTATACTGCACTTATTAGAGATAGCAGCATTAGGCTATATTCTAGATCAAATTTTAATATTCAATGGGTTTTTAGTATAAATAGAAATTCGGTAACATTAAAATATCACACTGGAACATATTTTAAGGACAGTGAAGCGATTTATTATATTGATAGAGATGGTGAAGGTACTTTTGTTAGATGGGGTCATCGTAGTGCAAATTGGCTAAATGGTTATGACCGTGGGTTTGATATATTAAAAGATCTTGACATAATTAATTAAATCATATTCACAGGCAGAAGGAAATATCCCACTCCTTATTTAGGGGGTGGGATTTAGGTTGTACTACAAGCGAACATATGTTACTTATTGTGAGAATTTGTAATTGTATATTGACATTTAAAATGATACATACTAAAATATAAAGGAGGTGATATAACTTAATGAAAAACGCTGACAGTAGACAAGCAGCAGAAGAATACATCCGATGGGCCATTGGTATTAATGATACGAGAGTCAAAGCATCAGTAAAAAAACTCTCCAAAGACTACGGTTTTGAGCCGACTAAAATTGAGCGTCTCTGGAGAAAAGGCTTTAAAGACATTGATTTATATGATGATGTAGAATTGTGTGCGTTATACATATGTATATCTTCAAGCTATCAAGATGAAATGCCAGATCCCTCTGAGCTATTTACCGATATAGAAATTTCTGATACAAAAAGATTGAAATTTAAAACGCCACAAGCTTTGCAAAAATCAGACGAGCTTATTATCAAAAACGCCTTTCTTTTGAAGAATAATGAATGGTGTGCCGTCATGTCAATGAGGGATATTGTTGACATAGATAACAGCGGCAGGATAAGATATAATCCAGCAACACAGAGACCGATGGAACAGAGTAATAAGTCTTTTATGAAAAGAATATCGGTGAACAGGGGACAGGTCGATGAAATTGCTGAAAAGATTTCAATTGATGAATACCATCCTGATGCGATAACTCTTAATGTACTTAATGACAATAAAAGCAGTTTGATATATAACGAAGAGGAAAACTCTCTTTATATTAAGGGGATAATAGATATTCCCGACGGCTATCATCGTCTTGAAGCTATGCATAAAGCAATAAAAAGCAATCCTTATCGTGAAATGAATTTTGTGGTTATTATAACCTATCTTGATGAAGACGGAGCACAAGATTTGTTGGCACAGAGGAATAAGGGTACACGAATAGATCTAAGGTACACAAGTGCAATGGAGACAACTAAGCAGTCTAACGTTATTGTGAATAATATTATTCATCATAAAAATGCCTCGCTGATATACAAAAAGAAAATTGTAAAAAGTCAACAGGAAATTATGGCAGGAGGCTTAATGAGGTTTTCAGAATTATCTGAGGCAATTGAAAAAGAATACGGAATAACTAGATCCTCTACGCCAGCTACTATTAACGACACGGTGAATTGGCTGGTAGAATTTTTTAATGAAATGACAAATCATTTTTCGCAGGAATGGGAAGATAAAAAGAGTACGAGAACATGGAAGGCAGCTCCTTTTGCTTTTCCGGCTTATATATCTTTGAGTAAAAAGTTACAAAACATGGATAATTGGAAAGAATTATTGGGGATTATACTTAACAAAATAGATTTTACTGATAAAAATATTAAAGCCAGCAGGAGCATACCTAAAACAAAGAGAGTAATAGAAGAAATAGCTAATATAGTATGCGGGGGGGGGGGCTAAATCCTCCATCGCTGGGTAAGCAAGTAGGTTGAAATGGCTTGACAAAGGGGTGCGCAGATTGTTCTATGAGCGACATGGGGAGAATAATAAAGATTGGTTTATCTCAGAGTTACCAAACGGAGCTAAAAAACTTATATTTAAATCTTTATTTAATCGAACATATGCTTGTGAAAGTGATATTAATAAGGATATTCTTGATTTTAATCTAAACGATTGTGAAGATTTGATGGCGTATTTATCTGCTCCATCAATTAATGCTCAAGAAGCAAACGTTAGCTTATTAAAACAGTATGTAGATTGGGGCATCAACAAAAATAAGGTAGCAACTATGAGGAACCCATGGGATTTAGTCGATGCAAGAGATCCAACATACGTTTTGGCCATTCGTGAGCGCAAGTATATTAAGGATATTCATGAGCTAAATAAAGCAGTCGATTTCCTTGATCGAAAGTATGATAAGCTGATAATTTATATGTTGTATAGCGGTATGATGGGCGAAAGATGTCGTGAAATCAGATATGCCAAGGAGCAGGATTTGGATCTGAATAATAATACCATAACTATAACACAAAGAAATAACAAGGTAATACAATTGTGCGATAGATTTTTTGATGAATATAAAGATAACTATATTGGTGAGTATCCAGTCAAAAGGCCAATAGATGAATATTCAGATTATATCATCAAACCGTTCATAAATAAAAATAATACTGGAGGCCCATTGATTTATAACTCAATCTTCATTACTATGCGAAACTTGAACAAGAATTATCTCGAAATGACAAATTTCGAAACCAAATTTAAAGCTTCGACAATTTGGAAATCTGGCATGTATTATAATTTATATCTCTTGGAAAAAGAGAAGGGCGAGTTAACGAAAGATGGTTATAAATCAATAATTTCTAGATACGGTGATACGCCAGTTAAAAAATATCCGTTAATATTAAGAGAATATGGGATATATAAGGATGCCTTTTGGGATTAGTATATTCTGTTCCGGTGAAACAATAAGCCAATTAGAAATATTTATTATGGTAGTGCTAAATAGCACTGCCATTTTTTTTATCTATTGACAAATGTATTATTTTGTTGTAAAATGTCACTATGCAAAAGATGAATATGAACTGTGTCGATTAATATAAAATTATAAAACAGGAGGGATACTTTTGGCAGTACAAAACAGGTTTAAGTTTATAGGTGATTGCTTCATGCCTAAGTCAGATTCGAAGATGCCATTTATTCGAGAGAGTGAATCAAATGGGAACAAAACGCTGTCTGTTAACTTTGGCGTTAAAGAGTCAGACAACAGCACAGCTTTCGTTGAGCTGTTCGGAATGAAATCAGATACGATTTATACTATGACTACTGACAGCGAAAAGTTTGAGGTAGACTGGGACGAAAGAGATGAACCTGCTATAGTTGCGAAGGTTGCAAACTACCGCAAATTTACAGTAGACCTTGGTGATGAATGTGGAGGCAATAAAGACTTCGTTGCGCCATATGACGCTGTAAAGCATCTTGAGAAATGGCTTCCAAAGTTTGACGGCAGACTTTGTGTGACTGGTCAGTTCGTGATAGAGCCGTACAATGGCAAATGGTATAACAAGTTTAAAATTCAAAACGTGTATGCCGCCAATCCAAAAGAGAAAAATGGGTTCTACATAGACATCGAGCTGCACTATAACAAGAGCAGTCTTGATACGAGTGACATGAAGAATGGTAAGAAAATATACTTGGATGCTTATTTAAATCAATATATGTACAAAGACAAAGCGAACAAATATGTACCTATCCAAGCGGTTCTTGATATATCAAAGATGGATACAAAAGACGAAGTTCACAAAAGAAATTTTGACTACCTAATGATGTTTTTGAAAGTTAAAAACAAAACCATGGGTAGGCTTGGATGGAAGGCTAAACTTCTTCGCGGCCCAGAGGAAGCAGAGTTTGATGAAAGTATGCTAACCGACCTGCAACGGTTGTCTATTGAGCTTGGTCGAAGCAAAATAGAGGATTATAAAAAGACTGTGTACGGAGAAAACATAGATGAAATCAGGCTATATGATCCAAACATAAGAGATTACGGCGAGGGTATAATTGACATGGAGATTACCTTCGAGGAATTTGAAACTGACATCTGTACTAACGCGCCAAAGACAGAGAAGTTAGTTGAGTCGAATAATGACGATGACACTGATGACGATGATGATGCAAACAGAGATTTAGAAGAGTTGTTTGGTTAATAAAAAATTTAAAAATTAGGGGGAAACAGTTTGCACGAGATATTTACTTTCAGTGGTGTGCGTTGTAGACTCGGCGCTGATAGAAATCCAGAGCTTAATTTGGAAGATGTGGTGAGAGGGTTAGGGTTTACCGAACTTGCTAAAAGCGGAAATGTTACTATACGCTGGCGTACGGTACGTGGTTATTTACTTGATTTTGGCATCGCAACTTGTTGCGATGATGCTAAAACACTAGAATATATTCCTGAAAACATCTTCTACAAGCTTTGTTTCAAGGCAAAGAACGAAATTGCCAGAGCTTTCCAAGACAAAGTAACTGACGAAATACTCCCTGCTATCCGCAAGCATGGAGCCTACCTAACGCCAGCTAAAATCGAAGAGGTTCTTCTGAATCCAGACACAATCATCAAGCTTGCCAATGATTTAAAAGTAGAGCGCGAAAAATGCTTGTTCCTTGAAGCTCAAATTGAACAGGACAAGCCGAAGGTTGTATTTGCTGAGGCAATCACCCACTCAATGGCAAATGCAGTCATGATTGGCGACCTATCTAAAATTTTAAAAACTAATGGCATAGACATAGGGCAGAACAGACTTTGCAAGTGGTTACGTGAGAACAACTACTTAATGTCTCGTGGTAGCAGCTACAATATGCCCACTCAACGCGCTATGGAGCTTGGACTATTCATAGTTAATGAGCAGCTTGTTGTAAACTTGGATGGTACAATAACCGACAAATTTACAGTAAGAATAACTGGTAAGGGGCAGCAATATTTTGTGAACAAATTTCTTGCTGAAGGGGGAATGTCCTATCGGTAAATATGGTCGCAAAAATGTAGTTAGTCTCAATCCATTAGACTATAATATCTCTTTACTCGGAGAATCGGGAATTGGCAAAGGTCAGCCTGTAGACTCTATTATTCCTACTCCCACAGGAGATAGGCGTATAGGTGATATTAAATCCGGAGATTATGTTTTTGGTTCAAATGGTTTGCCTACAAAGGTAAGGAATGTATATGATAGGGGTGAACTTCAGACTTACAAGGTGATATTTAATGACAATTCAAATTTGATTGTAGACGAAGACCATTTGTGGCTTTTCAAAAGAAATCCGCGCCCAGACCGTATTTTGCGAACCAAAGATTTAATTACACATGGCGTTTCTCATGATTATCACATACCACTTGTACACCCATTGCAATATGACGACGATGATCTTGAAATTTCTCCTTATTTGCTAGGCTTATATTTAGCTGACGGGTATCACGGAGATCATTCTTTTGATATCTCAACTAAGAATCCAGACATTGGTTCTTACCTATATGAGCTTGATCCAAAGCCGATATCATCTAGGATGTGTGGTGACGTGCCACATTATTATTATACACATACTAATGGTACACTGCTAAGAACATATCTTGAAAAAGTTGGTCTTGCTAAGAAAAAAAGTGCGGAAAAATTTATTCCGCATGAAATCTTTCTAAAATCAGAAAGAATTAGAAAGGAATTATTAACTGGTATGTTTGATGGTGACGGTAGTCTTATACACAAAAACAATAAACTGCCGACGTTAGCATACCATTCGATATCATTGGATTTAATAAAGGATTTAGCTAGATTGATTACGTCATTGGGTGCGGTCGCTAGATGGCGCACAATCAAAGATGACAAAGGTGATTATTATCAGCTTACAACATCGTTGCCATTTAATCCGTTTCTGCATAATACGTACAAAGACAAATGGAAGCTTAATACAAGATATTTAAAACGCACATTTGAAAGCGTCGAGCCGCAAGATAAATCCTTTGTAAGATGCATTGAGGTTGAGGCAGAGGACAATTTATATGTTGCGGACACTCAATATCATATAGTCACTCATAATACGACTATCATCAAAGAGGTTTGTGAAAAATTAGTTGGAGATGACGGATATCTGTTCCTTGATATCGGGAAGGAAGACGGTGCAGGTGCAATAAATGGTCTTTTTTGTGAGCCGATTTATGACTGGTCGAAATTTGATGATGTGGTTACCGACATTGTTGAAAACAAGACAACCGAATATCCTGATTTGAAGGTAGTCGTAGTTGACACGTACGATGAACTCTGTCGATTAGCAGAAGCAGAATCACTTCGTCAGTACAACAGAAACAATAGTGATAATAAAGCTGATACGATAAACTCTGCATGGGGTGGCTTTGGTAAGGGTTTGGACAAGGCTATAGATTTGATGCTTGATGCCTTATGGGAATTAAAAAAGGTTGGTGTAAGATTTATCATTATCGCTCATACAAAGAAGAAAGATGTCGTCGATACGATGTCTGAAGAGGACTACTCAATTTTGACAAGTAATGTAAGCCAGAAATACTGGAACGCAATTAAGACCAAACTTCATATAGGAGCTATGGCCTTTGTGGATAGACAAATCACCAAGGAAAAGACAGGGCGCAAGAATATTGTCACCAAGAAAGATATTCTTAAAGGTAAAGTGACCGAAGAGTCTCGTGTCATATCCTTCCGTGATGATTCCTACTCAGTTGATTCAAAGTCTCGTTTCGCTAATATAGTTGACAGGATTGAGTTTAGCTCTGATGCATTTATCAAAGCTATTCAGGATGCAATTCTTGCCGAACAAGGGAAGTCAGGCGTTTCTTTGGACGATGCGCAAAAGAAGCAAGCATCTGATGAAAAAGTTGCAAGTGAGGCCGCTGCCGAGTATAGCAAATCCAAAAAAGAAAATAAAGTTGACATCGACAGAAACAATGAACTGTTTGACCTCATCAAATCTGAGTTTCCTGAAGCCACAACAAGAACGAAGAATAAAGTTAAAAAAATAATGGCAGAGCATGGTATCGAAAGCTTCAAGGCTCCGGACGAGCTTCCTACAGCGGCTCTAGAGAAGATTGCCGAGTTGCTTCAGTAGAAAGGGGTTTGCATGGAATATTGGACTGACATAAATGGTAATCGTCATGAGATTCGATTGATGAGTAAGAAATTGTATAGCTATGCTTGAAAGAAGAGTTGCGCAGTTACAGGAGGCGCGAGAGTTAGATAGGCGAATCGTCAACTGTGTTGGCACTGATATTTATGTTGATGACTATGCGAATTACTCAGAAGGTATTGCTAAATTTAAAAATTCCATTAAAGCTTTTGAAGACGAGCTATTAAGAAGAACCTTGTTGTCGTTGCATGGTGTGTAACCTTCCAGATTTGAGTGCAGAAGCAGAATAGAATGAGAAGACATCGGTAGGTGGTGTAATTATGCCACCTACCTATATCCTGAAAGACGATGAGGAGGAAATGTCAATGACATTAAAAAAGTTTGAGATTTGTCTTCGAGATAGGCTGGATGAATTTGTTGAGTCGTATAAATTGAAACATTCTAAATATCCGGAAGCGTACCAAATTGAAAATATCATAGACCAATGGTGGGACGTGTTTGATGATATGTTTCCTGTTCCTGATGATGTGGAATGATTTATATTTAATATAGAAAAATCATACAAAAGCCATTTAGGGGGTGAGCTGTGGGTAGGAGAGTTAAGTGTCAAATTACAAAAGAGTATGGTGACTCGGACACATTTATTAAAATAGGTCGATATTATTTCCGTGACCAAGATACATACGACAAAGAAGAAAAACGCAAGGCTCTGCGCAAGGAGCTAACATACTTCATCTGCTCTGAATTTCTGGATTACAAACCGGGACAAAGGTTTCCGGCCCTACTCAGTAAAAAGTTGAAAGAGTTGGACTTCTACAACGATGAGGTTATCTTCGAGGCGTTTAGGCAAAAGCAAAGTGACATTAAATTTTGGATGAACAATAAGCAATTCGATGGCGATTATGGACGATTGAGCTACATATTTGCAATCATTTCCAACTCCATCGGTGATATCTATAGGACGGCTCAACGTACTAAACGTCAAGAAAAACTCATTGAACAGGAAGTGCATACGGATGACTTAGAAATCGCAGGGACATCCGTGAAAGCAAAAAATTTAGCAGATTGGCTTAACTAGAGGGGATGAGCTAGATGAATGTATATGAGAAACAAGCATTATTACAAGCGGCGGTTGAGGACGCTGAAAGACGGCTGGGACAATATTGCGCTTCAGAAGGTGTATCATTAACCGATAGATATGCGCAAGCCCAAATAAATTGTATACGTTATTTCAATGATATGCTTTTAGATTTATATGAGTGCGAGATTAGTCTCGATAACGAAAATCTAACAGACTGATATTAATCCGGCGGTGACCGGGGCGGGGTTGCCATCGGAACTTAATGAGGAGGGGATATTTTTGGCTAAAGATTGTGGAAACTGTATTCTTGGTGGCGAGGGTATTTGTGGTGATGATTATGAATGTCCACATGACGAAAGCACTGTTAAACATAAAGTTGACTGGAACGAGCAACCTAAATTTGACCTGTACGAGATAGAAAATTTTGAAAAGTATTGTGAAGAGCTGATTGCTACTCAGAAAGATGTTGATGATAAGCAGACCAAGAAGAAGGATAGTAAGAAAAAGATGTGTCCAATAAAGGTCGGCTACTGTATCAAAGAAGATTGTGCGTGGTTTGATTATAATGAAAGTGTATGCGCGGTACTTGGAATTAGTAAGCAGCTTCTTTACATTCTTGAAGAGATGCCATGATGTATTTGATTTTTGTGCTGTTATCATAAATGATACTTGCATCAAAATCAAAAATATATAGGAGGATATGTTATGCAAAACAAATTACAAGCAATCAATGAACAAGAGGTGCTTGGTAAACACTTCAGAGTTTATGGCAATTTTGAGAATCCACTAATGCTTGCAAAAGATGTAGCCGAATGGATTGAGTATTCTAAGACTAGTGAAGGGTATTATAATGTTTCTGCGATGCTTTCTACTGTTGATGAAGATGAAAAAGTCACTATTAAGATTATTAATAGTGATGGAAAGCCGCATAAACACTGGTTTCTCACAGAGGATGGTCTCTATGAAGTGCTAATGCAGTCTCGAAAGCCAATCGCAAAGCAGTTCAAGAAAAAAGTTAAGAAGATACTTAAAGATATTCGAAAATACGGTATGTACGCAAAAGACGATCTCTTAAACAACCCAGATTTCTTACTAGAGGTTGCTGGAAAACTCAAAGAAGAAAAGGATGGACGCTTACTGGCTGAAGCCAAGGTTGCTACCCTCGAAGACAATATTGAAGCTCTTGAAGCTGAGGTCAAAGAGTCAGCTCCAAAGTTGAAGTATTACGATGTTATCTTGCAAAGCCCTAGTGCTGTATTAGCAACAATCATAGCTAAGGACTACGGTATGTCAGCCATTGAGCTTAATAAATGTCTCCATAGACTTGGTGTGCAATTTAAATTCCGAAACACATGGGTTTTATATGCCGAACATCAAGGCAATGGGTATACAGTTTCAAAAACATATAAATCTGGAAATGGTAACTCTTATATCAGTACATGCTGGACACAGAAAGGTAGGCTCTGGTTGTATGAGCTACTAAAGTCTAATGGCGTTCTGCCTGAAGCTGAGAAAGTGGCCTAACTGTATGAAACTAAAGGACTTTCCAGCAGAGCTAACAAGTAGTCGCCAAGCAGACGAAGCATCATTTATATTCTGTCTCTGGAAGCAACCAGACCTGTATGATGATTACAAAAAGTTGAATGAAAATGGTGACGAAACAATCATTACACAAGATGGTAGGTTTTATTTCTCTCTTGGACGGAAACTCTCTAATTCTGGTCTGCGCTCATTCGATAACATTAGTATTTATGCATACTTGGAAGGCAAGGAAGAGATAAAAGAAGAGTTTGAATACCGTGGTGGTTTTAAAACTGTGCAAGAGATAATATCTCTAGTCGATGCAGAAAATGTGTCTGCTTACTTTGATAAAATTGTAAAACAAAATACGCTGATGCTACTTCATACGAAGGGGTTCAACGTACTGCAAAATATAGAGTTGTTTAACAACAAAACGTCGCAGGATGTGTACGATTACTATGATTACCATCTCAATAATATAGCCATAGATTCTGGTCACAATATCAAGATTGAAGATTTGGAGATTGACGAAGCCTTCATCGATGAATGTGCCAAAGGTGATACTCAGGGCGTTGCTTACGGTAAGGTTTGCAAAATTCTCAATTATCTAACGCTTGGTGTTCCTCTGGGTGATCTATATATGGTTGGAGGGTTCTCAGGTAGCGGAAAGAGCAGCTTCGTCTTTGAAAACATGCTCTTAACCATGGTTGAGAATGGAACCAAGTGTGTTGTGATATCAAACGAGCAACGGTCGAAGGATTACAAATTCCTGGTTCTCATTCATATACTTTGCAACGAATTAAACTACTGGAAATTAACTCGGAAAGACTTGAAGGTTGGAAAGTTTACCGATGAGCAAAAACAAATTTTAAAGAAAACTATTAAGATATCCAAGGAAAAGTATGGCGATGATAAGCTGAAGTTCGTCAAACTATTCGACAATGATATCGGCAAGGTGAAGAAGGTAGCAAAGAAGTTAGCAAGGCTGGGGTATCAGGTGTTTCTCTATGACACCTTCAAGTCTGAAGATACAGTCGAGACTAGTGCAATGTGGCAGGAGCTGATGCTCACTTCCCGGCAACTATTTCAATTGGCTAGCAAAGAAAACATTGCCGTGATTTGTACATACCAATTAGCCCTGCATAGTTTAAACCGTCGCTATCTTGACTCTACATGTTTGAGCGTTGCCAAAAGCATCAAGGAAGTTTACTCTGAGATGATATATTTTAGGGATTTGTTCGATGACGAATACCCCAATGAGAAATATGATGCAAAGATATACGTTGCTAAAAAGGGTAACGATGGTAAGTATGAGAGGGAGTATGTTACGGAACTAAACAGAGATAGAAAACACATTGTTGTTTTCCTAGATAAGACACGCAATGACGAAGGTGGTAAGCAGGTTGTATATGAGTGGAATTCACGTTTTAATAAGTGGAAAGAACTCGGGTATGCTAAAATTATAAATACTGATAGGAAATAGAAACGCTTCTGTCCAGTTGGTCAAAAGCTGATTCTATATTATAGTGTGTGGCGGCACACTAATACATATGACAAAGTAATTAGCAGAAGGTTTGCGCCCGATACGAGGCCGCGTGTCGGGTTTCTTCAAAGGTAGGCGGTGAGAGTTGAATGTAATCAAACTCAAAGAGTACTTAGCAAATAATCCTGATGATGCAATTTCTTTGATAGAGGGATTGGGATTTGCCAACATCACTCATAACAGGATTAAAAACCAGTTACGATTTGCAAAAGAATATGGTTCAAACCCCACTTCTATTTGCTTACATCTTGATACACTTCAATTTAGATGCTTTTCAACAGATAGCCGTGGGGATATCATCACATTAATCATGCAGAAGGAGAGTTTAGACTTTCGTAAGGCGTTAAACTACGTTGTTACAAAATTAAAGTTAAACGAATCTGAGTTCAATGTAAAAATCAAGTTACCATTCAATGGGTTCTATAAAAACATTATAAAACAACAAGATGAACCTGAATCATTGATGAAAACTTATGATGAAAGCATTCTTGATGAATACGTCGGAAAATATAGTATGATGTTCTATCATGATGGAGTTTCAATTGATATCCAAGAGAAATTTTGTCTAGGATATGATTTTGAAACCGGGCGTATTGCAATACCTGTTAGAAACTTCAACGGTGAGCTTGTGGGTATAATGGGACGGCTAAACGACAGCAAATGTGATAAATCAGAGCGTTGGCTACCCATTATACCATTCAGCAGGTCACAAACACTATATGGCTGGTCTGATAACTATAACACTATTAAAGAAAGCAATACTGTTGTCATATTGGAGGCCGAAAAGAGCGTGATGCAGCTAGCTTCGATGGGTTTGCACATAGGTCTCGCAACTGGCGGGTGCGGCATCAGTGAAACTCAGGCTAGGTACATCAAGTCTCTGTTGGTTGATAAAGTAATCATAGCATATGACGAAGGGCTTGCCGAGGAGGTATTAATCAAAGAGGCAAAGAAAATAATGCTGATGAATCTTTTTCATAAAAGTAAGGTTGGATATATATTAGATGCTAAGAATGAAATACTGCCAAAAGGTAGCAAGGCAAGTCCAACTGATTTAGGCAAAGAAAGTTTAAAATGTTTAATGACAAAATACATCAAATGGATGTAAATAAGTGTTGCATTTAGTCGAAACATGTAGTATAATGTTAGTACAAAGGAATAGCAGGAAATGATCAACAAGGACGTTATTGTTGATTACATTAACTGGGGGCAAATTGAAAAATGAATGTTCTTGAGAAACAATCAATTCTACAGTCGGCAGTTGAGGAGGCCGAAAAACAATTGGGTCGGTTCTGCGCTTCAGATGGCGCATCGTTGACTGACCACTACGCACAAACCCAAATAAAGTACATCTTCTACCTGAATGAGATGCTTTTGGATCTCTGTGAATCGGAAGTGGATGTCGATAACGAAGATTGATACTTAATCCGACGGTGGCTGTGCTGTGGTGGGGTTGCCGTCGGAAAACTCTTAGATAAAATAAAAAGTTTAAAAAGGAGAGAATTATGATGCTAAATCTAGGCAGGGCAGAAAGAATGGCTTTTGAGATAGAGGATAATCAGATTGAAATCTACAATCTACAAGAGGAGATAAGAAAGTTACAAAATATACTTGACGAAGTAGGCGATATAACAAAAGATATTGCTAAAGGCGAACGGTGCTTACATTGCAAGCATGATACCCCACATTGTCAGAATGACTTCCTATATTACTGTGATAATTTTCAATGGAATGCCATTGAAGACGAGGATGTGTGCTAATGACGGTTAAAATTGAACTAAAAGGTTGGTTGGGTGGCAACAAGACAAAAATTATAACAATGCCCCTGCCAAATGGCTCAACTGTTATGGACGCAGTAAGTATAATAGGAGTGCCGTTTGAAGAGATTGGGTTTGCTATGCTAGATGGCAAGGTAATAAACAGAGAAGTACATAAGCTTGCTGATGGAGACTATGTGGAGATATATCCAGTTATCTTTGGTGGTTAAAAACAACTTACAAAAACAACTAGTGTGGATGGTTCTTAAAATAGTGGTTCGATTCCACTTCACACTATTAGACGAACAAGATACTGCGACAGCAAGAAGCGTCAGCCTATATGTGGCGGCAAGGAGCTGAGTAGTTGACCATTGTAAACATCAAATAGCAATTGCGGCGGCTGGTGAGCTTGTGAATACACCAGCAGGGAACTCAAACCCTTAACCAGTCTTCGGGAATTGAGTTGAGGGAACGAATGCGATACATAATTTGGTGGATACTCTACGATGCCTCTCGTTTTATAAATACTTAGCAAATTATCCGTCCAGAGAGTGGCGGTTATCATATAAAAATTTAAAATTATTGAGGAGATTTATTATGAAATATAATAGTAGAAATAATGATAAAAATACGCAGTTTATTCTTGACATTCAAGCTTCTAAAATCAAAGAGCTTATGTCTATTACCAAAGATCAACAAGTAATAAACGACAATCAACAGATGATAAACGACAATCAACAAGCGATGAACGAAAAGCAGCAAGCAATGAATGAAAAGCAACAAGCAATTAACGAAAAGCTACAGGTAATAAATGAAGAGCAACAAGTAATGAACGAAAGACTTACCGGAGAGCTTGCTACTACTCAGGAAAATTATGCTACCATTCAGGGAGAGCTTGCTACTACTCAGGAAAATTATGCTACCATTCAGGGAGAGCTTGCTACTACTCAGGAAAATTAT
>Ga0123355_10008841_pt1 | contig 15245 bp, 20 predicted proteins | sample TergutEmb28metaG_3_FD_89872 | JGI IMG/M metagenome (GOLD analysis project Ga0123355, IMG submission 89872) | Embiratermes neotenicus P1 segment gut microbial communities from Petit-Saut dam, French Guiana - Emb289 P1 | ecosystem: Host-associated > Arthropoda: Insects > Digestive system > Gut ... | reverse complement strand
GTTTCCTTTGCTATTTCATTCAGGCTTTTTCCGCCAAACTCTCGTAGCCCGAATAGGTAGTTTTGCTCGTCCATTTCTAGCACCTTCCCTCGTCCTCCTGTATGTTTTTCTCTTACATTACCACGTTTTTTTTTTTGCCTGTCCAGTGCTTTTTCTCACTGGGACCTAGGTTTAGGCACTACACTTTTTTATTCAAATCTTCTACATTTCTATTTTACAAAAAACATCTACATCATCTAAATGCGACTTAACTATCTTAATTCGCTGTATTTCTTCACGCTCATAATCATTTTTCATATCAGCAAACACAGCTTCTAAACTGGAAAAAACCGTATTGCATATGTCTATTCTGGACGTAATGCGGTCAGTTCTTCCGTAAGTGCCAGTAACCCTATACATATAAACTGCCCCTTGCTCTGGTTTTTTGAACAGGGCTAGGGCGTTTGTATGGTATAATTCTTCATATTCAATGGCTTCTGCTAACTTTTCATGTAGGCTAGGATAGCTTTCATGGTGATAGCCCTTTGGCGTAGCCATTTCGGGGTAATGGTCTATTAGTTCACGCCAAGCTACATGCCTGTCAGCCATAGGGCGTATGCTGATACCGATAATAACCGCCATTTCAAAAGGATTCCATGTATGATTGATTTTACGGCAATGGTCGGCAATATCTTTTGAGTTTAGAAAACTGTATATGTCCATATGGCTATCCCCCTCTCGGTTTAGGCTTCCGTTATCCGTGAGCGCATAATGCGTCCAAACTGATTTAAGCATGGAATTTTCGTATCTAATAATCCAACACCACGGCTTAAAGTAAATTCAAATTTCTTTATCGTTCCATCTATTTCAATGTGGGTTTCATACTGTTTTGCTCCATCAAAATCATCAATGTATAATACCGCATAACGCACATATCCATTAGCTTCTATACGAATGTTTACATCTTTATCTTTCGGTTTATCCATTACAACCAAATCGCTGTCATAGGTCTTGAAGCCACCAGACGCAAGTTTTCTAATGGCGATAGGGCTATCGCTGTTATTCACAAGATGTATTTCAAATGGTGCGTCAGCACCAGAAGCACCAAAACCGCCGTATATATCTACACCTTGAACCTTTACCAACGCAAAGAAGATTTTATCGTCCATAAGCACCCCCCTGTATCTATTGTAGCATTACATAGAAATCACTTTACCAACCCATACCCATATATGGTAAGGGAAACAATGAGAGAACCATGTTTTATACATCAATCACAATGTATAGATTATTCTCTAGGTTTAGATTGCTTTATTTCGTCCAAAAGCTAATATCTGCATAAGCACTAGAATTATGTTCATCATCACTCATATCTGCTATCAATGCAGGGTTTGCTTTCAATGCTTCGCTGATAATCTGTAACTGTGATTCTTCTTCTGGCAACTCCCCTGTGAACTTTTCAAGCCTATACATACATGTAAACAGAGGTGGCTGTTCGTGACTGGCTCTATTATGCTTTAATGCGCCCCATTCCAGTTTGCTTTCCTCTGTGATAAACATAATCTGTATGCCACAGCAATCATTTTCATGTACAGATTTACTAGCAATCACAGCATGGCGTACTTCGTCAGAAGGTCGGCAGTCTATTGTAACAATATCACCTACGACAAAAGGCACTGTAATTGTGGCAAATTCATTGTAACTGTAAGGGCTTAAATCCTCTCCATCTTCCGATAAGGTTTTCCAATCTTCTATTTTATCATTTATGTGTGCAAACCAAATGATTCCTTCATGCCCCATGTGCCAACTTACAGGGCATATCATTTCGCCGTTTTGGGTCGGTAGCCATTTCTCTATTTCATATTCCAATAACTCTACATCACAGTGAACAGAATAATACTCCGTATTGTTATCCCTACGTCGTTTAACCGCTTCCATGCTTGTATAAGGTTCAGAAAACTTCCAATCTGACGCATAATAGCATGTAAGTAAAAAGATTGTTCCATCTGGGGTGTTCTGGGTCAGTTCGTTAATCGCAAATTCCCCTGCCGTTACGAGTTTATCAAGGTTTGATATACGTTCTTTTTCCCATTCGTTCAATTCGTCTATAGCGTTGTTTACCTTTGAGGATATATCTTTAAGGGCAAGTATCTTAGTTTCAAGCGAACTACGAGAAGCTGTAACCATCTCACAAGCATGACGAATAACCATATCACCAACGCTCCGCAAATGGTTTATCATTGCAGGGGATTCCATAAATTTCAAGGCTATTTCGATTATCTCTGTTTTAACACCCATATAAGCGTACTCCCTCGAAATGTACATCAATCGCAATGTGCAGATTATTCTTCGTAAGTTATTTCTGATTCTTTAGCAGACGAAATCTTTACATCTTCTAATTGCACAAAGTATGTGTCAATTTCTTGTATTTCTTTACCGCTTTGAACTGCTTTAACATCAGCCCATTTCTTCCAATCATCAGCTTTTACGATAGATTTAGTAAATCCTTCTTCGGACACCCTCATAAGGTTTATGGATTTTTCGGTAGAGGTTTTAGGGTCTTTAACAAGCGTATGGTAAAAGCCTTTTATATCTGCAACTGTACCAGTAATCTTTAATAGCGAATTATGCCATTTCGTATGATGATTGTACTTATATTTCATTTCCCCAATATCTAAATGGAAAGTCCAATTAGCGTCTACTTCCTCGACAAGCCATTCAACACAATCTCCAATAGCAAAGGGAACACCGCAACATTCCATTTGCGCCCCACTCACTATTACGCCCACGCTATTCATATTACTACCCCCTCTAAATATACATCAATCGCAATGTATAGATTAGCTAAACCAAACATCAGACTTTCTAGCAGGGGCAACGTATACATCTTGCAAAGACACAGAATAAGCATAAAACTTGTACTTTCCTATATCTTCTTCTAATCCATCACCGCCAAATGTTACATCTTTTATTATCTTGCTACCCTTTCCTTGTCTTGGCAAACCTTTAGAATCATGGGTAAGATAATATGCTTCTATTTTGGTAACTTCACCGACTATCACATACATACGTTCCCATTCCCCACAGTGGTCATGGTAATAATAATCGGGATTTCCAAGACCATTACTGGAACACCATTCATCACTCTTGATTACTAGCCACTCAATATATCCACCAATTGCAAAGGAATGTGGACAACATTCAAACTCCCAATCATCAGCCCAAACTACGCTATTTTCGATTCTTTCAAAACGCATACGTTCCGCATTGTTTTCGTATTCAAAATCGTCATTGAGAAATCGCTCTATACCTATCAGTGATTTTCTTTCCAAATATTTCAACGCAAGTCTGTGTGTTTCCATACTTGTTATATCCTTATCAGTCATACATTCTAATTTGATTATATCCATGTCACGCTTCAAATCTGCTATCTTAACTCTAGTGGCGTATTCATTTTCTAATACTCTGTTTAGGTAATTGCGGTAACTTTGGTTTTCACGTTTCGTTAGGAAATCCACCGCTGAAACTACTCTATTGATAAACCCCATATCCTTCAATTCCTTACGAGTATAGGCGGTATTGTCCATAATGCCATGCAGTAAGGCGATTGTTTTGTGTATTTCATCATCAAAAGAACTGGCTATCACCAGTAAGTGATTGATATAGGGTTGCCCCGATTTGTCCAATTGTCCAACGTGTACCTGTGTCGCAAGTGCTAAAGCCTTATCATACATACATTCGGATTTATTGGACATGGCATAACCCCCTCGAAACGTACATAAATCACAACGTATAAATTATATCAGATTCGCCTTTGCCCTTAAAGAGCCAAGCCCAACATGAAATCATGTGTAGTCCTGTAAACATCTACGAAGTTTCTTAACTTCTTTTCATCAACTAACTCAACATCATATTCGGATTCTATTTCTAGTTTTTTTTTGAGCAGAAATTCAATGAAATCATCAGAGAACAGAGAACCCTTATATCTACTCAATGAATGTAAAGTATCGTTTTCTCTAATTTCAAAATATTCACGCCCTGCAAACTCTGCGATTATCTCTTGAACAGCCCTCACATTCCAATCTTTTTTCATTGTTGAATCTCCTTTCGCCCTTCGCTTTATCGTTATTAGAAATCAAACCCCTGCACAACACCGCTAACAATGGCTATAGCGTCCTGTACATCAGAAGCGTTATACGCTTTAATCATCTTATCTCTAATAATTTCATAGTCGTGTAAGTCATACAGCTTACCGTTATCGTGCTTTAACGGAATATTCTTGCTAAAAAGCGTTGTGGTCTTTTGCTTCTCTTTGCTAAAATCCAGTACGTTCTTTGTATCAGCCTGTTTCAATTTCTCTATGAATTGTTTACGCTTCTCACTGTCTGGAAAGTTACCAATCCACATGTTCAAACTGATTCTATGTTCCTCATAATTTCCAAAAAAGAAATTGAGCGGAACAAGGTATCTATCTCCTGTATACAGATTCGTTTCTGGCATTACATTCTCCCAAGATTGAGGGATAAAGATGTAGTGACTTTTGATATTATTGTTATCCTTCATAAAGCTATTCGTTTTGGTCTTGCCGTGGAAGTCGTGCAAGTAACCTATTGGCAGGGTCGGTTTGCCGAAGGTCATAATCGCATTGATAGCGTCCTTATGCTCGACATACAACTTTGTACAGATGTTGATAAATTCCTCGTTTTGCATAGTCTTTTCCTCCAATATTCGCAAGTATTGTTGGATAAAATCATAAACCTTGGCGTGCATATGGTCTTTCCTAAGTTCCGCACTATCCTTTACAATCTTATGAATCTGTTGGTGCTTGAAAATGATATATCGGTCACTGCCTTTGGGGGTATCTCCGTCAAGGGTGAGGTAAATAAATATCTTTCTGTAATCGGGGTAGGCTCGTTCTACTATGTCAACGTACTTTTCAAGTTGCAATTCCCCTTCGGTTGCGAAAATCTTGTTTTCGATTACAACCGCTATGTTGTTCTTTGGTGAGATTGCAAAGACATCTATGTTTTTCCATTCCCTGTGAATAAGCAAATCCCTAAAGTCTGCACCGATAATGTCAGTGATTTTCGGAAGGTTGCTACTGTTAGCGTGGGAACTTCTTAAAACTTCAAGTATCATATTCTTAAACAGGCTATCGCCTAATCCGTGATGGGCGTGTGGGTCTATAAGCCAAGCTAGGGCGTTGCTGTGTCTAATTTCAAAGTCTGCGATACCTAAGACTTTGAAAGGGTTAAATTCGTTCAGCAAGGTTTCTAATCTTGCTAATGTGCTGTTGTTTACAGCGAAGTCCAGTACGGTTTTTGCTAAACCGCTTGGCTCGTCACCTTCGTAATCGTCTACGTCATACTTCGCAAGACTATCTGTAGTGGTCGGTTTAATCGGTGTTGAATCTTCCCAAGCGTTACTATCATCAGCCGTAAGTACATCAGCGTTTGTATGGTCGCTCATATCAAGCCCTCCGTTCTGTGATACTGGAATCTACATCAGTCTTATAATGTTCAAAATGGAGCAAAATAAATCATGTTTCATATCCTGTTGCCTGTGTCCTCGTTCGCCCTGCGCTAATGGCGCAAGCCGTATCTTCGGCAGAAATAAGTATAGCAGGGATAGCCTTGGCAGTCCATAGGGATTGTTGAAATCCCTATGAGTTGTTACAGCGTGGGAAGCCAGCCTGTATCCTTTTTCTAGGAGGTGAGGGCATTGGCTGATAAAATCGTGAATTACAAAGCATTAGGGGATAAAATCAGAGATAAACGAGAAAGCCTTGGATTATCCCAAGATTCTGCCAGTGAGAGAATCGGGCTTAGTGAAGCCTTTTACGGAAACTTGGAACGTGGAACAAAGATAATGTCGTTAGAATCGTTAGTGAAGATAGCCAGTGGTCTTAATATGTCCACCGACTACCTTCTTATGGATTCTCTACCGAGCGATACCGACAATGAAAATGACAAACTGCAACGTGAATTTGATAACATTTTCAAAGGTAAAACGCCACAAGAGAAGGTACAGCTTCTTTCGATTCTTAAACTCTTGGCGGATAACATGGAAAATGTAAATCCATTATAGAAATGTACAGAAAGCGCAACGTATAGATTAGGGAAGCCGTAACCCTACGGCAATTGCTTCTATATCATCAAAAAGCCTTGTTAGCGCAAGCGTTATCAGTTGGTCGTAGGTTTTGTTAAACTCTTGGGAATACTGGTTAAGTTTCTCGAATGTTTCAATATCCGTAAACTTGTAGGGCATGATAAATGCCCTCTTTTCAAGTTCCTCTTTAGTGAGTGTTGCCCTAAATCCGTGTTCGTCCATGATATGAACCCCTTTCTTTTATCTGCGCTCTAACCAACCGTGTGAAGTGAAGCCGCCAGATGAATTAAAATCTATATCACGCCCATATGCTTCATAGTCAAGGTAATTGGCAAGTTCGCCCATCTTGTCTAGGTCGTGATGTTCCAATTCGTGGATATAGTAATTCCCTAATTCCTCATGGTCAGTGACATTAGGGCATAGGTGATACTCACCCAAACTATCAAGAATACCCTGCATTTGATATAAACTGTGATATTCACGCTCCAATACGGCACACAGCAATTTCTTTTCATTATCTGTAAGGTCGGATATACCTTCCGCTATTTCGTTCAGCAGGGTAAGACTGTCGTATTCGTTGATTTCAAAACCGTAATCATTTTCGTAATCTGTGATAAATGTTTCTTCGTATTCCTCGCCAATGCCTATAGCCTTTAGCGTGGCTTTGAGTTGAGAATCGGAGCAGGGTAATTTCAACCACTGCCCCAACAGTTCACCTTCGTTGTACTTGCCGAGGTTTGTTAAGAAAATTCGCATGGTGCAACCCCTTTCGGAAAACTACAGAAAACGCAACGTATAAATCGTAAATGCCAGAACCCACGGAAACCCACCAGAATCACTTACAGGAGGTACACCCATACCAATTTACTACTACACGGAAGAACCCCCTGTATCACCACTGGAAACACCTTGATTCCCATGTTAGAATACTCGCTAACAAGCCTACGTTTTGCGGTTGAGAATTTCACGCACTACCCACCATTCGGGCAGGGGAAGTACATCATTGGCATATTCCAAAACGGATTCTTCCGTACCGCATATATCGCAAACGTATATTTTCGCATGACGGCTTATAGCGTTTCGGGTAACTTTGTCGCTCATACGGTATTTACCGCAACGTGGACAGGGTAACGGATTTTTGGTATATACTTCTAATTCGGGCTTGGTCTGCATTTCGCTGAATACTTGCAATACGCCTATCGCCAGATGTTCAGACGCATTAACACCGTCAGCAGGGTTAAAGTTATTTCCGCAAAGTGGACAGTTACAGGCTTTCTTGGGCTTTGCAGTCTTTTTCGGGGTCTTAGGCGTGGTTGTGGTCTTTCGGGTCGGCTTCTTGGGTGTCGTGTCGGTAGCCTTGGCGTTGGCGTTCTTGATGGGCGTATTGCTATTCCGTTTGACAGGCGTTTTTCTGGTCTTAGGCGTAACTATGCTACTTTTCGGAACAGGGATAGTACCGCCGAACCCATCATCTATTATAATTTCGTCTGCATTGTTATTCATATCATCAGTTACCATGTTAGCAATCCTCCTTTTTAATCGTGGCAATAGCTTTATTCAACCCATGCGTGAGGGTCTTGCTGTTGCTTATTTCGTCCATAGTTAAGCCTAAAGCGTCTAACGTATCATCTAATCGCCATGTGTAGCCGTATTCGTGGTTACGCAACTCGAACAGGAACATATCATAAATGTAACCGTTGCCTGTTACATCAGCGTCCATTGCGGATTGCGCTTCTTGGGCGTGTCGCTTAAATGTGCCGTTGATAAGGTCTGAATCTGTGCGAAGATAGAAACCGCCTATGCTACTAAGGCGATATATCTTATCTGTGTCGGTAGGGTTTAATCCGAATTTCGCCATGCCTGCGTTGAATTGTTCGTTAGAAAAGGCGAAGAAAAAAGGAAGTGCGTTGACTTCCTTCTGGTGTTTGTTGCGTAATTCCTTGTATGAGTTCACCTTGTATGAGTTCACCTTGTATGAGTTCACCTTGTATGAGTTCATATAGTCAGCCCCTTATCTTAATATTCGCTACAGAACATCACAGTCGTATATTCTCGATTCCATTCTGTGATGATGTAGATTCTACCCTCACAAGTGGGAAAAGCCGCCAAGATTCGGTCATTACCCGACTTGACGGCTTTATCATTCAATTCTTTATCGCTTTTGGTTAAATCGCCCCAATCGCATTTCATGTATCTATTGAGTGCGTTTGTGAGTTCTTTCGCAAAGTGTGTACTTTCTTCTCTTGTGGCGTTAATTGTGTGGGTCATATACAGACAACCTAATTGAAATCTTAGCGGTTTCAATTGTGACATACACTTTTCACCTCGCAGATTCATTCATTTTATCAATCTAGCACAGTCATACTATCATTTATGGCATTATATGACATAAACATAGTACCATAGTATATACATCATGCCAACACGTTTATATAATTTCTGTAGAGAAAATAATAACCCTAGCCTGTTTGATTGCTCATATCGGCTAAGGTTTGCAGGGTTTATATGTAATTGTACAGAAATCGCAATGTATAGATTGGTGATTAACCTATCACTCTTTCAATGTTTATCTAATCTTTTCATCACCTTATCGGGGTCTATATCATTTTCCTTACATATCATTACAAGTAATCTACTCAAACGGTCGCTAATGTTTGAATCCTCATTTATCACGTTACTGTCACGCATACCGTGTTCAAGTGCTGTCATGCACCAGTACCGAGAATCAATATCAAGACTTTCTACAAAGTCTATTACGGCAACATTCTTATTCTTTATAGCTTCACGGATAGGCAGGTACACCCTTTTCCTGTACTCCTCGCTATGCTCGGGAATATGGTCGGGATTGCATTCTTCATTGACGATTAACTGTAGGTAGTCTTTTGCCTTTGCTAAGTTATCCATACTGCTTTATCCACCTTAATATTAAAAGATACCCACAGGGTTAAAGATTCGTCTTGTAGCATTAAACAGAACGGCAACTTACAACCCTAACCTTATACACGGAATTAGAAACAACGTGGCAACTTTTTATCCGACAACAGCAGACTTCAATATATCGGCAGGGTTGTATTCTTCGCCCGCTTCGTCAAGTTCACGTTTTAATGCTTGCTCGTATGTTTCGTGAATGTATTTTTGAACAGGTCTGCCTTCAACCCTCTCGCCTGTTTCAAGTATGAGAGTAGCATCAGCTTCATAGGTCATTGCACCCTCACTGATAGCTCGTGCTTCACACACAGTCATAACTATCATTTCATCGCACCCAGATATTTCTTCGTGCGTCCACCCCTGCTCAATCAGAATATCATATCCTTTTTTGTACATTTCAGCGTCAGTCATTGTTTGCTTATTCATGCTTTATTCACCACCCCATTCGCTAAACTACGATTCACCGCATGGTCAAGGATTCGCCTATAGCGTCAAACGGAAAAATACTTTACCACCCACAAACCCATACAGCGGATTAGAAACAACGTGGCAACCTTTTGTTACCCTTTCATCTGGTTAGGGTGTGGGTAATCCGATTCAAACCCTTCACCGTTATTCCACATTCGTTTAGCTTCATTTAACGATATGCCGTTAGCGTGTCCTTCCTCGTCTGGACATTCTAATTGGTATATATCGTTTTCCCAACCGCACACCCTGCATATATAGTACGGCTTCAATTCGGATTGTTCGCATATAGGGCATGGATTGGTTTCTATCATAAAGCAAACCCTTCTTTCGCAACATCTATATTCACAGCAGGGTATAGGGTCTTTAACCTTCGCCTACGTTGGCAACGAACACATCACAGCCTATAGGGATTGGTTGGTTGCCATAAAATAAGTATAAAGGCTTTTGCCCTCTCTGGCAATCCTTATATTCGCAGGGTACGGCAGGACTTTAATTCAAACCCCATATCTTAACGGTGTGGCTTGGCGGTACAGGATTCAACCCCTCTATTGCAGGGGATAATCGGACATATCGCTTATGCGCTCAAATTCTTTGCCAACGGATTTAAGCAGAAGCACCGAAACGCTAACGCCCTCTTGCTTGGCAAGTCCGAAAATGGCTTGCTTTTGGGTAGGGCTTAGTCGGATTGATAGAGTTTGGGATTTAACTTCGGGTTCGCTGAACAACGCAACATATTGATTCATAGGGTAAACTCCCTTTCTCATAGTGGTAACTCTTGATTGTCTTTCCTCACACATTGGACATAACGCCTATAAGCAAGTGGCTATAGGGCATGTGCCTACGCATACAGATATTTTCGTCCACGCTCTATTAGTAGTGCTAATGACAGTGGACGTTATAAAGATAATAGGGCAGAAATAAGCGCATAGCGTACACTTCTTTCTACCCCGAATGAATATCATGGTTAATTATCTTTCTGGTAATTCGCTCAAATTCAATCCTACAGATATTTTCACAGCTATTGATAGGGTCTGCTTACATCTGGCTTGAATCAACGGTACAGTCCTTATATTTCATTCGACCTCTCGGCATTGATTCAAACACGAAGATGTCAGTAAACGCCTAATAGATTATGATAATATCATTGTAGGGTTATCACCTCATTTCTTACCTCTCCCTGCAATCAGAGTAGAATTGGTAATCATTTTTATTCTGGTAATTCTGATAAAGCTGATTCCCTTATTTGTTCTCTCCCTCTACGTTCTAATTGCATGATGATAGATAGTAATATTGTTGGCTGTGTCCTCTCGCTCTTTAGGGATTGGTAGTAATAATCTCATTTCTCTTGTGTCTGTCCTTACTGTGATTCTTACTGCTGTTTTTATTGTGATTTTTGATAGTGGCTGGAGTCCACACTACAGGAATATCTCCACATGAAACTTGTACATTCCTACTTATTCGGGAAATGACGAGTAACATCTAAGCCTAATCGCATAATTCCTGCCTCCTAGTCCCATTCCTGCGACCCCATTCACCGTTATGCTCGGTGTGAGAGGAAAGACCAAGGCGTTACCCTCGGATTGCCAACGTCAACTATCGCATACCTGCTCATTCGGGTAATGCAAAGTATCAGTCTTCGTTTTATTTAACGTCGCTCTGTTTGTGTACATGTCAAAACAGATAGCATATACACATACTGAACGTAACACAGGAGTATAGGCGGGTCAACCCCGATTCATAAGGTTGTATAAATTTCTTTTTGCTTGCGTTTGTACTCGCAGGGCAAATGTTAAGAATTATACACAAATCACAATGTAACAATTATCAACCGCCCCATCAGCAAGCAACTAACTCATGCTTTTTGTAATCACCTTATAAAAGTTCATCATAGATAAATGAAACATAGTATCACTTCTGAACATGTAGACCGCCCACTTCTGAAAATACATATCCACTATCACCTTAAAGCGTTCACCAAAAGCCTGTGCTACTCGTCTTATGTTGGCGTTATTTGACGGTATGCCTATAGTTTCCTGTGAGCATTTGATTATAAACTCGTCAAAATCCTCTCGCAACTGGATAAGCGGTAAGCGTACAAGTTCGTTTAGGATTTTCTCTGCGTCTGGTTTCTTCTCAAATGCGGTCATAAAGAAATCACAGAAGTTATCTATCCCTGTTGTGGCATACTTCATAAATGAATCTTCGCCTTGCAAATAATATCTGGCAACTAACATGTGTACGTTTCGCATATGTCCATGTCCACGGTAGGCTATATATTCCTTCGCTTCCTGTGATATGGGCTTTCCTTGCTTCTTTTCTAAGAAATCTAAGTGTGTCATAATAGCTTCGTAGGGTATGGACGCAAAACGCACCTCTAAAGACCTTGAACGCAGGGTTTTAAGTACAGTATCTACATCTGTTGTGGCGAAAATGACGAATATTCGTTCCCCAAATTCTTCTAGCGGTTTTAAGAATTTTCCTTGATTTACACGATTCAAAGCCTGTATTTCGTCATAAAAAATCACTTTCCATTTATCCGTACCATGTATGGAATAACTGCTAAATGCGTATTCCATTTCTCTTTCATCTATTACTGTATCAGAGGAGCAATCATATTCAAGAAAATAGAAGTTTGCTGAATCTTCAAACTCCTGTTCGTTCATTTTGTTTAACTCACGGGCAAAGATTCTGGCGCAACTTGTTTTACCAGTACCCATAGCACCCTCGAAAATATAGACTTTGGGGGCTTCGTGTGGGTTTTCGATAATCTTTTTCAGTAATTCTACGCTTTCATCTTGTCCGACAACACTATCCCATGTGGTTGGTCTTAATTGATTGGTTAGTTGGCTCATATAACCCCTCCGTGCCTAGAAACTGAATTGTGACAGTAACCAAATCAGCTTAAATCGTTTGGTGTTTTCCATTTCCCTGTACTTTGCCAACGTCAGCGCAATGTACCTATTGTCGCTGTGTTTGTCGTTGAACTTACGGTACAGGGCATTGTATTTGGAATATGCTTTATTTCTGCTTCTTTTCGTACTTCTTGCTGTTTCTATGAATTGTAATATGCCTAATTCCAATAACGGAGCATTTTCATCTGTGATGTTGTCATTAAAGCGAAGTATGTTATCAAACCTCTGCCCGATAATGTTATGAACATTAGTTTGGGTAATGGTTTCGTCACTTTGACATAGGTTTTCAGAAATCCAACGTGGTTTTATGAAATTGTAAAAATCAAATAAGTCCATGCGCTCTATGTTTATCAAATCGTCCTCGGCAAGCACATATGAGTAATCAATGCCCCACTTGGAATAGACGAGTTTCAGCAGTTGGTTTCGGTTTGTGAAATCATAATCGCAAACAAAATCAAATTCATTTTCTTTAGCATTATCCATATCATAAGTGTAAATGACTTTTCTCCCACTGTCTGGTAGCCATTCTCTGGTACGCTGATAACTTCTGCCATGCACATAAATCAAATTGTCACCTTCGGGAAACATATCACCCTGTTGTATTATCTTAAAATCGGGATAGAAATACTGTAGCAGTTCGAGGGCAAAAGATATTGAATTATCGCCTATATTCACGGTTTTTCCTACTAAACATATGGGTTGCATTGTCCTAATCCTCCGTGATGTGGGCTTGGATTGCCGTTTCATATTCGCATACTGACATCTTCGCTAAATCATCACGCATTAGAGCCAGTGACAGATACTTTGTTTCGATTGGAATATCTGCGCTTGGGTCTGATTCAGAATCAAGCATATCAATATACATTTTGCCGACTGTTAGCTTGCTTATCAAGTAGTCTATCTGACTTATGGCGGTGTTGCTCTGCGAATTGGTTACGGTTGGTATCATCAATTCGGGGCAATTGATAAAGGCGTGGTTCATCATTTTGCCTATATTGTAAAATCTATTTTGCTTGTAATAGCTGTCGTAACCCTTGTGAATCGGTGAAAGTCTTATTTCTCTTACATCATCTTCTGCCGACTTCTTCAAACAACTCTTGAATCTTGACATGAATGGAGCAGTGATATTATCCTTTTTGGAGAGTACAACGATTGGCAACTGCGGGTTTTCTTCAATGAATTTAAGTAGGCGGTCTTGGAGATAGGGTTTTTCCAATATCAGCGTTACAAACATACCGTTGCTCAAAGTGATTCCATTTATATTGACTTTAAGCCACGCTATATCATCAAATCCAATAATATAGCGTGTCAAGGCGAATCGGTTTTGAACATTAGAATCTCGGGAACATAACCTATGAAATATATCTACATACTTTCCGATTAAAAGAATCGGTGTCTGGTTTTGACTTTCCATTAAACCCCTTATATCATTGGCAAGGTCTGTACTAACTTGCCGTGCTATTTTCTGACGTTCTCGCCCATCATGTGATTTTGTAATATCAATCGGTTCATCAAAATCATGTACTGTGTACGTCAAGCAATGTGTTCTAAAATCGCCACCTTCTGTTGTATAGTTCTCGGTTGGTGGCTTATGGATAAACCCTTCTTTGAACAATAAATTGCTTGAATCCCTTACGTTATTCTTCTCTACGGATAAGTACCCTTTCAACTTATCTTCGCTTATTTCTATAATTTCCCATTTATCTCTGGGGTCTTGTTTTCGTGTATTTAACAGACAGTGCAAAGCAAAGGCGGTGTTAGCGTCTTGACTTGGATATTTCTTTATCAACTTTTCGTTTACGCAAGAAATAAGGCTGTAGTTTTTCTCTATAGGGTCGATACTGACGCTAATTATATCTTTGCCTGTGTAATCCTTTCCGTTGTCCTTGACGCTATAGTTAATCAACTTCGCAGTTTTAAGCATGTACAGGTAGCGGTTAATGTCTGGGTAATGTTCTGGGCGTGGCTTCGTGAAGTACCTCTCCATAAGTAGCTTCATTTGGATTTCCGCATTTCGCTCATAATCCATACGAAGCAGTAACACAAAGTAGAGTGTGAACGCTTGGACTACATCAGAACCCTTGGGTATCAGAGTTGCGCTACTATCAGCTTGTCCTTTGTTCGGTTTAAGTTTATTCTTAACCTCGCATAATCTACTGAATATGTCGTTAGGAACAGCTACGCAGGGTTTGTTTTCACGGTAATTGTACTGTGCCATACGTTACGCTCCTTCACATCAAGTAACCAGACTTAGCGATTCGGCATGTTGTAAACATTTTTCAAGCGTTTCATATGTGCCGAAGCCTTTCCATCTCCCACCACTTCTATTTTTGTTGGGATTATATACATCAAGGTCGCAGTCGAGAAGGTCGCTATTGTATGCTACTATGCGTATCCATTTCTCATAATTGCCCCCTGCGCCTAATCGTTCAATGTGTATGAAGCTATCCTGTACGTTCACGTTAATATCTACTTGAAAAAAAGTTAAGTGTTGATTTGCTCTGAATATGTTATCTATGGCTAAGTAGACCAACTCTATTTCTTTTTCAGAAAATATATATGCTACTCGTTCTTGGGAAGCCAACATCTGATTAAGTGCTTCTATTTCTCTGGCGGTAGCTTTCTTTTTCTTGTTGATGGTTCGTTGTTCCTTCTTGGTTCGTGGTGGGATTTGGTCAACGCTATTTGTTGTTGACGCTTGCAATGCTTCCCTGCGCTCCCTTTCTGAGAGCCTGTTCCGAGTCTTCACAATGGAATAAAAATATTGTATAATCCTGTCAAAAAAGGTGATGGAGATATGAGAAAGCCATATCCAAGTGACATAACACGTGAACAATTTGAAGTAATCAG
>Ga0123355_10008839_pt1 | contig 15246 bp, 3 predicted proteins | sample TergutEmb28metaG_3_FD_89872 | JGI IMG/M metagenome (GOLD analysis project Ga0123355, IMG submission 89872) | Embiratermes neotenicus P1 segment gut microbial communities from Petit-Saut dam, French Guiana - Emb289 P1 | ecosystem: Host-associated > Arthropoda: Insects > Digestive system > Gut ... | reverse complement strand
TTTTTTTTTAAAAAAAAATATTTTTGGTAAAATTTGGGATCCCGGAGGGGGGTGGGTCCCTCTTCCTTTTCCCCCCTCTCCCTCTTTTTCCCCCCCCCCCCCCCCCCCCCCGAGGTGATGCATTTTCAAGAAACGGGTGGCCCTGTTTCTTTTACTGCAGTGCAGGTAATATTTGTGCCACGTCAGCAGTAGAATTTATGACTGTGCTGAAGACTAGTTCTGTCTTCATTGATTTGTACGTGCAGGTCTGCCTGTGATAAAGGACACCCATGATCGTTGAGAGGTGAAAAATCTAAACGAACGCATTTCTGCTGGAAAGAAATCAATTGTACACTACCGAGACCAATGCTGTCTACATAAACGATCTACTAACAAGAGAGTCCGCCAGCTGCGACGTTTTAGGCGTGTCCTAGGAAGCTCTTGTTTTCACTTCCACCTACGCGATATTCACGTTGTTGACTGAGGGGGTGAGATGCAGTTGTTTAGATTTTAGAGTACACCGACCTTCCTGTTTGTTTTTGGGTGCAATAGTTTGGCCTACTTGCCTTAGTGCTAGGGTATTAAGTAACCTGTTGTGGCTTCGGATTTTTTCTCTTGTTATCGGCATTAGGCCCATTTTATTACGTAGACATGCGGTGGCACATTTAGTTGAGGCACTGCCCTACAAGCCGGAAGGTCGCGGATTCGATTCCCGATGGTGTTATTGGAATTATTTATTGACAATTCTTCCGACCGCCCTGTGACAATCTGGTTGAATCAGCCTCTAACAGAAATGATTACCAGGCATATTTCCTGGGGGGTTAAGGCGGCTGTTGTCTAGGGCTAACAGCCTTACCTTCATCGTGTACCCGACTGTCTTGAAATCTCGAAGCTTCAACCTCCTGGAATTCTCAGGGCCAGTTCAGGGCTTGCTTGAAGTTTTTTTACTAAACAGCTGCATTGAAAATGACTTAGAACAGCTCGTCCACCCGGTTGAAAAAGTCTGTAGAGTCTGTTTATACGCTTATTAAATTCATACGAGGGAATATAGCTGAAAGTGTTTAGACCGTCTAATCCAGAGGTCTGAGAATGTCAACACGCACTGACGTTGGAGTTACCAATATACCCGGTTGGGCCTGAGTATGTATTTTTTATTTATTTAACGTCGATCTCGGTATCCATGACTATATAGTGTCGAATGGTAGGATGCTGATTATGGACAGTAAATTATAAGACAACTTATATGTAAGTAGTCTGTCGTGGTCTAATTGAGGCGTCTGCTCTGTAGAACTACGGACAACCACGAGAAACCTCACGTTACTGGAATCTTGTCTGGGTTTGTGAATCAGAACATCTGAATATGTCAGAAGCGGTTCTGCTGTAATAGCAAACCTCGGCCCCTGATGATTATTATTATTATTATTATTATGTTATTTAATTTGTGTCATTGCTAATATGTGGGATAATTCAGGAATTGTTATAGGAGCATGCTGAACACGTTATTTTCTTACGGAAAGCAGTGCCTCATGTTTTTTGTTTTTTGCTACTTACAAGTTGGACGTGCAAAAATGACAAAGAACGTCACTACGACATTACTGAAGACGTGCTTATATTTCAGTATAGTTTCTGTCCTTGTTGACAGTCTTCTTTCTCCTTTGAACAAGAACTGCATTTCCGCCCGATGAAAGTTGCTGTCTGTCCTCTGCACTCACCGATGTACGGCGTGCTACAGTGCCTAGTCATTGGCATTATGCTGTTCTCGCAGCATTTTATAAAGGAACAAACAAGTGGTAATATGGTTGTGCGAGATCAGGACTGTAGGGTGGGTGCGGTATCATTGTTTTTCCGTAATTAGTGATGGATTCTGTAGTGCGCACGCTCGTGTGAAGCTCAGGGCTGTCATGGAGGGGGAACAAACTTTTTTTTTTGTGGCACGTCTTCGACGAAGGCCAGCATTCGGATTTCTTAGTGTTTTACTGTAGGGGTCAGAGTTCATTGTTATTCGCCTAGGCAGGAACTTTAGAAGAACAACCCCTTTCTTATCCCAAAAGATTGTAACCATGATTTTTCCCGCTGACGGCGCATTTTTAATTTCTTCTTCCTTAGGGATGTCACTTGGGTATGGGTTCAAAATTGCGGACCCAGGTTTCATCCCCCATTATAATTTGCGAGAAGGAGCCCTCTCTTCTGTCCTGTGTGGTATGGGTGCAAAAGTTCAGTGGCTATTTCATTCTTGTCTCTTTGTTTGTTTCTGTCAGCATTCGTGGCATCTAACGAGCACAGACCTCAGAACAGTCAAGCAATTCAGTAATCGTCATTACACTGACTTTACCAGTGGACAGAATGGAGGACAGTTCGTCTGGTTTTAAGTGACGGTCGGTGCGTGTCTGTTCACCAACCCGGTGGATGTTGTGTGGCATTACTGCAGTGCAAGTGCCACCACGCCGCGGTTTGTTATGAAGTGCTGTTCCTCCTGTTTCATCTTCTTTATTACATCTTGCGTATTTCGAAGAGCATTCATATCCGCAGTAGCTCCACCAAACAGTTGGAGCAGACTTTCCTGCATTAATGCAAGTCGGCTTGTCGCTTTCATCAAGCGGCAAATCTCAGCACTTTTCGCTGTTTCAACCGCACGTCAACCACTGCATTTTAGTATCGACTATGGTGCTGCCATTTGTCGAACGAAACAGTCCCGAATAATATACTACAGCCCAGAATGTTCAACGGCTTCAGTTATGTGACTGTTGCCTTAAAAAACGGAATTTAATGGGATAAAAATAATAAGTACTTTCTGACTGTCCCTTTCATGTAAACGTCGTTCATTTCCAGTGTTTGTGTCCTACTGTGTTAATTCATGTAGGCTATACTTTGTTGCTTGGTATCAGAATAATATTTTGTTGATATTTAGTACTGCGAGTTATTCGTTCCTGTGCTCCCTTGCACCTAACGTTTGGACTGATTAGGCTATCGTTGTATAAATGATCTCGTGCGAAATTTTGGTCTTTCAGATTGCTCCAATCTTGCCATCGTATGTCGTAACTTTCCAGTGAAGCCAGTGCCCTTCTTGAAATGACTGCTGGGTAGGGCCTACTAATAGCTGGTCTGGAATAAGAACCCCTTCGAAGGATGTGACGGTCTCATACGATTAATTTCAGACCAAACAGAAACGACATCACATAATGAATGATTCTCTGTTGAGAGTTATGTCAGATCCAATTTAATGTTACAGTTAGTTTGACTTGAATTAACCATTCTAAAGTCACATTCGTCTAAATTACGTATAAAAGGTCATTTCCTACCGCACACTCCACGTCAGTTTAAAGACGTGTCCGTTGTTGCTGTTAAGGGAAGTAGTCAATGTTAATAGTGAGAATCATACGATACACTTGGATACAGCTTGCGGCAAACAGCAATCATTTGGTTTTAAACGGTTTAGAAGATACTCGGTTTGACTCTTGTCCGAATCACCAACCATTCTGAGGTATTTGTGGCTTTATTACGCTCCTTATGCTTGTCGATAGTGTCTGAGTCTAGCAAGACTAAATGGACGCAATGCGAGGTACTGCCCTCAGTCCAGCCAGCCAAAATGTGACACACCGTGAGGCACCATCAATTACCACTCGTCTTTTCATCCCTCCCAAGTCACAAAACTAATTCCCCGATGCTTACAGTGTTAGCCAATAGCAGCGTCGTTAAATATCAGCCTAGAATATAAACATCCTTAATCTTTAATCTCTACATCTGCAGCATGTAAGAGCAAGCAACCAACCAACCGACCGACCGACCGACCGACCGACCAACGGACCAGCCGACCAACCAAACAACCGGCCAGCCGACCAACCAACCAATCTACCAACCGTAACGACCAACCAACCAACCAACCAGCCAACCGACCGAACAACCGGCCGACCAACCAACCAACCAACCAACCAACCAAACCAACCAAACCAACCAAGCCAACCAAACCAACCGACCGACCGACCGACCGACCAACCGTGCGTTGAACTTCCGTGTTCTAATGACTGAAGCATGTATTTATATCTGAAGGTTTAACAAATCAATAAGCTGACGTTCCTTTGCCGTCAGTTACAGCTGATGAAGTTGCGTTGTGGTAATTGCTTTAATTATACGTTTTGGGTAAACTTGAATTTTCTTGAATAGTTTCACGGTGGCGAACCTGTTCACAACATCACTCTAAAACTCGTTACTGAACGCTCTTAAAAATGTAGAGGAGACCTGCGAAACGATAACCGACGCGGCCATGGACGCGGCCATGGCGTTGAATTGACAATCGCCTCCATCTAGTGCTGAGGTTAAGTGTGATGGGAGCTATATGTGTACCTCTTCTCGCTCTGTATGCATTCATGGCTGGTGCGTGAAAAATTCTTGCCTTTACCTGTAATGAAGTGGGCCTTTAGAATATTAAAATTTCAATCGTCTGGTTTGTGACGTCTTTTAGTTTGGAAACTGCGTACCAATTTACAGTCCCATACGCCTCTGACCACCATGAGAGCCGTTTAAATATTTACTGTATGAACTGCAGCTTCTGTTTCTTTCGTTTCAGGATGGTAGTGTGGCGAGAGCAGGTGATGAAAGGGTGCCGCAGCCCGTGCGGCTAGTTGCACCGCTCCATCTCACTGCAGCATCCACTGAAGTAAGTACCACGACATGCACAGTCAGCAGTTCATATCCAGGCGGTTGGAACCGAACTGCTCAAAGCCAACTGAAATTTTAACAATGAAGGTACAATTGGCTGTGTTCCCAATTACTAATCCTTGGCTACGCGAGACACGGGATTGGGTGGAGTCGAGGTGTCATGTTACCCTCCATCCGCCTTATCTCCTGTGGAAGGGCCATTTCGTAGGACTGTGACAGTGACGTAGGAAACCCCCTTTTCTCTGTCTGTTTGTTGTTTGTGTAGAGTTGCCGATAAGTGATTGCATTACTGCCTCGTCCAGTTGTGCCCTGCGAGTGTTGTGGGGCGCACGGTTGGCACCGGACTGATTCATTTGCTGTCAGTTTTCGTATAAATGTTGTTCTCAAGGTGGCGTAGCTTAGCCAGTGCAATAACTAGGCTGTGGGCCCGTTTATTTTGGGAGGGGCACATGTTTTATCATCACCCATCCGAATCAGCTCTGGGGCTACCCAGTCCGCTATTTAATGGTCACCGGCGGCACCTCCACCTAGTGTCAGGGTTAAGAGAGCATGCAGCTATGCCTCTCGGTCTCCATACATCTTCATGGCGTGGTGCTTAGATAAGCAGTCTGAACTTTACCGTTACCTTGGCAAGAGTTGTATAGTTCACGTACCGCAGAGCAATTTGAGGGACGGCTGAAGGATATTACAGACGAGGAGTTTCGTGATTTGTGTAGCTCGCTTAGTGTTAATAGGGTTATTAAGTCAAGGAAGGATTAGCTCATTGTGTTGCCCAGTTTAGGCAGACAGGAAAAGGCACACACTATTGTTGTGCAGAATACTGACAGGTAATTGGCTTAAGAGGGTGAAGGAAACTTGTGCATATTTATGTGGAAATTTGATGCAATTTCGTGAACCGTTTTTAAGGGACTCTCAATCCCGTTCGTAAAATTTGATGAATCTTTCGAGGCGTACGTCCAGCGAGGGAGACGCTTCTTCCTTCAAAATGTAATGTCTTTTATTATTAAGCTAAAAATCCACGGCATTGATACGCCGCCCAATCGCGTTTGCAAAGTCGTAACGTTGAGACTGTTGAGGTGTGAGGAACTAGTGCAACGTGTCCCTCACACCTCACACGTGAAATGGCTGCAGTACGACTGCATATTGTGTTGTCCTTGGGGTATTAAGAAGAAGAAAAACTAGAGGAGATGCACAAATGCCAGGGGCCAGGTCGCATGGGCGACCAAATTTTGTACGCTGGCGCCTAACATTTGTGGGTCCTTAGTATGGAATTTGCTTCATGTCACAAATCTGGCGCCAAGAATTTTTAGGTGGCTTATAGATTTTTGGAATATGTGTCTACCACCGCACTAGCATCAGCTTGGTTATTATACTCGTAATTTTCCATCAAATAAAATGCTATCGGTGGCTGTTGGCCATTGCCTGTAATTTACCGAATGTTTTATGAGGATCGGAATTGCGCGAAAAAAAAAACAGCGGGGTCAGTAATACAAACAGCTGATGGCTCTGTTCGTTTGATGGAAATCTACGATCAACCAGTGAACGTTACAATGTTATGAAACTTAGGATCAAAGCATCAGCTTGTCTTGTCATCGTGGCGTGTTGCAGTTGGAAATATACTTATAAAACGGGGACGAAGCGCACTCTTTATACTAATATTAGTGTCGTGAGAACTGGGCTGCCCACAGAAGTCGGGCTGTTCGCTGTCGAACGATCAGTGTGCTTCTGTAACTTGACTGGACCTTCTGTCTAGCTCATTAGACATTTACTCAAGCCAAATTCGCTACAAGTTCTGATCAGGTTATGATTGTTTAACACACGGTGAAGATTGGTTATTTAATCAGCACGTGACTCTGTAGCAAGGTCGTGTCAGTTCTCAGAGGCAGGCTCGGGAATTGATCTTAGGGCCTAATCTCGCTGCCAAGACTAGGTTACTGTCCTTTAATAGAATGCATTCCAGGGTGATTACAGACCTTTGAAGTGGGCTTCACGCCCAGTGAAAACATCTCTACATAGGGGGGTTGAAGAAAGTCCTTTGTGTTCACGTACGGAGCACAGGATGAAACAGCTCATGTTTTGTGTAAGTGTGAAGCTTTGGCCACACTTGTGCACACCTACCTTGTTTCCTTTTTTGGACCCCTAGGATGTTATAAATCTGAATCCGGTTGCATTCTGGAACTTCATTAAAGAGGCAGGGCACCCGTGAATCAGAGTGTAGTTTAAGGAGCACAAAGGGCCTGTTAAAAAGCCCAAAGTTCATCGCGACAGATGAGGGCTCGCACCCACCATTATTTAATTAATAAATTAATTCTGCTTTCTCTCTCTTCGCGTTTAAAGGGCTGATTGTGCTGGTTCTGCTCCCTTCCACACGCAGTGTAGTTCATAACACGTAGGGTTTAAGCGCAACTTCCTGTGTGACTTTTCATGACATTTCCAGTTTATACGTTGTCAAATAGCATACTAATTAGTGATCAACTAACATTCTGTTAAACGTGCATTAAAGTGTGTGTATTTGTGTATGTGTGTGTGCGCGTGCGCGTGCGTTTACGTCCATCTGTGGAACTTGTAACATCGAATTCTTTATTTTTCCAAGGAATACACAGCACAGATTATATTAAATAATTATTAAAACATTTAAAATTATGGAAGTTGTATACGGGAACCAGAAATGTAATTTTGGCTAAGCACAGGCTGTAGCTCCCTGATGATGGTTTATGTAAACCGAAACATGTTGGAGCAACTTTTATAATTTTAAATGTTTTAATAATTATTTAATATAATTTGTGTGCATTAGTTGGAAAAATAAAGAAGTCGATATCATCAATACACGGTGCAACCATGAAGATTGTAACGTTGATCCCCGACACGTAGATTGAGTTTTGTCGAATTTAACGTCAATAGTTGAAGAATAAAAAACCAACTTGATGTCACTTGCTATTTTATTTCACTTCTTATGTGCCCAACATGTTTCGGACATTAATATATCCATCATCAAGAGTTTGCGACTATTCTGTTGAATCACCACATTGGTCGTATTGTTCTTGTTTCGATGTGTGTTGGAGTTTCGGTGTGGTTGGGTTGGAGTGGTTGGACAGTAAATATATCCATCAACAGACGCTTGCGACTGTTGATGGATATATTTACTGTCCAACAACTCCAACCCAACCACACCGAAACTCCAACACACATCGAAACAAGAACAATACGACCAATGTGGTGATTCAACAGAATAGTCGCAAACTCCTGATGATGGATATATTAATGTCCGAAACATGTTGAGCACATAAGAAGTGAAATAAAATAGCAAGTGGCATCAAGTTGGTTTTTTATTCTTCAATTATCACAATGATGCACGGTCCAACAAACATAAGATTAACGTCAATAATTAGGAAAGAAGCAAGGTCACTTAGTGTTTCCTACATCGGCCAGCCAGAAATGCCGCAATACTAGAAACTTTTTTTTTTAACAAAACCACTTCATAATTTAAGGTCTGTATGTGCCGAATATTGCGCAGCACATTTTTAACTGATTCTGGGACATAGCGCTGATTGTGTGTGCCACAAGGAGAGCGTTGCAAGCCTGGTCCCGTGCCAGCTATTCTGACAGCTGCTTTTTCATAATATCTCTCCTTTTACTATAATCTATTGTTTGTCGCGTAAAACTGAGGAGTTCGTCAGTCACCAAAGGCGGAAACGTGTTGGTGTATCTGTACGTTTCTTTCACTTCTAGCTGCATCCAAACTTCTCGTGCTTCGCCTTTGCTCGTGTTCCGATTAGTGTGCTTCCGTAAATGTACACGGTTATACGATCCCGATCCCAAGCACCACTAGTAACCGGGGCCCTTGGTTCGGGCTGTTCCCCACAGGCAATATTTCAAAGAGAGGCTTGCAAAGGCTGACTGCAGTGTGAATATTTCAGGCCGCAGAGCCAACATTGTGTACACAGCGAGCAAAATTCACCCGGGTGGCAGGAGGACGAGCACAGGCAGCAACAGTGTGGAATTACCGTGCTCTTCTACACACAGAAGTGGGCATATTGTCCCTGACGGGACTTAACAGATGTTTGTTTGCAAGACATGTTGCCTTATAATGCTGAAAACAACCCGTAGTTACCAATTAATGTCCCAGCAGTTTCATTAAATATACATCTTGCCCAAAATTGTTACACTAGTTTTAGGTGTTATTTTGTTCCAGCTGTGTGTAGGCTGCTACGAACCGTTTCCACGAAACTTATTTTCGGTTTGAGTTTCAGGTAACATAGGGATATATGTGTTGCTCATGTAAATTCGCCTTACAGCTCTTGGCGTCAATCCCAGATACCCAATTTCAAGTTTCGTAAACATACAGGCGGACGTAAACAGCGCCCCTGTTATGCCTTCGTTGTATGCGCTTTTTTTCAATGAGTGCATAAAGCCAAACCCAGGCAACTCGTATACGAGAGAGAATTAAACTCGTTACGACCTGCGATGGTATCAGTGATGGGGGAGGGCATTACTGTTTTGTGTTTTCAAGGCAGGTGGTCATTGTATCCCCAAAGTCGAGAAAATGGGCTCCGGACATTTTGTGGCTTTACCTACACCTTACAGTGCCTACAGTTCGCTGAACTGTATTGGCTTGAGTATTAGTGGTTTTAGTGCTTGCTTATAGCTTCAGATTCCAGTCCGGGGCCCACTCGTGTACACTCAGAAGGGACCATAGACAAAGTTACGACTTTAGTCTACAACCGCGGTCGGGCAAAACTGATTTTCTTAAGGAAACGAGGCTGTTACAAAAGACGTTGTTCTAATATCGGTAGAACGTAACGTACAGTCGTGGACATCAACCGATCTAGATTGCTAGCTGACTGAGAGGGGGGTTGGGTTGGATGGAAGCTGCAGTTCATTGAGATAGAAGAATACATGACAGTCGCGTGATTTCATTGGCCGATATTCCTATTATTATAATAAATGTGGCACTTGCAGACTGTTCGGACACGCACGACCTTGAAACATGGAGGTTACGCTTGGGGGCCCAGTCTAGCCACCGCCGTAACTGACACCTTGTGTTTGTCTAACGTAGTGATCCCACACCGCAACATCTCGTGCAGTGTTCGCTCAGAAAAAGCTACGTAATTCGGCAAGAGGAACATTTCCTTGCTGATGAATACGGCTGTGAGTAATCGTGTTGCGATTCAATTTTTATGCCCCGACCATTTCACTTTTGGTCTATTACCATCTCTTCTTCGTCGTCATGGGTTTTAATGTCAGGCAAGTTTGGAGTTCTCATCAGGCCTCTTTCTCCAGACCTTCAGTTTATCGTCTGGTATGACTGATTCATGTACTTTAATATGTCCCATCTTCCGTGCAACCAACAAAATGCACTTCAATGTTTATAATGTATTTTATTCACAACGTTCTCACCAATATGTTTCGGCCGCTATTGCCGCCGCCATCTTCAGAGTGATACTGTTATTATAAGAACACGAAGTCACAAATCTGGTTAGCTGTCACCATCACTTCATAACAATTAAAATTATAATTTCAGTCAAAATTACATAATTATAATTGTGTAATTTTAACTGAAATTATAATATTAATTGTCACGGAGTGATGGTAACAGCTAACCACATTTGTGCCTTTGTGCTTTTGTAATAATAGTGTCGCTCTGAAGATGGCGGTGACAGTAGCGGCCGAAACAAGTTGGTGAGAACATTGTGAATAAAATACATAATGTATTTTATTCACAATGTGTGAAGTGCATTTTGTTGGTTATTTATGTATTATGGATTCATGTCGCTTTGAGACTGAATATCTTGTTTACGTTTCTTGTCTCTCTGCCTTCATTTCTGTTGCTGCAGAGTTTCAACCAACAGCATTACTACGTCTCGATGCTCTTGTTATTTTCGTCACGGCGTGTTGTCACCGACGTCACCTTCTCGCACCCACAGGCATATCTTAATACGATTATTGGTACATTCTTCGTTATGACGCTTTCTTTACCTTAACTGCGTGCGTTATCTTATCTGAACCTTGTGACTTCCGTGTTCAGATATCAAAAGTTTCACGTACTTGTGTTTTTACATATTTTAATCTGGTGTCATTTTAATGTAAGTCCTGGATCTGGATTGTCAAATCCCTTACAACCGGGCCGTTATTTTAGGACTCTGTAACAACGGCATACGGTATTTACTGTCGTAGATCAGCCGATGTGTATGTATGATTGAACTGCAAATATGGAACGAAGCAGCAGTACCATAATTAGTACCATAGTTTATCAGCATTATTGACATTGGGACTAGTTATTTCATATTTTGTATACAATTAAACGGTTTGTTTGCATTTGTAATGTATTTATAATGTAACAGATGAGATTTCTTTCTTATGCAGTGTATAATTTTTCCTGTATCAAAGTTTACAGAAGGCCTGCTGATGGCTCACTGTTAGAGCCGAAACATGTAGCCGTGAATAAACTGATAAAACTACTGTTCTGTGTGACTGTTTTAATAGTATACTTGTGGTTTGTTAACACCAACGGAGATGTCTCACGTTAAAATTATGGAAGTACATTTTTTTTAACCGAGTGAGGGAAGTCAAGGGAATTTTTTTTAACAATTACGCTTAAGTCGTCATTGTGTAATTGTAGGTGATGTGCAAGCAGTTGAAAGTTCTGACTGAAGAGAGGGACAGACACGACCTGAGCGCCGGACTGTCCATTGGGATTGTTCTGTAGATTCACAGCACTTCTGCTGCAATTTTTTATGTTTTGTTGACCGTGCATCTCAGTATAATCTTAGTAATTAACCAACTTAATGCACAAAATCTTGTTTTATAATAAACTTATTACAAAACAAGAATTTGTGCATTAAGTTGGTTAATTACTAAGCTTCTGCTGCAGTTTATTGGAAGTAGTGAATCGAGAGTTGATCGATTTAAGTAAACGAATACTAGGCTCTATTGTCTTCACCTTATACAAAATATTGGTGTGAAAACTCGACAGTATTTCACCACTTGCGAAGCCTAGTTATAGGTGGGAGAGTAGTGTTAAAATGGATGTTAACAGGAATTTCAGGGTGTCTAAAATTTATATACATTATAATGGAGAATATATACTTAAGTATTTATGACGGAAACAAAAGTAATGCGCATTTAAGTAGCATCACGTCCACGTGACATGTGGCCTTAGTCGCAGTTAAACATTGCAATACCTTACCTGTGATTCGTAGGGCAATAGAAATGTCGGACTTTCGCATGGCTTCCGATTGTCGCCATTTAATTTTGAAGTGGTGCTGGAAATTCGAGGATGTCTCTGTTCTGTAATCAGAATCGTCTTCAACCATTGCATGTACAATCCTCGGCAGGTAGTGTTGCACCCAGCTCGTCGCTTGTACACATCTTGCACTGTACTGCCAGTTTCAAATTGATCACGAATTCTTGAAATGTTAGTCGTATTGAAGGCTGAGTTGCAGATTTCACGTCTGCGCCGTCGTTGGCCTTCGCACACATCCTCGAATTTCGAGTAGCACTTCGTAATTAATTTTCGTTACTCGAATGTCAAACGAACTTTCGCCATTTTGTGTTACGATCTGAAAATGAGTCAGCTACCCTAAGGCATTGCAGTTTTTATTTGTGACCAACTCCAGCTGGTAGTGCAGTTACAGGCTCGATATGGTTTGGTGTCTTCACGAACACGTGAATAGACCTTGTTTATTAAAGTGTGTGTGTGCGTTTGTTAGACACACTGTATTTTAAAAACGCAGACTGGATTCATCTGGCTGGAGCTAAAGTCTAGTGGCAGACTGCGAATTCATAAAGGTCGTGGAGTTTATTGACGTGCTGAGCGGCTATTAGCTTCTCGAGAAGAACTTTGCTGTATGTACGTACAGGTAGTGTTATGTACAGTCGAGATAGTATACTGCTGTTGGCAGTGTTACGTCCTGGTGTTCTGTAGCATTTGTTCCTTTTGTCATGATTGTGGAGTCTCTTGATGGTCTGGGCGGTTTCAGTAGTAACGTAACTGACATACACAATTTCTTTAGGTTCATGAATAACGTGAAATTTTGGTGCAGGAAGCACACTTGGCATAGCCGGCGCTTGAAATGTTATGGTAGGTGCTGAAGGCTAGACATGCACTAATTCGTCAACCACAAAATTTAAATGTCATTTTATTGTTCGTTTGACCCTCTCAGCAGTACATGTAAATGCTTCTGAACAGAATTCAAAATCTTCTTTTTATTGCGTAGATTTATAATTGTACAAACCTATTATTATTATTATTATTATTATTATTATTATTAAATACTCTTATTGTTGTTACTGTGCATATTTTTGTGATGAACATATTACCTAAATATAGACGCAGTTTGAGGGAGGGTGTGTGTGTGTTTGTATATGTGTGTATGTGTGTTTGTGTGTGTATGTTTGTGTGTGGGTATGTGTGTTTGTGTGTGTGTGTATGTGTATGTATGTGGGTATGTGTGTGTGTATGTGTGTTTGTGTGTGTTTTTGTGTATGTGTGTATGTGTGTTTGTGTGTGTATGTATGTGTGTGGGTATGTGTGTGTGTATGTGTGTTTGTGTGTGTGTATGTGTGTTTGTGTGTGTATGTGTGTGGGTATGTGTGTTTGTGTGTGTGTATGTGGGTATGTGTTTGTGTGTGTGTGTATGTGTGTTTGTGTGTGTGTGTGTTTGTGTGTGTTTTTGTGTATGTGTGTATGTGTGTTTGTGTGTGTGGGTATGTGTGTGTGTATGTGTGTTTGTGTGTGTGTATGTGTGTTTGTGTGTGTGTGTGTATGTGTGTTTGTGTGTGTGTGTATGTGGATTTCTTGACTAGCTGAGATCTTTTGAAGAAGGACCCTCCTGTATGAGGTTAGTTGTTTAGTTAATTAATTAATTAGTGTTTTGTACACGTTACATTTGCTTTCAGTTGTCCCAAAATTTCGCATCGCCGCCCTGTTTGTAGGTATTGACTTGCGAAGAGTTGTATATACAATGGTAGGTATGTTTGTGATCTCTGTATTTCTGTACCAGATTTCATGTGCATATGCCCAGCGACAAGTTTAGTTAGCACCATCAAAACGATGACTAGAGTTAATTTTCGCGCGGCCACTTTGTTGTAATTTTACGTTCTACGAAACTACTACTTTAGATAAGTAGCATATTTTTTTTCCGATATCTATTACAATACATTATTTTATACTCTAAAATGAAAGTCGTTAACGTCGCCCCCTTTCACATATTCATGTTGCCTCCGTATTGTTGTTACTGATAGTGCGAAACTGAAAAGTTGTGCGTGGGGTTGTCTCTAATGGCGTTAGTGTTCACACCAAGTTGAAAAGTCAAAAGTGACACACAGACAACGCGATTATCTCAAAGACGTAGTTTTTCCTCTTTAGAATGGACAGTAGGCTAGTAACGTATTGGTATATATTATCATTAGGACGCCTGTGAAGATGGCTGTCAAGAGCAGTATAATGTCAGATGCACACAGTACATCGCAGTCTGGTTTGTAAGTTTCTGCGTTGCTTTCGTAAGCAATTCAGATTGCTTCCTTGTTTACTATCTGCACATTCGCTTTTGCAAAAGGAGATAAGATATTGACGACATTTTATAATCAGCTTTTAAAAGAACCAGAGAAACGTCGTCAATGTGGGTGGCTGATTTAATGCTTTTCTCGTTATCTCTCAAAACCAACTCGTCTGTAGCGAGCAGGAAGCCGTATTCCTTTCAAATTTTGGCCGTAACCGTCAGGAGGTTCTTCCTTGAAAACTTCTTTTTACGGCTTGGGGGGGGGTGTAGGTTGTGTCGTACCGACGGCGAAGGAGGCCATCGCGCATTTTGAAAGCAGTTTGTTAACCTTTCCCCTGAAAAAGAAGCTAGTCTGAAGCGACCCGTCTAATTTCCTACGAATACTGTGGGGTGAGACGTGTATTTTATTCAATATCGTCGTGAAATCGGTTACAAAAATACATCAGATCTCACCTGCAGTCTCTCCTTCATTTGATGCCTGGTTTTGCTTATCTCTACATTAAGTTTCATATTGTTGTGTTGTATGTAACATTTTATGAAAATGGCCATGAACAACTTTTCTTTTTCTTTTAAAACATCAGTTTTTTTAATGTCCTAGGCATTGTTTCGATTACGCTTAGTCATCTTCAGGAAGCATTTTCTCCAAGATTCAAAACGTAATTACAATTCACCGCCATATGCCACGCTTCCTGTTCGTGCGTGGCTAGACATCCATTTTGTTAGTGGGTGGATTGGGCGTTGAGAACCAACAAGAGTGTCCTCCGCGTGATTTCTTTGTGTGGAGCTGGTTTAAAGAGGAAGTCTGCCGATCAGAAAAGTGCTTGATAAATTGGAACAACAAATTAGAGGTACTTCTGTCGTGTTCCTCTTCACTTCTTAAGGAAACGTGCAGAGTCTCTGTCAGACAGTTTGCAGAAGTACGTGGGCTTTAAAATGGTGCAAGAATTGTAGCAATTTGTCATTACGTATAGGCGGTAGATCTATTTAATACTATATACGGGGTGTCCCAGGAGGAATGTGCGAGACTTCGGGAGAGTGTTCCTTATGTTAAACTATACCGATATAACCCAAAACACCTATGTCCAAAGTAGAACGGTTACGGAGATAATGG
>Ga0123355_10008838_pt1 | contig 15248 bp, 6 predicted proteins | sample TergutEmb28metaG_3_FD_89872 | JGI IMG/M metagenome (GOLD analysis project Ga0123355, IMG submission 89872) | Embiratermes neotenicus P1 segment gut microbial communities from Petit-Saut dam, French Guiana - Emb289 P1 | ecosystem: Host-associated > Arthropoda: Insects > Digestive system > Gut ... | reverse complement strand
GCGCCTGCTCCCGCGTCGCCCGCGCGCGTGCTTCTTGGGACAACCAAAAAAAAAAAAAAAAAAAGTTTGTGGGGGGGGGGGGGCGGCGGAAGACATTGAACATACAATGCGTGTTTCGATTTTCTCTACAACTTTGAAACATTTTTCACTCTCAGAAGAACTGAGCGAGATATGATTAAAAATGTAGGCTTACATTGTTCTTCATGTAAAGTACCCGTTATTCTTGTCAGATTTTAATGACGAATTTTGTCGACAGATTTTCGAAAAATACTCATGTATCAAATTTTATGAAAATCCGTCCAGTGGGAGCCGAATTGTTCCATGCGGACAGACAGACATGACGAAGCTAATAGTCGCTTTTCCCAATTTTGCCAACGCGCCTAAAAACATCAACTCTTACCTCACAGAAAACACTGCTTTCCCAATTACAAATATATACTTTTAATGCAGTTTAGGGAGGTAACCCCTCTATGTTCCGACAGTCGTAAGGTGCACGTAACTGCGCTGTGTGGGCTGAATGAAGGTTTTGGATTGTTAAAGCGGGTAATACATACAGTATCCCCTGTTCTTAAAGTGATACAGGTGGATCGCCTTATCCGCGGTTGGCCGCGGGCCGAAAAAAAAATTGGAAAATTAAAGAAATAAACTGCTCATAAGTTTAAAAACGCTCGTCAAGAGACAACGAGCCGTAACATGGTGAAATCCAGCAGCCCGAACGCGCCCAGTACTTGACTCATCTTCTTGCGTCCCCGTACCCACGCTTCCCCGCAAACTTGCCACCATTCTGCTTCTAGCGCTCTCGCTGTTCGAATTAGTTGCCGCGTTATCGCAGTGTTTGTGTTCAGAAAGCAAAAGGAGGAATGGAGAAGTCGGCGAATATGCACAATAGACTAAAATATTTTCAGCAAATGTTTTTATTGCAGGTTATGTACAGGTACGTACGTATGATTTTCATTGTAAAATGTGTAACAGTAACACGCTTTTTTTTATTGCTTGTGCAGCGCTTTGACGGAAAACCATGATTTTTATTGTTCTGTCATCCCTTGAAACTGTACATGATACTGTACCGTACAGGTACTGTATTTTTTATAGCTCAATCGTCTCTTGAGTATTATGCTAAAACGTCAGAATCCTTTACTTTCATACGTACGAGAGAGAGAGAGAGAGAGGGGGGGGGGAGAGAGAGAAAGTACACTGCAAATGTACAATGTATTGTACAGTACACTTTATTATTACTTTATTTAATGTTGATAATGTCTTACTATGCATAATTAGCAATTAAACTTTACCTATTTATGCATGATACACGAATATCACGTTGTATGACGCTCTGTATATAGCGTTCAGTATTATCCGCTGTTTTCCGTAACGGCGGTAGGTCTTGGAACGTATACGGCGGTCCACCTCTACTTTATTTCAGACTGCCGCCGAATGTGTTCATTGTGTTGTCGCCGATAGCTGATACGGGGTGGTCCTGGCGATGTGGCGTTTAGCGTTGGGCTGATAACTCGTGGACTGAGTGTAAAGGTCACTTTCTACTACGCGTTTGCTCTCGTAGATAGGTACTAATGCCTCAGAAGGACATGCTGCCTCTAATCTTAAGGAGAAGTGAGTCTTGTCATCTCCTATGAACATGAAGGACATCGGTTCCCTTGCAGTGTTAGTACAATTTTCTCTTTTGCCATGAAAATGTGGGACCAGGCTCCTTCGAAACTTCGTTACCTGTCTACCGATGTATAGATCATTACATTCCAGAAGGATTTGAAATTGAGACCGCTGTGAGAACTTTAATCTCACGTTGCTCGAGGGTGTTAGAGACCAGGGTACTGAGGAGAAAATTTGGACCAAGGAGAGGGAAGTAAGAGCAGAAGTTGCGTGATAGGGACCAGCCGTTACTAGGATAATCATTTAACGAGAATGAAATGGGCGGTACAGGTGGGGCGCGTGTGGAATTAGTTGTGTTGACAGCTTATAAAATCACCAGAAAATATTTGTAAAGCTTTTTGTTTGTGGGGGGGTTGCAAACTGCAGCACTGCGCAACGCTCAGCAATCAAATTTCATTTGGTTTCCATATTTGTGTTTTGGCATTGTTGTATGAACACCATTGGGGTTAGGATGGTTACGTTGTTGTAACTTATATTTTCTGGTATGAGCAAGACATGCATGTGTTCGAAATGAAGAGAAGTCTGAGAGGACAGGTGGCCCGAAATTTCACCCAGGGTATTTTGAAAGCAAGTCGCAGTTACACTCTTACACATGTATGTTGGTTTTCGGGGTTGATGGCCAGTGTGACGGTGAGCAAAGGGCAGTGATAAACGTTTATGGCGTTACTAATAACGAAATGTAAATCCGCTTGTTGCATGTCATGTAGCTTGTATTTTGGAGCGTTACTGCGTGCGTCAGAGGCCGATCATTATTTGATGCATAGGAAGAAAGTGTAGGGAGAAGCTTTATGTCTTCTGGAATATGACACCGTGACGCCTGGTAAATAGTTACAGAGGTTTTAGAGGATGGAGGCTGCAAGCTTGTCTTAAACGTCAGCAATTACCAGTCAACACGGCGTAATATGCCAGGAGACTTGAATGCTCATTAAGAGCTGGTGTGAGAACCAAGGATGTCGCAAATTGTAGGGTTTTTCATAACATTACATAACTGGGATTTAATTACAACAGTCCTTTCTGACCGAGTAAATGCCATTTTACGTTCTCACAGCGGTAACTATTACTCATTCTCGGTGCAGTCTCAGGATGTGACGCCGTGTAGTGTGGTATGTGAGGCATATCAGACGACGGTAATCCGTAACACATTCTTGAGGGACATTAGGAGCAAAAGAAATTTGGTAACTTGAAGGTGGGGGGGGGGGGCCTTGTTAACACATGATGAGCGAAATTTATCGGATTTTATTGAGAGCAGTTGGGGGTGATATCCAGTTATCATGTTCAATAGGATGGCCTTCTCGCTTCCTATTTGGGAGTCCTGGTTAAAACTTTGGCCCGGAGACCGCTAATTCTGACAGGTTTTCCGTGGTTTTCCTGAGTCTCTCGAAGCAAATACGGGAATATCTCAGATAAGCCCACAACCGCTTTTTTTTATCTCCTTTCCACTTCACTCATTAATCCTGGTATCCTAGGACGCCGTATGGCGAGACATGCTGATAGCACTTGTGAGTAAACCATAAATCAATATGAATACCATTGCTTTCAGGGCTGTTACACCTTTAAAGACTGGTACCACGCTACCAAATTTCCCATGGAACTTGTTGCCTCTATCTTTATCTTGAGAGTGGAAATATATTGTTCATTAGTTATCCCACTACACGGCGTCACACTCTGGAAGACGGTATTCTTAATAATCACGGCCAGGTCATCGGGTCTGTTTTCAGTAGATAAGGAAATAAATTTAAAATTACTTGTTGCGTGGCAATTTATACTCGGTGCGCTATGAAAGGCGCTCACTGCAGGTTATTTAACTAGGTTACTTCATTCTTTATCTCTTGGTTATGTAGAGCATTTTATGCTTTTTATCAGTGAAAGTAGGAGAGGAGTGTTAATTTAATCTAATAATTCTCCCTGCCATCTTGTCAGTCAAGTTCTTATTTATTAATTTGATTATAGTGACAGGTAAACTCAGCGTGCTGTCGCTTTCTGGTGAGGTAGGAGTATCAAGGGGCGTAAGTAGCGTAGAGTTACGCAACTCGTGGCCACCGCAACATCGCTGCAAGATTATTGGTGTCGTGCGGCGTCGACCGAGCGCAGTGTGCTGGCAAGTGTTGTGGCCGGTGGTCGTGTCACTTGAGGCTAAGGCTCGGGCAGTGTCCCACGTGGTCGTACGGGTGGAAGAATGTTATAGATGGGAGGAGGCGTCGCTTCTAGTAACCTGCATCCTTAAGCAGCCCGACGACACTGGTGATCCTTTCCCCGTCTCTTGATATTTGTGCCGTGGAAGATAATTTACCTAAAAATATTTCGTTCGTCTTACAGACGTCATGACCCTTTGATAATCGATAAGAATCGCCCGGTCTGGCGTCTGTGACAGTTTTGGAATAGCTCCAGTGTGCTTCTAAGCCTCCAGCAGTGCAGTGTGTGTGTTGTGTGTCCCACGCAATTAGTTCGGTTAAACGTATAGTGTTTCGGAAGTAATTTCAAATAAACCGTAGAGGTGTGCGGCTTTGAAATGAATTAAATTTGCTGAGATCAACGGAGGTCGGCAGCTTTGAGATCGCGGGAGTGTTTTTAAGGGATGCGAGGATCCGTGCCATCGATCTACGTAACGAAATGCCGGTATACAACATTATTGCTCGTCGATGTAAGGTAAGAAGCAGATACTGCGGTGAATTCCTGCGTTCTTGTGTATTGTGAGGTATAAAATGGGGAAAAAAGTGTGTGGTCAAGTTTCAGCACGCGGTGACACCTTACGCTGCAGTTTACAGCACACAAACCTGCAAGGGGTACGCTCCCACGTTCCGAAATTTGAGGCACTTGGTTTCGGTCAGTGTCTGGTTTGATTGGGTTTGGTTTTATTAGGCTTGTTTAGTTTCGACTAGGTTAGATTAATATTTGTTTTGGTCCTAGTTATTTGAGGTCGGTGCTCTAATGTAGTTTCTTTTACATTACGTTAGTTTAGTTTCGATTACGTTAGTGTGTTTTTTAGTCATACGTGCGTTAAATTAGTTAGTTTCATTCTGAGTACGTGAGGTTAATGTTTCATTTTACTTTCGATCACGTGTTATCCTGCTGTTATTAGGCTGGTGTTGTACTTAGTTCTGATTACGTTTGTTCATTGTTCAGTTTCGCCTTGATTACGTTAATTTGGTGGAGAGTATTTTGTGTTGTGTTAGGTTAGTGTTTTTGTAAGTCTTTTTATTTGGAATTCGATTTCATTATTTTTTTGTTTTACGAAGAGTTATTTTGGTTAATTTTTTGTTCGATTTAATTTCCATTGGTTTGGTATTTGCATATTCCTGCCACATTACTAAGCACTACCGCTGTACTGTACGCTTACCCCATGTTCTGAATGTATTCCAAATGTTACGAATTGTGCTACAGTGTTTTATAATGATATTGGTGGTTTGCAGGTGAAGACCCATCGTGGCACCCAAAAAACTAATCTGTGTTTCAGTGATGCATTGCCATTTACGCTCACTAGATTATGGAATGTTCTGGTCTCCGACGCACTGAGCCAGAGCTTATAGTCTGCTGAAATGATTATGTAATAGACCGCACCTTATGCAGCTGAATGTAAACCCCATACAACCCAGCGGTAACTGCTTTAACCTCCGAAGGTAACATTTTTCCCGCACACATTATTTCGTATGGTTTCCATAATTGCCGTCATGTCGTTAACCGATTGGTTTGTTGTGCAGAAGACCCGATGCGTTTTGCGTAGAGTACGAGCTGGGGTTTTAAATATTACTTAAATCATTTCAGTGTTTTAGAGTATTAAAATACGGTGGTTATTATGTGTACCACTTGCTGTAGCATAAGACTGTTCATTTTCCCGGTACTGTGTGTGTTAGGTATGATTATTTTGAAGTTGTATTGAGACGGATTCCAATCTTCATGCATTTGGTCCATTCCCACGACTCGTTTGTGCTTGACAAGCAGACAAGGCAGTTGTTTGTGTGTGTTTGTGTGTGTTTGGGGGGGGGGGGGCAATCATGGCCATTCGCTACCGCCTCCTACGCCCTGGACAGAGTACACGAGTTGTGGGAACGCTGTCAGAATTACCAGACAAACATTTGGTTCGAGTACGGATGATTACCAAGCAAACCAGTCATGGAGACATTGACAGTTTCTTGCTCGGCCCCTTGTTCACTGCACAGTGGTTGGCGCATTTACCATATACACCAGTCATGGAAACTAGGCTGCATGTAGCGTGTAGCAAATTGTCCATTAGGCCCGCCGTAGTAAGCATGGTGACGTAACACTATCCGCAATGATGCACGGATAGGTTGCTTCTGGAGTTTCGTAAATCAACTGTATAGCAGTATTATTATGCCGCAGTTCTGCACGGGACAGATGTAAAAGCAGATTTACCTTGAAGGTAACTGGTATTCTGAAATGTGATGCCATGTAATCTGGTACACACTCTACAGCAGGATTTGAACACCGGAGATTTTAAAAGTCCCTTGCCAAAAGTGACGTCAGCGATCAACTGACGTCATAATTCGAATTGTTATTTGTTTGTATTTGTCCGTGTTTGCATTTTCTCTTCCTTCCATTCATTACATTTATTTGGACCGGAGCTCTGTTAAACGAATACACCAGTATGACTGCCTGGTATGAAGATAAGTGTAGATTAAAGTTCATTAACTTGTCGAGGCAGTGTGTGCCTGTGCGGCGTAGCATATACATCCGTGACCCTGTGGACAAGGCGATTATATAGTTTGTGTTTCAAAGGTTGTTTGTGTTGTACTGCTGAGGTTAGAAGTGCGAGTAAAGTGGTAGTTCCTGTTTTTTTCCGTGAGTAGTAGTAGTAGTAGTAGTAGTAGTAGTAGTAGTAGTAGTATGGTCCGGGTAGCTCAGTCGGTATAGCGACAGAGCTACGGGCTGGACGGTCCGAGATCGAATCCCGGTGGGGACGAGATTTTCCGCCCGCCCAGACCGGCCCTGGGGCCCACCCAGCCTCTAGTAAAATGGGTACCGGTTCTTCCCCGGGGGTAAAGTGCGGCCGGGGCGTGCTGCTGACCACTCACCCCCTTCTAGTGCCGCGGTCATGGAAGATTAGAGCTTTACCTCTACCCACCGTCTGGGCCACACCGGGCCTGTAACGGGAACACTTTACTACTACTACTATTACTACTACTACTCTACTACTACTAGTAGTAGAGTAGTAGTTGCTGCTGCTGCTACTACTGCTGCTGCTGGCCTATAGATTTACAGGGCCCTTGTTAGGCAGTTTGCTTTTGAAGTGTATTTCTTTATGCTGTCGTCTGAATAAGCAGTATTTCGCCAGAGAGCATTAACCGATTGATATCTGGTGACACAGTCGTTTCTGTGGTTCCAATCTGAGCGGAGAGTTAGTTGTCCAGTAGAATGACCGCAGATTGATTTTCTGTAGCGTTGAGAGAGTGGTTGATTCATTAGCAGCTTAAATTGTTACTGTCGTACTCTACCGATAGCTCTTACTGATAGCAGAGAGAGGGAGAGGGAGCAATTATTTGAAAATTAATGTAGTGAAGTCTGCGTACTGGGACACGTTTAGCAGTACAGAACGGTTCAGATTAAGCAGAGTGATGGGTCATGGCACTTGCCGAAACGGTAGGTGCCATGACCTTGCTGTATCAGTATCTTCGCAGCTGTCAAATCCTAACTAAGCGCGCCTGGTGAGACTTGATAACGTCGTTAAGGCATTTAATTATGTGGATATTGCTATCACTTCGATTGCATTCCATGTGGCCCAGTAGTGTTAAGTGTAGGGATATGACCTTTGGATTGCTTCTCCTCGGTCAGTGGCTGGTTGATTTGAGTATCAAGTGTGACGTTTGCAGATCTTATCAGTAGTTCGTGTGTAGGGAACCCGAGTTATATGGTCAGAGTTAATGTTTCTAGTTCAGTTGAACCCATTTGTCAGCTTTTATTTTTCCCTTGAACTACTGTCTCTATAAAACATGCTTTCTTCTGATATCGTCTGTAAAACGTTTGTTTTAGAATGAAAAGGATTGGGTATGCAGTGTAATTCCATGTGTTTATGGCTGTCCGTTGTTTGCGATGAGCGTACTGTGTTGGTGTCGAGTGTTTGCCTTGTTATATACACACCAGGTCGAATCATAATCACGTCCTGTTACTGATCTTCGTAGTTTACGCTGGTGCACATTGGCAGTCGTCCGGCTAGTTACGAAGTTTTCCGCCAAAAGCTCATGATCGTGTTCTCGAGATCCCGCCCCGAGACCGTATCCCAAGCCAGGTTAATCCAGCCCACGTCTCCACACCCTAAAGACTCATTTTAATATTCTCCAACTCAGCACCGACATCACCTGTTTCGATGACCTATGGGAAATACGTTGGGCGCTTCCCTTCCCCCTCTTATCCTAGTCTTTCCTCGTATTTACATAGTTTTCACGCTATTTATAACGGGCACGCAACGGTCTTAATAGATCTATGAAAATTAATTGTATTACCTTGAGTTTCCACTCAATAGTAGATAACGTGTGGAAATATGTGTGCTTGCTTCAGTGACAGTTGAAAAACTGCGAGAAGAGTTAAGATATCTGTTTAGAAAGAAATTAAATTGTCCAGAAAAAAAAAAATCCTTTATCCCGGGGATAAACTCCTTGGGTTATAATTCCAGGATGCACACAATTCGCACATGTTCTGGGAGTATGATTCAGTTCCCGAAATTACGCGTGTTTGGGTACGTTGAGATAGGAGTCGAACTGTGTGATGAATGTAAGGGGCACTTGGCAAAGTACTTTACAACTTTCGTGTTAATGTTAAGCATTTACATATTGACACGAATATTCACAACATGCAAAAACAAAACTGCTTTCCATTCGTCGTCTCCTTTCAGCCAGTACTGCTAACAGGAATTACAAAAAGGCGCGTGTGCTAAGGGAACTGGAACTCTTAAAAACATAAAAGGGCCGGGGATGTAGGTCGCTTGTTAACACGTCGATTGCATATCAAAATTCGCCAAATATATTTTTTGTTGCGCTGACGTCTCCGATGCCCCCCAAATTTTGGCGCCTTGTACAACCGCTCCGTTCGACGGCCACTAATGACCGACTGTGCTGTCACCGCTCCCAGATGTTTCATGTGGGCAGTTCTTTTCAAGTTTTCCAAGTAAAATGTGTACATTTGTTTTCCTTCTGTGTTTGCTACGTGGCTTTCCTCTTCTTTTTCGAGCTGATGAACCCACCAATGTCTGGCAAAGATTACAAATTATGAAGCTCCCGTGCAGTTTTTCCAGCCTTTTGTTACTTCCTCGGCACGCTCAAGCAGGACATGGTTCATTGGATGGTAAGTGCTGTACAAGAAACTAATTAGGTGAAACAGCAGAATGAAGTAGAGCCTGCGTTTTAGATACGGTGCGTAATGATTGAAGCAGTTTTACTTTTACGATTTAGTATATGTTGTTTGCCCTATTTTCTGCACGCTTGAAACTGTGATTTTTCAACAGATTGTATGCATGGGGTATTACGGTTCTCGAAAGAAACAATGGTTGTTGCTTTCATCAACCACTGTGTTTTTGTAATGGAGACATGGTGTGTTTTCTGTGCTGTACGAACTGGATTCGAAAATGTATGGAATAAGTTCACCCTTCAGAGGAATAATAACGAACGTGGAACGGAAACTTGCAGCATGTGGTGGCCCCGCATGTGTTCATTAGGCTAAAGAACAGCTTACGATGGCCCCTCATGTTCCAATTAGTCTGAAGCACAGTCTTTAGTGGCTCCAGATGTTCCCATTAGCCTGAAGAACAGCCAACGGTGGCCTTTCATGTTCCCATTAGCCTAAAGAACAGACTATGCTGGCCCCTCACGTTTCCATTAGCTTGAAAAATAGGCTACGGTTTCCCTTCCTGTTCCCATTAGCACAAATAACAGCCTACGGTGATCTCTTATGTTCCCATTAACCTGAAAACGAGGCTGCGGTGTCCCGTCATGTTTCCATTAGCGTGGAGAGCAGGCTGTGATGGCCTCTAATGTTCCCCTTAGCCTGAAGAACAGCCTGTTTTGGCCTGTCATGTTCCAATTAGACCGAAGGTAATTGTCATTAATAGCAACATTCGTACATGTGTGCAGCCAAAAATAAACTCGTATTATTTCTATTCCGCATGTTTGTTTCAGTAGAATCGGGCTTAGAAATGTAAAGAATCGATTATGATAGGTCATTTACTCTTGTAGCTTATAGTGCCAATGAATACATAGTATATAAGTAGAGCAAGTTGCTTTTTAGGTCGTTTATTTCGCTTCTAGCGTGGCTTGCCTTGTTTTCGCAACGAAGTGACCATTACCGCGGCCTGTAAGTGATCCAAATCAACACGGCACGATTTGTTCGTTGTCACTTCTTACATAAGATGTTCATTATAATAGTGTCCATGAAGTTTCGCCTTGTATGTCATAAACTGTTGACGTACATACCGTGTATCTGTATCTAAACCCTCATAGCACACAGTTTATACTATACGGTGTGTCCCACGATACGTCTAACATCAGGTGTGCATTTGTTTATTTATTTTGTGTGAGAAAATGTTACGTTAACGTGGTTGTGATGTCATTCGCCACTTCGCTGTGTTTAACGTAAGCTGTAACATAAAAGTATGTACTTGAACAGTTTATTGTTCTAAATGACCTCCAGCGTTGGCTACCCACAAGCGAGCCCGTTTTAAAACAATGCGTATTGCATTCGGTATGTATCTGTGATTGTTACGTATAAGAGCGCGACCTCCATAATGCGCCATCCGAATTCGTCTCATGTCCGCGATTTCTCCCGATTCACTGACTTTGTATCGCTAGTAGATAACAAGGGATGTCAATTCTGGCGAACGGGATGGCTAGGCATGCGTATCTCCGCGGCCAATCCAGCGATTTGCACGCCGACCGAAATGAGGTGTAAAGCGCCCTATATACTCTCAAACTGAGCGCTTTTACTGTGTGACGTCATACCTGACGTAAAAACTGAGTAAACTGCGCAGTTTTGATAGGCAATAGCGCAGGCCTCAGAACTGTATTTTACAGTCGTCTTTCACACAGAGAACTGCGCAGTTCACTCAGGGAATCCCACAGTTTCCTCACTTTACCTTCCGACACCACGATGGCATCATCTTAAGGCACATCCATTTCTGGTAATTCATTCAGCAGATGAGCATCGCATGGCATATTCCTTTTCAAATACCACTTCTTACTCCACATTTTACGCTTTCTTTTCTTCTTTTCGGATAACATAATGGCCGATGTAGCTTGCAAACAGCAAACGACAGCCTTGTTTTTACCCACCACAGTCACACGCACAAGAAGACACACAGAACTGACCAAAAAAACTGATGGGAAACCTGTGCTGTGCCAGAGAACATTCAGTTCAGTTTTTCGTGCAGTTTTTTACACTGTTAAACCGCACAGTTTAACTTAGAGTATGTGGGGCCCTTAACACCGTGTTAATTCAACCCATTCTTTGATTTGGCCTAGAGAGGAACTTTCTGTCACAGGAAGTGGTAGGGCGTCCTTTTGGAAGTGCAGTGTAATGACACAGGTTCATTGCGCTTTATTGTTGGAGTCTTTCAGATTTACTTCGATCTTAATAGACGCATTCTGTATATATTGTTAGTTCTGCAGCTGCTTGCAATTAAAGTATCGCTAATTTCGCGTGCGTGTTAGTAGACGCATTCTTTTATGTTAACTTTGATTAGCTGTCAATGAATATTGGTGGTATTCATAATGTGATTTTTTTGGTTCCCTGCCGATCCCACTGCCATCAGCACACGAACTGCCTTACGAGGAATTTCCATAATCTGTCTTCATGTTTTATGTGTGTATCAGTATTGTAGTTCAAATATTATTGTGGACTGGGCGTGTGCTCACAGAAAATGGTGGAATGGGTATAAAAGAAAGCGGAAATCAATTACTATAAGTGTTAAGATAGATATTTTGGCGAAAGTTAACGCATGTGCTGGAGCACATGTTGACCCGGCATCGCAGTTGTGACATCCGGTGTTCTCACTAAACACAGTTGTGAATGACCTCGAGCGATAAAGGATAATGAAATCTTGGCCATTACAATAGGTAGTGGTCAGCTGTTAAAAGTTCTTGCAGGTGGAATGTCCCAGTTATTTGGTTGTCTATAAGACCACACTGCATGTTCATTGAAAGGCGATGCCGGAGGTTGCTGGCAGTTCAGTGACCAGGATTCTTGAGGACCGTATTCGTGTGTGTATGTTGGGGCAGTTGGTTGCCACGTTTTGCGCGAATTGGCCCTCATCAGCAAAGTAAATTGATTTCAAAAGCCGATGCTATTGCACAATGCAAAAGCAGAAATATGCTGGCGATCCGGAACGACAGGCCTGAGAGCTTGCATACGTTGGATGTGGTGTGGCTGGAGAGTTCATGATATAAAGTTCACTGTACGTGCATTCTTGGTGTTTACATTTGGCTAGCTTTTCGGGGATCACTCGTTTTCGAATTGCGTTGAAACTCTCTCAGTGTATTTTCTTTCCATTGACGCAGTGTCGTGCTCCATGGTTTGTGGTGAATGATCCCGTGTCTCCCAGTTAATGATGTAGGTCGCTGAATACCGCTCTGCTTCTTGGGTTACAGTTGGGAAAGCGGCGACTGCATTTTAGACTGTTGGCCCTGTCTTCCCACCGCATACTCCGTAGATGAGACGAATGAGTGCATTTGTTTGCGCAACGCGGGTACATCTCATAAACTGACAGAAAACAACCTCCTTTCGACGACGACCGAACTTACGCTCTCACCCAAATTGTGCGGGTGTACACACGGCATGGTCGAGTCCACTGTCTCAGAACAGCACTGGTTGGGACGTTCTGTTGGAACGGGCGATAATGATCGGGATTTAGACTCATGCTAATGGAACCGCTCGGTGACCGAAGTCCCCGCTTGAAATAGGGCAGAATAAGTCATTTTTTTCGTTCAGTGTGTGTTTCGTACGATTTTTAAAGTAAAAAAACTATTTTCTTAAACATCATTAGCAGATTTATTTTGTAATGGAGGCGCAGTGTCTTTTCTTTGTGGTGGGAATGGGATTTTCGTGTCTTATTAGATTGCCGGTCATCGCTTTTAACGGAACTAGTCCTTGTTTGTTCTGAGAATTGTGTGGGTCGCACTCCATTGTGTGGGCAAAATGCAAAAATGCAGACGTTCTTGATATCGTAGAAGGTTATGTGTGTGATTGTGTTAGGGCATAAGTGGAAACGTATGGAAGACGTGAAGTTAGAAGTCTCCGCGCAAATGAAGACACAGAGTAGGAGAAGACATATAGCTACCGTAATTATTAACCTCGGTGCTGGATGGGGGTGGGTGGTCGTCTCCAAGCCTCAGCCGCTTTAACCCCCGGAAAGAACCCCAGCACCCATTGTGCAGGAGGCTGGGTGGGCCCCAGCGCCGGTCTGGACAGGTGTGGAGAACAGACAATCTCTTGCCCTCGCTGCAGTTCGAACCCCGAACCGATCACCCGCAGCGAATCGCGATACCGACTGCGCTATCTTGCGTTAGAGGAAGCTGGAGAAAATTGCGTAATGAGCTTCAAAATATCGAGAGATTAACTGTTACGTTTCAGAAATTTAGAGATATATTTAATGACCGCAGTCTTGAAGAAATGCGCGTGTAGACTGGGCCGGAAACGTGTCTGCTGTGACACACAATTCTTATGTACATATAATTTTTGGGCATTTTGGACATACTTGTATGTGGACATGCTCGCAGCTGACTTTACATTCCTCCATGGAATGGAGTGGGTATTTTTAGCAGAGACTGTTCGTGGCCGCAAAGAAAGTAATTCGGTGTACGTCAATATGACCATGTAGTATGAATTAATGTTAAGATGCAGATAGTCTCGTCATAACTCTTCGTAAGGCTTGTACCGGTATGTCGTCTCCCTGCTGTACCTAAAGGAGGCATTGGACGTTTTAAGAACACGTGTGTTACACCGAGGATAAGTGCATGCATATTCGTCTTCTGTCTTCACTCATTCTCCAGGCTATTACACTGTACCATGTTACTTATCATGTAGGAATGTAGTGTGGTTTCCCTCCGACGTAGTTGATTAGCCTGCCAACATGCGAAGTCATAACGTGACAAAGCACGGCTTAGCAGCGTACTGCAATTACACCAACGCACTCCGGTACGCGCGGCACGTGCTGCATATGAACTTGATGTGGGTGCGTATTCAGTATAGAGACGTTTCCGGACCATTGTACACTTGCATGTGGTCATATACCATATGCTGAAGGTTACAAGTCAGTGTTCATTCACCATGTATGTACTGTTCGGCGCATGTTAAGATTATCGGATGAAGGAAGCTGATATGTGTGGGGCTTGTAGTACTCGTGGGAAAGAGTGAAATTTATATAACATGTTCGGTGAAAGTGAATTGAAATGATCAGGGGGAAGATTCGGGTGTTTGAAGGAGAATGTAGCAGTGGAGTTCTTCACTGGAGCGGTAGGGCGAGGGACTCATTCTTTTTGTACGGAATAAGTAGGGGCGAGCTCTGGTGAACACGGCATTGAGCTCTTATATTCTATAAAACTGTGGGCTCGATACTTCGGATTAGGCCGCTGCCGCTTGCTTCTACAACTTTGCAATTTGTTATCCACAAACCATCGTAATATTCAACGCTGTTAGCCTGTGGTCCGGTCTGCTAACTGTAGTTAACGCACTTACTCTGTGAATAAAATGGGTTGTCTCATAAACGTGTGGAGTTTCTGCGTCAGCAAGGCCGCATTTGTCGTTTTCTGTCGTGCTATAGAAACGACAGCGCGTGTCCATACTTATTGCAGATTATAAATTTACTTGCAATCGCGGAGTGCATAACGAGAGGTGCGGGACTGCAAGAGTCGCTTTGTGTTGGAGAGACAGTTTTGTGCAACATAAGCTGGCGGCTTTAATGTTAAACGAACCCATGTGGGACCACGCGGGTAATAGGAGATACAAAAATGAGAGCTAACAAGCATGAAATCTGGTCTTAAATATCAGTTACGCCCACCATATTGTGCAAGGTCATGTACAAAAAATACGGCATTGAGTGCTTGGATGGCCGGAATTCTGTCAGGTTCAACGGATAAAGTGTTGTTGTTGTTGTTGTTTTTGTTTTTGTTTTGTCGCGTGTTTATAGCTCTGGCAGCTGAGGCACCAGCATGTGGGTGTAAGACCTAATAGCCTTTTCTCGGTTGACGACGTCATGTTTCCGAAAAATATCGTCGATGGTAGATTGCTTGGTGGATGATGAATGAGAAAGGACTTGGAAGGAAGCGGTAGTGGCCTAAATGAGGTGCTGAAGAAGCATGAAGGGGAGGAACTCAGAATAGCCAATGTCCCAGCTGATATTCTGACCCGGCACGTGGCGTTACCGCCGTATCGGAAGCTAGGTATCGATTCCTGGGTTGGGCACTGAAATTGTTCTGTTTGTCGCCGCATTCCGAACGTTTATGGGACGTACTGTGCTACATTTGTCGGAAGTATAGAGAACCGAAACTTAGTATAAACCTCACGCCCCAAATGCACCTTTGGCGCCTATGCACAGCGACATACCTGTCATTATTATTGTTATTATTATTATTATCATCATCATCATC
>Ga0123355_10008837_pt1 | contig 15248 bp, 4 predicted proteins | sample TergutEmb28metaG_3_FD_89872 | JGI IMG/M metagenome (GOLD analysis project Ga0123355, IMG submission 89872) | Embiratermes neotenicus P1 segment gut microbial communities from Petit-Saut dam, French Guiana - Emb289 P1 | ecosystem: Host-associated > Arthropoda: Insects > Digestive system > Gut ... | reverse complement strand
TTCCTCGCCGACCGCGATCAGGGACGCGAGGCGACCCCGCCGCCGCAGGCTCACCTGCGACGGCGTGCAGCGCAAGCTATGTCCGAACGCTGAGGGTCTTCGTGGCCGGCATCGCGTTGGCCGGCGCCAGCTTGACCGTCACCTTCATGTTCGTTGCGTGCTTGGCACGCGAGCCGCGGGTTGAGGCGTGCTTGACCTGAACCTTGATCTCGTGCGTTCCGGCCACGAGCATCTTGCCGAAGCTCGCGATCTGTTGGCCGGTGACGGTCACCTTGCCGCGCTCCGACGTCTGGACCTTCAGCCTCAGCGCATCGGCGGTCATCTTCTTCGAGACGACCCTGAGCTTCGCCGCCTTCCCGCACGGGGTCGACAGCGTCATGTTCCCCGTGTGCGTCTTGCCCGATTGGGCGCCGAAGTCGGCGTTGCCGACCTGCTTCTTGGCACAGACGTTCAGCCCGCGGCCGGTGACGACCAGCAGCCCCTCTTTGCCGCCGCTGATCTTCAGGCTGAAGCTGCTGACCGGCGCGTCCGGGATCGTCGGGAAGGTCGTCACGAGCTTGCCGCCGCTGACGGAGGTCTGGGCGCGGAGGTCGAGGGCGATCTGGCCTCTGAGCGGGACCAGCAGTGTCGGGAGCGTCTTGATCTGCTGACCCTGGCTGTTCGTCCGGATCCCCTGCACCAGATAGACGTTCCCGGTCAGCGGCTGGGATAGCAACGGCGTGACCGCGGTCGCGGTCCCGACGATCGTTGACGCGGGGCAGCCGACCGCGCCGCCGTGGACCGCCTGCGCGGTCGCGAACGCGCACACGTTGTTGCTGTTGTTCGGGTCAAGCGCGAGGGAGAGCGGCAGCGAGACCTTTGCGGACTGGATGTTCGCCTGCCCCGCCGGGTCCGTGAGGGTTGCGGTGAGGGTCGGGTGGTCGCCGCTCTTGGTCTTGCCCTTGCCGGTCAGGGCGATCTTGAGCTTCGGGGTGAACCCGATGTCCTGACAGCCACCGACCTGGAAGTGCGACGTCCCGGTGTAAGTCAGGCCGCCCGTGGAGGTGAGCGTGCCGGTCACGCTCATCGGGTTACACGAGGTCGGGTTGACCGTGAAGTCGGGCCGGTTCAGATCAACGCTGATCGAGCGGATCCGCAACGGGATCCCGTCCAGGATCGTCGGAAACGAATCTGAGACGTCCGTCACCTGCGCGGTGGTCGGATCGACGAACAGAGCCTCCCGGACAACGACGGTCCCGAGGTCATACGGGCCCGCGACCGCGGGGACAACAACAGCGATCCCGTATGGAGCACCGTTGTACGGGCCGGTCAGATACGCGTCGCCGGGCAATGAGAACGGGTCCGGTCCCGCGCCGGCGGTCGTGGTAACCGTCCCGACCTGCGAGCCCGCCGGGCACGACGGGTTGGCCTGCTCCTGCGCGCCCGTGTTCGCGGCCGCTGCTGCAAGCTGCGCATCTGAGCATTGCTGCACCCCGGCGAGCTTCGCGAGCATCCCCGGCGGCAGCTTGACCGACAGGCCCGAGAAGTTCTGATCGGTGTCGGAGCGGGAGAACGACAGCACGAACGGGCTGTACGCACCCGCCTGGGCGTTCTGCGTCCCGGCGGTGAACGAGGGTGAGAACCCGCTCACGCAACTGGAATTGATCGTGAACGGGTCAGACAGCGACACTGCTGGCGTTCCAGACCACGGCGACATCGAACTGCTGGTCGTGTAGGTGCCGCACTGCTCGGGTGTCGCGAGCGCGGCCTGCGGGCCCCCGAAGAAGTCGAGCTTGAAGTCGGAGAACGGCAGCTGCGGATTGTTGTCAAACGTCGTCGTCAGCTGCCCGGTCACCAGGTTCGCGACGACGTGTCCCGCCAGTTTGATCAGTGCCCCGTCGGCCTGCGCGGTCACGTATATCGCCAGCAGCGACCCGAACGGGTTGTTCTGCTCCTGGGCGACGTAGATTCCCCCTTCGAGCGGGTCGGGCAACAGCGGAGAGTCCACCTCGACCGAGCCGATCTTCGAGTCGTCCGGACACGACGGGTCATTCGCGTTGTCGATCCCGATCTCAGCCGGCGTGCACGCCCCCAGACCGTTCGCGGCCGACGGGTTCACTGACATCCCGGCAGGCAGCGCGACTTTCGTGTCCTTGAGGTTGGCCTCGGCGAACGAGTCCGTACCCTCGTTCTGCGGCACCTTCAAATCGACGTGGAGCCCGGATGGCGAGTCGGCCGCCGAGGTGTCCGGTTGCGCGGTGATCGAGGGCTGGAAATCGAGCTTGTCACAGCCCGTGATGCCGGTCGGGTTGCCGGCCAAATCGGTCAGCTGCGCGCTGCTGGTCTGCACCGACGTCGGGTTCTCCCACGAGTCCGCGTTCGCGGTCAACGTCAGCGAGTTCGAGCATGAGGTCGGCATCGACAGGAACGCGTCCGTTGAGGCGGGAACAGAGTGCGCACAAGAGGAGGTCGCAAAGAGACAAGCGCCGCGAACGTCGTCGTGCGAGGGGTCAGACGGATCGCCCCACAAGGTCGTCCGAAACCCGAGCAGCACTACCCTGGACGGAATCCCGCTCGTTGACGCGGTGAGCGCGTAGTCAGAGCCGGTCCGGACGCCGCCCTGGAGGTGAACGTAGATCCCGAGAGCGAGCGCGTCGAACCCGAGCTCGGCCGGAACCCCCGGCGGCGGCTGAACGTTGTACAGCGGTGAAACGACTGTGAACGGATTGCTGAGATATCCGGTCGCCGCTATGAGTCCGACCTGCGACGCATCCGGGCAGCCGGGACCGCCGATATCAGATTCCAGTTCCGCCTCGGTGCAGCGCACCGGTGTCGCGGTCGGATTCACGGTCACCCCGGGTGGGAGCGCGACGCTGAGATCCTTGAGGAACTCGGGATTGGTGAGCGCAATCCCGCCGACGGTCGGACGCTGGCTGGTAGGGAAATTGGTGTTGATCGTGATCTGGTAGGGGTGTGAGCCGGCCTGAGTCACGGGAGAGCCGTCGGCGTTGCTGGCGACGAAGCTCATCCCTGCGGCGCCGGGGAGAAACCCGAACGAGGCCGGGCTCGATGCGACCGTGGTCTCGGTGCTGGTCGAGGCGTCGGATGCCGCGCCTCCGCCTGAGACGGTGACGGCGTCCTGCACGCTCGACGGCGCGTTGGGATCGATGCTCACCGGGATGAACATCTGGACCTCTTGGCCCGGTTCGACCGTCGTCGAGCCGGTGCACACCACGCTCTGGCCCGAAGCGGTGCACGGGAAGGGCGCGAAGTTCGTGTTCGCTGTGTTGTGCCTCGCTGTCGCCGCGCCGTTGAGCGTCAGACTCGGCGGCAGCGTGTCAGTGATCGTGATCGGGCCGCTGGTCGGCGCGCCGCCGCTGTTGGTGGCCACCACGTAGTACTCGGGGGTTCCGATCCCGGCGGGCTCTCCCGGCGCAAAGTTGGTCGGCAGCGACGCGACGGTTACAGACCATGCCGGCGCGGGGGATGCAGCGAACGCGGACGGGGCACAGGACAGCGCCAGGGCACACGCGGCCGTGGCCGCGAGCATCGCGCTGCGCCCGGCCTGCGCCCTGCGGGTTGGCTTTCCGCTCCGGCGACTCACTTTGCACCTCCGTGGTTGTGGGTGTTCGCTCGTCGCCGAGAGGCACGACTGCTGGCGTGGTGAGACAGGGCGGGCTTGACCGCGAGCGCGACGGTCGCCGCGGACGCCTTGCCGGTGCGTGGCGTGTAGGCGGTGCGCAGCCTGAGCTCGAGCTTGTGCCTGCGCGCGAGCCTGCGCTTAGCCGCGGCCGTCAACGCCACCCGCAGCCGGTAGGTCCCCGCCCTCTCGGCTCTGACGCTACCCGGGTCGATCCCGGCGCCGGTGATCGAGATGCGACCCGGCGCGGGCACCCGCACCCTGACCGTGAAGCTGGTCCCGCGAACAGCCTTCGTGAGCACTCTGGCCTTTGCCGTGGCACTGGTCGTCGAGGCCTGCGGGTTTCCTGGCCCGAAGAACGTCACGGTCGCCGCGGCGGGAGCGGCGCTCGGGCCGCTCGCCGGCCCGCGGCACGCGTCGCCCGAACAGCTCAGCCCCGGCGCAGGATCCTGCGTCGCCAGCCCCCCGTCCACGCGCGCGTCATAGACGTCGACGAGCTGATCCTGATCCTGGCCGACCAGCGGCTGACGGGTGAAGAAGAACACATCGTTCCCCGACGCCGAGACGTCCGCGATGAACGACGGATCGGGGCTCTTCCCGGTCGAGATCAAGAACAGGCACCCACCGTTCTGCGACGTGCTGTGACACGAGCCCTGTCCGTCGGCCTCCCACTCATACACGTCCTGACAAGACAGGACGCTCTTGCCGTTGTATGGCGTCAAGGAGCAGCCCTGATCTCCGTTGGTGTCCGCTGGGAGCAACGGGTCCGGTGTCTGGAAGATCACCCGCTGGCCGTCGCTCGACAGGTTGCGTGTCAGCACCGCCCCCACGGTCGTGCTGTTTGGCGAGTTCGGGAACGGACCGAGGTTGTAGAGGCTGGCGTCGCCGAGCGGTGCCGCGCCGGACGGGTCGCACGAGATGCACGACGGTGCCGTGTCCCCATCCCGCCACAGGTAGAACTCGGCCGCGCCCTGGTTGTCGTAGGCCGTCAGCTGATTGTTGGCCTCGAACAGCAGCGTCCGCCCATCAGGACTGACGCGCGAGGTCTTCCCGACGCGGACCGGTTGCGCCTGCTGGGTGAAGTTGAGCGCCATCTCGCCGCCGCTCAACGTCGCGATGAAGCGCGTAACGCCGTCGTGCCAGACGTAGATGTTGCAGTCCTGGTTCTGCTCGCAATCCCCGTCCGGGGCAGCCCCGGGTGCGAGTACCCCATCCGCCGCGAAGTACACGTACGAGCCGTCATCCGAGATACCGAGCACCCCGTTTACCGCCGCCCCGCGCGCATCCGAGGGGTTGTTGTCGACCGTCAGATCCGTCAGCTGGCCGCTGGTCACGTCATATGCGTAGAGGTCCTGCCCCTGGCTGGTGGTGCTGCACGTGCCGTCACCGGTTGAGACCGCGGTGGAATCATCGGTGAGCTTTTCGCAGGAGGTGAAAAACACCTCCGACCCGTCCGGGGGCGACGCCCACCAGTTCGCTGGCTCCGATCCGTTCGGGTCAGGAACCGAGCGCTGCGACGCTGACGCCTCGACCGTCGTCGCGTCCGCGCCCGCGGGATCGATCCGCACGTATTGCTGTCCGCCCGCGGTGAAGAACGCGCGAGTCCCGTCCGCCGACAACGTGTGCTGGGTGAGAAGCCTCGCCGCCGCGCCGCCGGTGACCCCGAACACCCCTCCCGCGAACGAGCCGGCGGCGGGCGTCGACCCGTCGGGCAGTACTCCGACCAGATGCAACGTGTTGGTTGGCCGGTCCCAGAGATACACGTTGTCCTGGTTCGCTGCCGCGTTGGCGAGTAACTGGACGTTCTTCTGCTCGAACAGCACGTCGTTGGCCGAAGCGCTCACCTCATCCAGGAAGAAGTTTGTGGCCCCCTTCGTGACCGTGGCGATCGGGGTCAACGCGCCGTCGCTGTTATCGCGAACCTCAAACGTCCCGGCCGGCGAGAGAAACCCCGACGCGGCCCCCTCGAACGTCTCCGACAGATCTGGCGTCACCCCCAAGATCGGCGTGCTAAACATCGCACCCGCGGGATACAAGCCGTGCGTCTCCCACCCCGCGGCGGTTCGCTGCGCCTCATACACCGGAAAGTTCGGAGCGCCACCGTCGGTCGGCAGCCCGACCGTGGTAAAGAACGTGATGCCGTTGCCGTCCTGTGCCGCCACGTCCGCGGTCAGGCTCCCCGTCACATCGATGCCTCCCTTATCGACGGGCGATGCCTGCTCGTACGCGCGGCAATCAGGCAGCGACGCGCCATACCCGTAGCGCAGTGAAGCGTTGGGACACGAGTCAGCGACCGCGGGCCCCACGCCGACGGCCAACAGCAGGCAGATCGCAGCAGTCACACCAGCCAGGGCCGACCCAAGACGCCTACCTTCCAGCCGAAGATCCGCCTGACGGACCAGAGGTGCACTACTCCCGTCAGCCGCGAGCCCATCGTCGCCCCCGCCCGCGTGACGCACGCAACGGAAGGCGCTGGCAATACGGTCAAAGAGGCTCATGGCTGGCGGTACTCCTCGGTCAGGGTTGGGACTGGGGGAAGCGGGCGGACCCATGTCCGTCAGACGAGGCGCTCGCGGTCCGGGTGACCGGGTGTCACGCATAGACGCCTTTCGGCAGGTCCTGAAGGAGCTGGTGTCCCTGCTGGGTCAGACTCCAGGCACTCGCGATCCCGTTGCGCTCCTTCGCAAGCAGGCCATCGCGCTCAAAGCGATGCAGCAGCGCCCAGGTCTGCGAGTCGTGACGGATCCCCAGCCCGCGGCCGACCGCGCGGCCGGAGGCGCCGGGGTGCTCGGCGAGGTAGCGGAGGGCCCTAACCCCCAACAACGAGGGCAGGCGGACTGGCCGCAAGCGGCCATAAGCGTCGTTATGGCCAATCCTAAAAGGCCTGCACCCAGGGGGTTTTCGTGCGTGTGATCGATGCCGATCGCACGACGAAGCCCTCGCCGCTCTGAGTCCTGGTCCTGCTCGTCAGGCGCAAGCGGCCCCGGGGGGCGCAGCTGGACTCGCCGCCGGCGTGAAGGCCCGATCTCGGACCCGCCACGGACGACTGTCGCGTCCACGACTGTCGCGTCCAAGGGGTTGGAGAGCAGGTGGCGGCGCATGCCACGTCGAGCTCAGAGCAACGCGTGCTTTCCAGCGGGCGGCACGGGGCGGCGCCATCAATCCAGACAGCGTCAAAAGGCCCGTCGCCACGAGCGTTCCAGGGCTCCGGGTCAACGTGCTGTTGACATTCGCCAGGAGGCGTGGATATGATCCCGCAAGACTTAGGAACTGTGCCGTTTGCAAATGTGGTACGGTGCCCGCCGCATCAACTGAGCGGGGCCAGGGCCCGCCCAGGCGAGCGGAGCAGAGGGAGAAGTGGAGAGAGCGTTGAGAACAGCAGCACCCCATTCGGCGACGAACGAGCAAGCGATGTTCGCTGCCGAGTTCGGCACTTCCGGCCCTAACGACGCTTATGCAACCTTCTGCAACCCCCGGGCCTTCGCTGCGCATCGAGCCACTCTGCGTCACCCCCGCTGATCCTGCTCTGGCTGACGCCTGCGCAACAGGTGCCGGCGCGCCGATAGAGGGTTCGGCTCCGCGGGCGCACCTCGCCGGAGTGCGGGCTCAATCCCGCTGCCCCTCGACGAGGCTCACCCGGCGCGGGACGACCTAGGACCTCACACTGAGCGTCTTCGCGGCCGGCCTCGCATTGGCCGGCGCGACCGTGACCGTGACCTTCATGTCCGCCGAACGCTTGGCACGCGAGCCGCGAGTGGACGCGGGTTTGACCTGAACTTTGATCGTGTGTGTCCCGCCCGCGAGCGTCTTGCTGAAGCCGGTGAGCTGTTGGCCGGTGACGGTGACCTTGCCGCGTTCGGAGGTCCGGACCCGCAGGGTTAGCGCCCCAGCGTTCATCTTCTTGGAGAGCACGTGCAGCTTTGCAGCCTTGCTGCATGGGGTGGTGAGCGTCATGTTCCCGGCGTGCGTCTTGCCGGATTGGGCGCCGAAGTTCGCGTTGCCGACCTGTTTCTTGGCACAGATGTTCAGGCCGCGGCCGGTGACGACCAGCAGGCCTTTCTTGCCGCCGTCGATCTTCAACGTGAACGTGCTGACGGCAGCGTCGGGGATCGTCGGGAAGGTTGTGACGAGCTTCCCGCCGGATACCGACGTCTGGGCGCGGAGGTCGAGCGCGATCTGGCCTCTGAGCGGGACTAGCAGGGAAGGCAGCGTTTTGACCTGCTGGCCCTGCTTGTTGGTCCGGACGCCCTGGACGAGGTAGACGTTGCCGGTCAGCGGCTGGTCCAGCAGCGGCGTGACCACGTTCGCGGTCCCGACGATCGTGTTATCGGGGCATCCGACGGCGCCGCCTTGGACCGCATCGGCGGTCGCGGTTGCGCACACGTGCTGGCTGTTGTTCGGATCAAGCGCGATCGACAATGGCAGCGCGACCTTCGCGGACTGGATGTTTGCCTGCCCCGCAGGGTCCGTCAGCGTCGCGGTCAGGGTCGGGTGATCACCGCTCTTGGTCTTGCCCTTGCCGGTCAGGGCAATCTTCAGCTTCGGGGTGAACCCGAGGCTGGAGCAGCCGCCGACCTGGAAGCGGTTCGACAGGTTGGCGGTGGCGTCCGGCGCGGTCGCGAACCCGGCGCCCTGCGCGTTGACGCTGACCGGCCCGCCGAGCGGTGCGCCGGTGATGTCGGCCGCGATCTGCATCGGGTCGCACGAGGTGGGGGTCTGGATGAACCCGGGCCGATCGATCGTCACGTTGATCGTCCGGTACTGCAGCGGGACGCCATCGAGGATCTGTGGCAGCGGGTCGGACTTGACCGTCACCTGCGCGGTCGTCGGATCGACATAGATCGCCGCCCGCACTGTAACCGTCCCGAGGTCAAACGGCCCCGCCTGAGCGGGCACCATGATCACCAGGCTGTACGGCGCCCCCTGATACGGGCCTGCCAAGTAGACGGCTGTGGCTGCCTTCCCCGGCTCCGGGATCGACAACGGATCGGCCCCCGGGCCGACCGCGAGGGTGACATGCCCAACCTGACTCGAGGCGGGACAGGCGCCCGTCTGCGCTCGGGCGTCGGGGCACAGCGGCACCCCCGCGAGCTTTGCCAGCAACCCCGGCGGGAGCGTCACGTTGATCCCGGAGATGTTCTCGCCCTGCGCGCGGGAGAGGGTCAGCGTGAACGCCGAGGAGCCGCCGGCGTCAGCGGTCTGGACGCCGGCGGTCAAGGCTGGTGAGAACCCGGACGCCTGATCGCAGTTCGCGAACAGGTCAAACGAGTTATCGGAGTCGACCGCCGGCGCTAGCGGCGCCGACCATGGCGTCAGGACCGTGTGCGTCGTGAACGTCCCGCAGGTCTGCGGGTTGGCCAGCGGCGCCCGCGAACCGCCGATGAAGCTCAGCTTGAAGTCCGAGAACGGCAGTTGCGGGTTGTTCATGAACGTAGCGGTGATCTGCCCCGTCTGAGGATTCAGAGAAGTGTTCCCCGCGAGCTTGATGATCAGCCCCCGTGCGGGATCCTGCACGACCAGATACAGAGCGACCAGCGATCCGAACGGATTGGCATTCTGCGCGGCCAGGTACACCGTGCCGGTCAACGGATCGGACAGCAGCGGAGTGTCGATCTCGACGGTCCCGACCTTCGACGCGTCCGGGCACGACGGCTGGTCGTTGTTGAACGTGATCGGGCTGGCGTTGGTCAGGCCTATCTGTGCCTCGGTGCAGCTCGCCAGACCGTCGGCCGCGTCCGGGTTTAGCGTCACCCCCTGTGGCAACGTCACCGACGTGTCCTTCAACTGCGTGGTCGCCAACCCAGCGGAGCTCTGAAAGTACGCTGGCGCGCCCGTGGTGTCGGACGGGTCGAAGTCCTGCCCTCCCGGCGCAGTGTTGTTCTGCGGCACCGACAGATCCACGCCATATCCAGACGGATCCCCAGCACCATGATCGGTTGGCTGCAACGACAAACTCGGGCTGAAATGACCCGCGAGCTCGCCGCAGCCCGTCACCGGCGGCGACGCCGAGGTCGCCGTCTTCCAATTCGTATCAGACGCGTTCGGCAAACCATCAGCCAGGAAACTCGCCGGGTTCTGCCACGAATCGGACATGAACGTCACCGTCGGACTGCTCCCATCGCACGTCGTCGGGTTGGTCAGGAACGGCTCGATCGGCCCCCAACTCGGCTGGTAATGGGCCTGCTCCGACGGGTCGAGTCCGACTGGTGTCATGTCGAGCTCAGGGGTTCCGGCTTGCGGACGGAACAGATCGTGTGAGGAGGCCCATGGCACGCCCCAGAACGTCAAGGATTGCGACAGCAGCGGTGCCGCGGTCGGGATCCGCTCGACGCCGGTCGTCAGACCGAAATCGCCGTCGGTCCGTGCGATCGCGTCGATCCGGAAGCTGGCCAGACTGTCGACGCCGGGGATGCCGAACTCCGCGGTTTTGGCCGGCAGCGGCACGAGGTTGTATACCGGGAGCACCTGGTAGGTGATGCCGATGCTGAAGTTGGTCTCCACCGTGGTCACTCCGACCTGGGTGTCGGCCGGGCACTCGACCGGCACCTGAGAGAAATCCACGTTCGGGCATGTCGGCACGGCAGCTGGGTTGCCGACCAGCCCCGGCGGCAGTGCGACCTGCACGTCGCGCGTGCTGCCTGTTGGCATTGCGCCGAACACTGCAGCGCCGCTCTCGTTGCTGGAGTCGCGGCTGAAGGTGAACGTCGTCGTGGCATCCGGATGGGCGCCCGCCTGGGTGATCGGCGCCAGCCGCCAACTCGGCGGCGTCGTCCAGGGGACGGTGGCCGTGCCCGTTGTGTCCGGGAGTCCCGGATCGATGCAGTCCAGCGGTACGGCCGGCGCCGGGCCAAGCGTTGGCTTGGAGAGGTTGAGGTTCTCCAACACGTTGGATGGTCGGCTGCCGACGCCGCCCGGGATCGTGTCGCCAACCGGCGGGGCTTGATCGAGCTGGCAGGTGCCGGCCCAGAACGCGAGCGGCCCGGGCAGCGCAGATCCGCTGGGCTGCGCTAAACCGTACTGATCCCCGTAGGTGGCCCACGCGTTACCTGCGCCGACCGCGGCAAGCAGCGAGACGATGACGATCGTCAGGCGCAGCGCCCGAGAGAGAAGGCGTGTCATTATCTCGTACCTCCACGGTGATGACTGGCTCGTCGCGCTCTGTGAGCTGCGGGTCGCCTGGGCTGGTGGAGCGTCATCGAAACGGTCGCCGACGATCCTGCACCAGCCGCGGGTGCGTACGCGACCCTGGCCTTGACCCTCAGGCTGTGTTTGCGTTTCAGGGTCCGCATTGCCTTCGCGGTCAGATGGAACGTCAGCTCGTAGGTGCCCGCATGGGCGACGCGCCGGGCGACACGCTTCACACTGCTCCCGCTACCGGTCACGCGGCCCACACCAGGCACCTTGACCATGACCGTAAATCCGGTGCCGCTGATTGTCTTCCTCTTCACCATGACCTTCGCCATGGTCGTAACGGTCGCCTTTGCGGCGGTGTCGCCTGGTCCGGTGAATGTGACCGACGCCGCGCTCGGCAGCGACGACGGCGCGCTTGCGGCACCCTGACACACGCCGCCGAGCACGGCGCACGCCGGTGTACCTGGCGCGGGCTCAGGGATGCCGCCGCCGACGCGGGCGTCGTAGATGTCCTCGACCCCGTCGATGTCCTGCCAGGTCAACTGGTCGCGGGTCTGGAAGAACACGTCACGGCCGTCGGCGCTGTTCCCGGCGTAGTAGGCACCCTCAGTGCCGGTGCCGGTGGAGATCAGCGACAGCTTGCCGTTTCGCCACTCGTAGGTGTCGTAGGCGTCGTTTGTATCCCCGGAGACGAGTTGGCTCTTCGACTCGAAGAACACCATCCGGTCTCCGGGAGTCGTCGGATCCGCTGCGACGTTCAACAGTGTGCTCGCGCGGGGAGTCGGGCTGAAGCCCTCGTCCGCCTGGCAGTACGCCGTCGGACTGGTAAAGCCCCCGGCACACGGATAGAGCGCACCGGTTCCGCCCTGCGGCGCGTCTATCCGGATCAGCCGGTCGCTGTTCGTGTTGAAGGCGTAGATGTCAACGGAGTTCGGTGTCGTGTCATTGGCCAGCAGCGAGCCGGAAGTCATGAAGGTCACAAAGCTTCCATCGGTGGTCCCGCGGAAGCAATTGTTGTTGGGAGGCGAGTGCTGCGAGTTACTGCCGACGATGTTGATGCCTCCGTTCTGTACCGAGGTCTCCGTTGAGCACTGGTCGAACGCGGTGGCGCCAGTCGGCAGTTGGGCGATGAACTCCCACCTGTCAGCTAGTGGCTTGCTGGAGTCGTAGTAGTAGAGGTTCATCACAGACGGGCTGGTGAGGCTGCCCGATAGGCCTGCGGTGGTGGTGGTCCCGTCGGTTGGGGCGGAGTTGGTCGGCACGCCCGGCAACGGTTGCGCGCAAACGAAGTACAGGCGCGTGCCGTCATCGGACGCGAATCGCAGTCCACCGACCGGCTTCTGCAGGCTGATGATGTTCGTGTTGCAGTCCCCGGTCCCGGTCGGTCCCGCCGACACCCTCGTCAGCGAACCAGCACCGGGGTCCTTGTCCCCGGGTTGACCATCGGACCCCGATGGCACGTCGTACTCGTAGAGATCCCAGGAGCTGTTCGACGCCGAGCCGGTCGTGACGGGCGCCGCCCCGGTTCCGTTTGGATCGTCGGCGGTCAGCGGGGAGTCGGTCGCGAAGAACACCTTCGAGCCCGTCGTCGACGCGCCCTCGTACACCGCCTTGCCCAGCAGCGAGGCCGCCTGACCCGGCACCTGCGGCTTCGAGATCCAGCGCGTCGTCCGGTTCCCGCTCGCGCCCGACTGGCTGACGAACAGCTGGGTTGGACATTTCGTGGTTGCGCCTGACCCCGAGCACGACGTGGGGTTGTTGGCGACAGCCGCCGTCGAATCGGGGCTGTTGAAGAAGATCCGCTGCCCGTCGTTGGAAATCGCGTTCTGGGTCGCCCCGCTGTCCGTGCCGGCGATGTCCGCGCCGCCAAGGCTGATCAGCGCCTGACTGAACCCGGCCGGCGGGTCTGGGCAGGTCTGGCTTGTGATATCCCCGGAGACGTCGACATCGGGGATCTGCGTCCGGTCCGCCCCACTGCCGGTGCACACGCCGACCAGGCTGCGGACGCCATCCGGGGTGAACTGATCGCTGATTCCAGCTGAGATGTTGTCGTCATACAGTGCAAGGCCAGCCGTCTGGTTCAGGCTCGGGTCGGTTGCGCCTAGCTGCCCGAGGGTGCTCGTTTCGAATGCGACGTGCGATCCGTCAGCCGACGCGAATTGGGTGACATCGCTCCTCCCTACCGACTCGTCGGTCGGCGCCTGCAGCTCCCACTGCCCGGACCAGTTCGACACGTACCCGTTGTACGTTGGGCCAGGCCAGCTCGCCATTTCTGGGAATAGGAACGGAGCGCCCCCGCTTGAATCGTTGAAGCCACAGACAGACAGGTCAGCGCTGCAGCTGTCCGGATTGAGCGAGGTGTTGATCCCGCCGAAGGAGCTGTAGTTAGGGTGCGTGTACGGGCTGTGGGATACCCAGCCCACCTGATCCGACTCCCGCTGCGAGAACGCGTAGTCCGTTTCGAAGATCGCGCTACCGGAGTCGAGCACGCCGGCGAAGCTCGAGCTGATGTAGCGGTCCCCGTCCTGCGACGCGCTTCCCGGGTTGGCAACGCTGTCCCCGCCGCCGCTCAGGCCACCGACGCCCGTCCCTCCCGGCTTGTCAGCCGGGGTCACCAGCTCGTAGGCGCGGTTGTCGGCCGGCAGCGCCGTCGCGCGGGTGGTGAAGGTCTGGTCTGGGCCGTCGGTCGTGCCGCTTGTGTTCGTGGCGACCAGCCGGTAGTGGTAGGTGGTGCTGGCGCTCAGCCCGCTGATCGACTGGGACTCGAACACCAGCTGTTGCCCGGAGCCGGCGGGGGCACCGGGTGCAGGGGCGCTGGTGCACGGGCTCGTGGCGCAGTCGCCCGCCGTGCCGTACTCGAAGTGGTAGGTCGTGGCTTGGCCGTTCGGGTTGACGTAGCCGACGAGGCGGGCGCTGGTGTTCTGGATCTCATCGCCGGCGGCGTCCGCGACTTGCGGCGCGGCGCCCGTGGTCGTGAAAGTCGTGGCCGACGAGGTCGCGGTGCCGCCTCCGAGGGGCTTGGTCGCGACCAGCCGCACGTGGTAAAGCGTGTCGGGCAGCAGACCGGTCACGTCCTGGCTGACCGCGTGATCGCTGGAGTCGGTGAACCCGAGCGTGGTGTCGGTCGCTGGGGCCTTGACCGCATTGGCGAACCCGGTGGCCTGGAAGTCGGCCTCGTCGACGTACTCGAAGTGCCAGCCGGTCGTAAAGCCGGTCGGGTCGAGCGTTCCCGTGAATGTTGCGGTGCTCGCACCGAAGGTCGTGACCGGGTCGATGCCCGCAGTCGGTGGCACGACCGTCCCGAGCACGACCACCTCGCTGCCCGTCGTGGTCGGGAGGTACAGCTTGCCGCTGGTCTGGTCGACCGCTAGTCCGGTCACAGCGGTTATCCCGGCGCCGACTCCGTCGGTCTCGACCAGGTTGCCGCCGCCGTCGAACTCGAGGATCCGCTCCTCACTGCTGAACTGGGTGGTCGACTGCCTGACTACGAACACGTGATCATCGGACTGGTCAACCGCGATCTGCGCCGGGGCGGGCGTGCCGGACAGCGTCGACGCCGCGAACGTGGCCGGCGAACTGCCATCTGGGCTGAACCGCTGCACCCGGTTATTCCCGGAGGACTCGACCGTGTAGATGAACCCGCCCGAGTCGGTCGCCACCCGCGTCGGCTGCCCGCTCGAGAACTGCCCCGGGTTGCTCCCTCCGTTGGTCGTCTGCCCCGCCTGACACGCACCGGCGGTCTGCGCCGCCGAAGCCGGACAGGACTCCAACTGCACGCCCGTGTCGCCCGGCTGCCCCGCCGGGACCACGTCATACCCGACGGCCCGCACAAACGACCCATCCGGAGAGAACATCTGCAAACGCCTGTTGGTCGAGTCGGCGACGATCACCTGGCCGTTGGTCGGGTTGACCGCGATTCCGCCCGTCGAGGCGGCGAATTGGCCGGCGTTCGCGCCCGCAACCGCCCCGGCCTTGCACACGTCCCCGTTCGCGGCGACACAGGTCTCAAACGTGCCGTTGGCACTGTCATCAGGCCCGCTGGACACAACGTCCCACCCCGCCGCCCACACAAATGCGCCCGTCGCGGTGAACTTCTCGATCCTCCGGTTCCCCTGATCGACCACGTACACCGACCCGTCCGAGGGGTCGACGGCGACGGCCGTCGGATGGTTCATCGCGCCGCCCGCCGTCACCGTCGTCACGCCGGCCTTGCAGCTCGCGGCCGCCGTGCAAGTCTCGAAGCCCGTGCCGCCGTTCACATCCGCGCCCCACGCGGCCGCGAAGCTCCCGTCCGGGTTGAACACCTCAACCCGGTTATTCGACGAGTCAGCGACATACACGGTCCCCGCGCTCACGCCGCCCGCGCCCGACTCGTTGACCGCCGCACCGCCCGGGCTGTTGAACAGCCCGCCGGCCGTACCCGACGTCGGCCCGCCGATCACCGCCACCGCCCCCCGCGAACCAAACGCCGACGCGACCACGACGAGCGCAACGCTCG
>Ga0123355_10008836_pt1 | contig 15248 bp, 13 predicted proteins | sample TergutEmb28metaG_3_FD_89872 | JGI IMG/M metagenome (GOLD analysis project Ga0123355, IMG submission 89872) | Embiratermes neotenicus P1 segment gut microbial communities from Petit-Saut dam, French Guiana - Emb289 P1 | ecosystem: Host-associated > Arthropoda: Insects > Digestive system > Gut ... | reverse complement strand
TCAATCAGATTGTCGCCAATTATTTTGTAAAATATCATGTAATTGTGAATGCCTGTCCATCTGTACTTTGGATTGTGCGGATATGATGGATAACGCATGGGCATTTCTTGCAATAATTGTATGCGTTCGTTTATGGCTTGCAGAATTTTATCGGTGAGCCGTGTATCCTTTGCGTCAAGGTTCTTTTCAATTTCGAGCAAATTTCGTCTTGCACCATGCATGTATTTGACGTTATACATTTTGCCTTCTCCGCTCCCAAATTTCGTTCCATACCTCGTCAGGGGTGTACCATTTGGTATTGGGGTCTGCCGCCTCCTGCTCTGCTTTTTTCAGCTCGTTAATAATATATTGGTGCTGTAGGTAGTCCTCATATTTTGCATAATCATCCATAATTTTAATCGTATACACTTGTCCGGCGCTTGCTGTAAATTTAATTAAATCTGTGCCTTGCGCTTCAAATTCAACTCCGTTGCCGCTTTTGTCGGTTACAGTTGCGGAAGACAAGCCCTGATACCGCACTGTCAATTCGCCGTCAAGATTTGGGCGCAATAACGCATATTCAAGCCTGCCATTTTTCCAGCGCATATCTACCGCTGTATTGCCACGTGCCATCATTCCATTTACAGAACCGCCGGGCCATGTTTCCCGTGGCAAGGCCGGTAATAAATCTATTGTTCCCGCATGGCTTTGCAGCAGCATTTCCGCAACGCCGGCAGTGGAACCAAAATTACCATCAATTTGAAATGGCGGATGGAATGCAAAAAGATTTGGCAGCGTTGTACCTTTAAGCGTCATGCGATAGAGGTTATAGGCACGTTCACCATCTCTAAGCCGCGCCCAAAAATTTAATTTCCACGCGCGGCTCCACCCTGTACCGCCATCTCCGCGGGTGTTTAATGTAACGCGCATCGCTTCTGTCCAAGCATCTTCTTGCGCACTGCGCCCCGGCACAATTTTTGTACCCGGATGAAGCATGAACAAATGGTTTACATGACGGTGCGTATCGCCGCCTACTTCTGCGCCGCCTATAGAATTACCAAGGCGGTCTATTTTACTTTCGTCTTTCCATTCCTGAAAATAGCCGGAACGCGCAATTTTTGGCGGGGAAAGGTTTGCTTGCGCCTGTCGTATTTCTTCAATTTCACGTGCATCATCCGGACGATTGGTGCCGCCCAGTATGCCATTGGCGCGTAAAGCCGCCTCAAAAATTTCCCATACAATGCCTATATCCTGTGTCGCGCCCAATGTATATGGCCCGCGTTCTGGCGAAAATGACGGATTGGATACATAAGTGCCATCCCGTTCGTCAACCCATAAATTATCAACCCAGAAAAGGGCAGCATCGGCAATGATGTCGTAGTACTCACGCAACAAGTTGATATCTTTTGTGAATAAATAATGTTCCCATATGTGGGTAGCCAGCCATGCACCGCCCGCAGGGGCATATGCCGCCTCGAAGTATGATTCCGGGAATGTATGCGCCCATATATTGTTTACGTGGTACAACGTCCACCCACGGGCCGGGCCTGTGGTGCCATTATTACGCTGCGCGGGCCTGCTATGGTAGTGAGAAGCGGTTATTGTACCTCTTGGCACTTGCGCGCGGATATATTCCAGTAATGGAACTTGGGTTTCGATTAAATTTGTAGGGCCGGCTGCCCAGTAGTTCATTTGTACATTGATATTTGTGTGGTAATCCGCCTCCCATGGTGGGTTAAGCCCTGCGGCCCATACCCCCTGCAAGTGTGCGGGCAAGCTGCCGGGGCGAGAAGACGACATTAACAGGTATCGGCCAAATTGGAAAAATAATATTTCCAAGTAGCGGTTCTGGGCCAAGCTGTTTGCGTCTTTACCAACGGTTTGATAATTTGCCACAAGGGATTCTGTGGTGCGGGACGGAGGGTTATGTGGCGCATCATCCAGTTTAAGGCCAAGCCTGCTAAAAAGGCTTGTAAAATCTGCGATATGGTTTTTTAGCAGGGCGTTGTAACTTAATTTTACTGCATTGTTTAAACGCGTTTCCACTTTGGCAAAAGCTTCGTCCTTATCAAAGAAAAAATCGAAACGGCCGTCCATGCTTTGCTGATAATTTGTGCCGCATGCCATTATGACAACAAAGTCTGTAGTGTCTTCTATAATAAGATGCAATCCATCCTCAATTAATTTCCCGTTAATTGGGATTACTCTAGCTTGCATTACATAGTGCAGCCCTTCCGGGCTATGTCCCGCCGGTTGCCCTGCCATTCGCAAGGTGTGACCATATTCTACAGAAAAATCTGCCCTAGGCTGCGGTGAGCTAAGCTTCACGATTTGACTCATGGGCTTGTCGGACGTGACACGCATAGCAAAAGCATTGTAAGGATAATTCATAAAATATTCTTTGAAAATACTCGTGCCATTTCTGTTATATCGAATAGCTGCCACGCCGGTTTCCAAGTTAAGCGAGCGGGTATAATCGGTAAATGTTTCGCCCGCTACATCACCGGCAGAATTGTTGGCAGTAGGGTCAAGCAAATGAATACGCGCCATTTCCATATACGAGCCAAAATTTTCACGTACGCCAAACAAATTCGCTTCGATATCCCGTACAATAGGGCCGCGTTTGGCAGGGTCTGCCCATGTTTGCAGCGCATTGGGGTAGTCGCTTATTACGTTGTCGCCGTCAAATTGCATAAGCGCTTCTGAATAATGCGTCACTGCCGCTTGTAAATCTTCTCTAATGCGCTGCAAAGCAGCCTTGGTAGATTCCGGCGTATTGCGATGTTCGCCGCCTGTGTAATTTGGGTCAGCGCCCGGCCCGCCGGACCAAAGCGTCTTCTCGTTAATCAGTATCATTTCATCTGCTACGCCGCCATATAATGTTGCGCCCATAAAACCATTGCCTATTGGCGTTGTTTCGGCAAAGGTTTCATCTGTGGTGAAAATTTTTGCGGCCGGACGGTCATGTAGGGTGCGCAGCCATGGTGAAGCCTTTGCCGCTTTGGGCCGGTCTTCGGTTTCCACATAAACAGCCGGGATTGGCCCGTTATCTTCTTTCAGTACGCTCATAGTGCTAACCTCATCTCAGGAGTGATTTGATATGATAATCAATATATCATACAAGTTTTTTTACGTCCATATCTTTAATCACGTGTTCTACATTAAAGCAGATTACTACGCATGGGAAGGAACTTCACCTTCCCATGCAACTGGCGGTTGCTGCAAACGGGCAACTTCGGATTTGATTCAGAAGAAGTTGCCCGTTCACAGGTACATACCAAAAACTTGCATAAAATTGACATATCATTTAGAATGGTGCATTATATAGTCAAGTCTATTCTCTTCCTAGGAAATTGATCTATACGAAACGCGCGGCAGAGCCGCTTTTTTATGGAGGCTTTATTTATGATAGAAAAACGCACTCCCATTTATCAAACGATTATAGATGATATTGAAAAACAGATTGCTTCCAGCAATTTTGATTATGACAATCCTATATGTACGGAAAAAAGCATTTGTGAAAAATATAATACCAGCCGCATCACTGCAAAACATGCCATAAGCAAACTGGAGGAACGCGGCCTTTTATATAGAAAGCGTGGTTCCGGCAGTTTTGTGGTACGTCCAATTTTGCAGTCGGCACCAAACCGGATATTCGCTCTTGTCACTCCTTTTAGTACCACCCAAGGCGGTGCTTTCCGCGCGGTAGAAGCCGCAAGCCAAATATTTACTAAACTGGGGCATCAGCTTACTATTCATATCAGCCAGGTAAACGCAAAAAGAAATATTGAATTGCTGGAAAGCCTCTACAACCAAAATATAAATGGGATTGTGTACTATCCGCTTAGCTCGCACCTGCCTGTGGAAACATTAAACACATTTGCCAAAGATGGGCGGCCAGTTATTATATTGGATAAAGAAACATCCCATCCCGGGTTTAGCAGCGTTATATGCGATAATTATCGTGGTGGTTATTTACTTGCAGAGCATTTGATTTCATATGGACACACCAAAACCTGTTTTCTATCTCGTTTTATGCCCGAAGAACTTTCCAGCGTTAAAGGCCGATACAAAGGCTATACAGACTGTCTAAAAGCCGCAAATATCGAACCGCACTTCATGCACTGGGACGCAGAGTCGCCCACCGGATATTATATGCTGCAGCATTTGGTCAACACTTTGCATTTAGAGGGCATTACGGCCATACTTTGTGAAAATGACGAGGTTGCTTTTAACGTACACATGTGTTGTTTAAGCTTAGGGCTTCGTGTTCCCGAAGATATGAACATCACCGGCTTTGACAATATAGAATGGGCCACCATAGGTAGTGCCAGAATAACTACGGTTGATCAAAATTTTGATATTATAGGTAAAACGATTGCCACAACCTTACTTGAAGAAAACTATACGCCTGTCAACCACATTATTCCCGTACAACTTGTTCCCAGAACGTCTACCAGTATCATTGCAAAGCAAATGACAACGCCCTCTCTTTCTTTGCAGTATGCTTTATCATCTCAACAAGAATAAGCTCTAAATATTTCAGAATTTCCTAAGTTTTAGCGTTAATCGTACTCCAATTACAGAGTACGGTTGACGCTTTTTTTATCTGCTAGGAAATTGCTCTGTACGAAACGCGCGGCGAAGCCGCTTTTTTATACCCAAACGCTCAAAGATTATATGACGAGATTGACATATCAATCTCTTTGCGTATAATATATTCAATACAATTAATAAGAGATACATAAGGAGCATTTGATATGAGTATTTCAAAAACTATTTACATACCCGATTTAGGCAATGTCGGGCCGGAAAGTGGTTTTCGCATTTTAGCGCAAACAGGAGACGGCCGCTTTTTAACAGGAAAAGACGGAGTGGTTGACATTGTTGAAACCGGCGACGGCAAGATAGAATTTGTTTCTTTTGGAAGCCATGCTTTGGCATGTGTAAAGTCTGCCGTGGCTATGCCCACATATTATCCGGTCTATCCCGTTAAGCTGGAAATTCCGGTTAAAGCCGTACTCATGGACCTGGATGGCACCACCGTACGCAGCGAGGAATTTTGGATTTGGATTATAGAGTTAAGCATTGCAAGCCTTATGAGCAACCCAAAATTCCAATTTGAAGCGGCTGATATACCTTTTGTATCCGGCCATAGCGTAACCGAGCATTTGCAATACTGTATTAAAAAATATTGCCCCAACGCATCCCTTGAGGCCGCAAGGAATTTTTATTTTGAACACACACACCGGGAGATGAAAGAAATTATGGAAGGGCGCGGCAAAGACGGGGCATTTACTCCAACGGAAGGAGTGAAGGAGTTTTTGCAGGAATTAAAAAATATGGGCATAAAAATTGGCCTGGTCACCTCCGGGTTATATGAAAAAGCATGGCCGGAAATTATCTCCGCTTTCAAAACTTTTGGCATGGGTGCGCCGGAAGATTTTTACGATGCTTCCATAACCGCAGGCTTCCCATTGCGCAAAGGGTCAAGCGGCACACTGGGCGAACTATCCCCCAAACCACACCCATGGCTGTATTCCGAAACCGCTATTGTGGGGCTGGGGATACCCTTTGCAGAACGGCATCATGTGCTGGGCATAGAAGATAGCGGTGCGGGTGTATGTTCTGTGCGTTTAGCGGGGTATACCACAATTGGCATAAGCGGCGGCAATATTATCGAAAGCGGAACAAAATCCCTATGCTGCCATTACGAAGAAAATTTTGAAGATATAATGAAAATTATAAAAGGAGGTTCTCTATAATGAGTGACCAAAAAAAAGTGCAATGTCATTTTATCTCCAATACCCATTGGGATAGAGAGTGGCGTTTTTCTGCAAGGCGTACCCAGCATATGCTGGTGTATATGGTGGATATGCTTTTTGATATCTTAGATAATAATCCGGAATTTAAGCATTTCCATTTCGATTCGCAAACCATGCCACTGCAAGATTATTTAGAAGTCCGTCCGGAAATGAAAGACAAATTTAAAAAATACGTAGAAGAAGGCCGCATAGCCATTGGCCCTTGGTTTAACCTGCCTGACGAATTTACCGTTGGCGGCGAAGCACTCATCCGTAACCTACTACTCGGTCACAAAATGGGGCGCGAGTTTGGCGGCATCAGCAAAACAGGATATTCTCCGTTTGGCTGGGGGCAAATTTCCCAGCTTCCGCAAATTTACAAAGGCTTTGGTATACAGTTTGCGTCTTTCTACCGCGGCATTAACGAGTATGTGACCCCTAAGTCCGAATTTTTTTGGGAAAGCCCGGACGGTTCCCGCATTTACGCATCCCGTCTGGGAAAACGTCCGCGCTACAATATATGGTATGTGGTTCAGCGTCCTGTTTACTTTAATCAAGAAAATGAAAATAACCGCAACATGAAATGGAACGACAACAACGGTATCTTTAAACTGCTTAATAACGATGAAGAATTTTACAAGCTGGATTACCAATATGCCCATCCTTTCTTTAGCTATAATAAAGACGAAATAAAGCCGCGCGGCGAACAGGCATTGCGCGAGCAAGACAACGACTGGACAACATCGCACCGCTTCTGGTCTGCAGGTCACGACTCGTCATGCCCGGATATACGCGAAGTGCAGATGATAAAAGACTTGAACGATGCCCTTCCAAATGCGGATGTATTCCACTCCACATTGCAGGACTTTGAACAAAACACCATCAATGAGTTAAACCCAAACTCTCCGGTTTTATATGGCGAAATGCGTGCGCCATTAACATTTGGCAGTGTTTCCGGTATGTTCGGCTGGATTTTATCTGCCCGCATGTATATCAAACAAGACAATTTTATAACAGAACAGTACCTCATCGACCTTGCAGAGCCAATGGATGTGTTTTCTTCATTCCTTGGCGCGCCCTCTCAACAGGGTTTTATTGATTTATCCTACAACTACTTGCTGCAAAATCACGGCCACGACAGCATTGGCGCTTGCGGGCGGGACATTGTGTACGAAGATGTGGTTGACCGTTATCGTCAATCCCGCGAATTAGCGCTTTGCGTATACGAGCGTGCCTTCATGAACATAGCCGGCGACATTGACCTACGCGCATGGAGTCGTGACGATGCGGCTATAGTTGTATATAACCCCGCACCGTTTAAGCGCACAGAAGTGGTTAGTGTTAGGGTAGAATTACCGCGGGAGTGGAATGCGGATACGTTCCAAATCCTGGACGAAGACGGTACACCGCTTACATTCCAAGTGATAGGCACGGATAAGAAAAACGCACAAATCATACAAAACCCAAACGACGTAGCCAATGTGCTACACACACATCAGTACAATATTCAGCTAGAGGCAAGGGACATTCCCGGCATGGGTTACAAGGCTTTTAAAATGCAGCCTTTACACAATGTTCGTGCAAAAACTCCAATTACATTGCTTAAGTCGCCCCAGTCAATGGAGAACGAATTTTTGTATGTATCCTTCAATGCCAATGGTACTTTTAACGCAAAAGACAAAATGACCGGACGAGAATACGCCAATTTAGGCTTCTTCAAAGACAGTGGCGAAATTGGAAACCCATGGGAGCATCATGTTCCGGAATGCAACGAAACATTTACTACGCTAAACGAAAAAGCGGACATTACCTTGCTGCACCAAGGGGAACTGGATACGACATTCAAAGTTGTGATTCATTGGGCGTTGCCGGAGTCCCGTTCCTTCGACGAAAAATCCCGCTCTAAGCATTTAAAGCCTTGCAAAATTATAAACCTGGTTTCACTAAAAAAAGGCGCGCGCTGGGTAGAAGTCAACACCACAGTAGATAACCAATCGGAAGACCATTATCTGCAAGTTGGTTTCCCTACAGGCATCAATGCAGAATTTTCTTATGCACAAGGCCAATTTGACGTATTAAAACGCCAAGTGGCTAAATTGGATTACTCCATATATGACGAGATTCCAATGACAGAACACCCTATGAACTCGTTTGTTGATATTACAGACGGCATTCACGGTGTGGCACTGCTTAACACGGGCTTAAAAGCCTACGAAGCTTCTGACGACGCAGATAATACGCTTTATTTGACCCTTCTGCGCTGTTACCCGCTTCGCATTTGTGTAACCTCCGACATGCAAGACTACAGCCAGTGGGAAAAAGGTTCCCAATGTCTTGGCATCAATACATTCCGCTATGCTTTCATGCCACACGCCGGTGACTGGGAAGCGGCAAACCTATGGCAAGCGTCTGAGCGTTTTAATTTGCATCTGTCTGTGGCGCAGCTTGCACCTACCGCCCATGGCAAAAATAGCACGACAGGAACATTTTTAGAACTTGCGGATGAAAACTTGCATGTAAGCGCGGTAAAGCGCAGCGAAAGTGGTAACGGCTATGTTGTCCGTCTATTTAACCCATCGGATAAAACTGTGAAAAATTCTATACGCCTAAATAACGGTGTTGCGCCTATCAAAAAAGCGCAATCGCCACTGGAGCGTCAAGCCGCAGAATTTGAATTGCCCGCATATTCAGGCAAGCCTTGGGATACCGCTCGTTTAGTCTCCTTGGAAGAAAAAGAAATAAGCCCGCTTAAAATTAAACAGGACGGCTTTGTAGATTTTGAAATTACGGGTAAGAAAATCTTGACAATTGAATTTAAGTAAGTAAGAAATTACATGTTTGCGCCCTTGATGGCGAGAATTTGAAAGCAATCGAATGGGGTGGTGATTTATGGGCTGCATTTACCATTCTGTTCCTCCGATTTTTACTTTATTTTATTTTCTATCAAGAACATTTCCAAAATCGCTTTAACATCATCAAGTGTTATATCCACGAAAAAGAAGTTACCCAGCCCACACCGTTTATACGACACGCCGTTAAACTTAAACTTCATCACAAAGGCACAACGCTTCCCGTCGTCTTCCGAATGGTCTGCAAATTGATGGGGCATGTCGTTTTTATCACCACAACACCGCCCCGGGTCATCTAAACGAAAAACATCCGGGAATCGGTCGCACAACACACGCATACCTTCCGGGTCACGTTCAAAAGCGTGAATGAACGACACTTTCGTGCCAATTTGCGTTCCGTCATTTTCAAAGTGGTTTGTACCCTCCGGGCGGTGTCCGTTTCGGACAAGTAAAAATTCCTTAGAGCCTTTTGTATAGCTGATGCAACCCTTGTTAAATCCGGTTACGCTAAAGCCGTATTTTTCTGCTTCATCAAATAGCCACATTTGTACCTCGCGCAGTTCGTCCGTCGCGTAATCCATTTGGTAATGCCAAAGGGCAGGGTATTTTCCGGGGGCTTCGATGAAACGATGGGATAGACCGTTCAAATAGTACCATTGCCAATCGTTCTTTGTTGTATCCAGCAGACTTGTATATACGCTCAAAACTGCCATGACTTCTTTGTTATCTGGGTATTCTACATGAAAGGATTTTACTTTTTTCCCAAAACCTTCAAATAACAACCCCATCTGTTCAAACCCTTTAATCATCAATTCAATTTTCTTGTGCCGCTTGATGGAATTGCTTGCAAAAAACGCCGCACCATCTACGGCAATTCCGCCGTCCTCGTACACGCCGTATAACCCAATAGCAAATAAAACGTCCATGACCCGGTTGTAATACCCATCCGTGGTTTCATAATCGGGATAACCCCATGCAAGGGGGTCACGCTCGATGTCCTCATAACAACGAATGACAAGGGCATGTAATTCCCGAAATGCATCTACAAATGCGGCGTTGTCCATGCCGCGCAGATATTCCGAGTTTATTTTAATCTCCGCCGGCAGGGGTAATATATGCTTACGACGGCCTTCGGCGGCGGCTTTTGCACGGGCGATAAATCCTTTTTTGTAATAACCATCAATATAATCAGCCAGTGGAAGCTGTGTGGGGTTTTCTTTCTTTATGAAAGCCGCATAATCATGCAAAAATTTTGCGATATTGTGTAAGAAGTTTGCGCGCCCGCTTACATTCCACGGACGTTTTAATTCTTCGATTTCCGCGTCGCTCACCTCTTCGAGCTTGGTTATCTTATTTTTCGTGATGATGGCATTAAAGCGGTCAAGCAACCCGATTCGCTCTTTTGTCAATTTCTCGCTGCTTTTTTTACGCGCAAGATATGTTGTGTAACCCGCTCTGTCTAAGAACATATCGCCGCTGTCCAAATCAAGTGGTGTTATCAAGTCATATTGCATAGGTCATGCCTCCATTATTGTTTTGCATCAATGCCTTTTTTCCAAATGTCAATCATCTGTGTAATTTTACCTAATGCTTCGGCATCCGGATTCCAAAACGCCACTTCCGACGTGCAAAGATGATTAAATTCTTTGCCGAGGATTGTTTTTGTCTGACCGGGTTGACTGCCGCACCCACTGCTTCCGCCGCAACTCGTACAGATATTCACATGGGCCCATGCAAAGTCTTTCAACTGTTCGTCAATTTGAAAATCATCGAAATGTTTGGTTAGCGGATTATCAAATATAACCATTGCGGGTTCATTATCCACGGGGATAATGCACGCAATACATACCCAATGTCCTTTGTATTCAAACGCACCGATATGTTCTGCGTGGGCTGTCATGCCGTTTGTTTTCATGTACGTAACAAAATCCGTTGCGATTTTTAGTTTGTCACCGCTTAGGGCTTTGTTGATTTCATTCTCGAATTTTTGTAAATTATCCATGACTTTTCCTCTTTTCTTTGTATAACAGCATTATTTTTTGCATGGTGTCGATGTCTTTTGCGCTCGGATTCACAAATTGGATGGGGCAGTGGCATACTCGCTCGTGCTTTGTACCTAGTATTTCATAATTGGTGACGCTGGTTTTGCACATGTGGTTATTATTTTTGCAAGGTTCTTGGGGGCAAGCTGTCACTTTGGCAAGCACGGCTTCTTGAAAATCATCGTCTGCCGTGAATGAATTATCAAAGTCACAAAACACGCCAAAAGTTTGGTTGTTGTCTATTAAAATGGTGGCGTAGATTTTTCCTTTGAAACGGAGTTTCCAATTAGTGCTGTTTTCATCCCACTTTGCACCCTTGCCCTTGAATTGAAAGCCATGTTCTTGCATGAAGGTAACAAAATTTAATCCATTTTCCAGCGGTTCGCCGGATAGCTGCTTGTTGAATGCTTCTTCTATTTTGACCATCACTTACACTCCTTTACTGAGTCCAAAATTCATCCTGTGTTTTCATCATTTCATTGCTCATTTTACGGTATCTTTTATATACGCTCTCCGTGCAAATATAAACTTCTCTATCCATCCAAATTGCTCCACCGTAGGATTGATACGGCAATATTCCGTTCTCCAACAAACAAAACAGGGCTTGCCTAAAATATCTATTTTAGTACCGGGCTTGCAACCGCCACAACCGGTACATTTTATACCGTCTATAAATTCGGCTCTCATTTCTTCAGATAGTGTCAACAAAAATTCAACCAAGTTATTATTATCAGGATATACCCTTACAACAAGGTGATTTTCTTGAAATCTACCGCCGCGTCCAATACCGTAGGAAACAACACGCTTGCCCTTATAATTACAATTCCAAACATTTGTGTGGGACCAACACGGTTTCATTCGCAATTTACGGGATAGAGCAAGCAACCGGTCCATGCCCTCTTTTAATTCGGGTATGTTTAATAGTGCATCGCAAACGTCCTCTATCGGTGGCTTGTTTGCTTTTTGCGCTTCGTATATTGACACTTCACCTTTTTTTGCCACTGCGCTAACCTCCGAAAACATATAAGACTTGTCAGTTGTCTAGCAAGCCTTTTCTCGCTTTTTGTTCAAGCAACACAAGGTTTTTCAATGCTTCCAATTCCAACAAATTAGGATTTTCAAACCAGTAGAAACGACGATTTGAATTGCAACACTTGTTGCTTATCTTTCTACCGCAAAGTACAATATTTTTTCCCGGTGCGCAGTTCCAAAGGTTACATGGGTATGTTAATCCAACATGTTTAATTGGTGGCGCGTCAGTTGGGCGTTCATGTTTATCAGCATGGCAACAATAAATTACGTTTTCCAGCACAAAGTTTTCGATTTTTTCATCCATGATGTGATATTCATACTCGGCTATGTTCACGAGATACGGAGTAATCGTAAATTTATCCCACAAACTTATTTTGCAGATTGTACTTCCCTTGCATTTAGCGTCCCACGAATTATGAACACCAGACCATGCGGGCGACATTTTATTCTCACGAAGCCACGCGATAAAATCCAATGCAATCTTTTGATGTTCTTGCTGAACACGCAACGGTATTACATCTTCAACCTTTGGTTTTAATTCTCTTTGGACATGTAATTGGGTGAGGTCAGTCATTTTCTACTCCTTCTAATTTATTATTCGCCTGCTTTCGTGCAACAAATAAAGTACCCTGAAATTCCCTTGTGTCCGTCAACAGTCAGCATTTTCGGGTCAGAAAAAACATCGCCGCCCCAAATATATGACGCATCATTATAATCGCCGGAGTTTCGCACGGCTTCTTTTACCATATCTTCACACCATACATACGGTTCACCTGCCGGGCATTCTTTCCAGCCTTTCGCTATATAACCTTCGGGAATGTCGTAATAATCCATTCCATCGGGAACAGGGCAATTTGCTTTCATAAATCTACCGAGAATATAACCGATTAATTTATTTTTTTCATCGTACCTTTCCCAAGTATACAATGAAGCAGCATATGGCATATCGACGGCATAGTCCGTCATTTTATCAAGTGTATCAAAAATCCAATCCTTTGCCCGCCATAACTGCCCTTGGACATGAGTGGGTTCAATATGCGGGTTACTCCAATCATTGCGAACAAACACCACTTTGCCGATAAATCTGCACGGTTCATTTTTGGTTATCTCGAATTTTTCCATTGTGATACCTCCGTTTTATTTTGCAGGTTTGTCCGTACAAGCTGGACTTGATATAAGGAAAAAATTGTGCAGATAGTGCTATTCGGTATGGTTAGGCATTAGCGTGAACCGATACGCTATTTGAAACAACATTTTTACTATACTCAACCAATGTCTTGATATGCTCAAGCGTATTGTTGTCTGGGTTTGTAAATGTTATCGGGTGTTGAGAACAGACGTTGTTAAACACTTTTCCGAAAATCGAAACGTCAAATGGGCCTGTACACCCTTCGTGACAAACATCACAAAATTCCACTCGTTTTTGAACGGCTGTTTTGAAATTTTCATCAAATACGCCACAATAGTCACCGAACCAAAAATGGAATTGAATTTCATTGGGATGAAACCATATCTTGCATAAATTTTTTCCATCGTAAGGGACTTTAACAGCATTTTTTTCGTAGGTGTCGGGTAATGCGGTCAATTGATTGATTTTTAAGTAATCAACAAATTTCAATGCTGTTTTTTTCAATTCATCGTCCAAACATTCTTGGATTTTGATTTCTAAAACCGCAGTAGTATTTTCTAGCATAATGCTACCTTCTCCTTCGACGTTCAAAAAGATGGAAATAACGCAACCAATGTAGCGACTATTCTTTAGCAGCCCTCATAACCTCGCTTGCCGCTGTTACCAGTTGTCTTAAATCCTCAAATCCAGACGGATTCCATTTTAGGGAAATAGCACTACGGCAAACCTGTCTCGATTCGCCTTCAAAGTTTATTGTTGTCCTGCTCTTGCATTCGCGGGCATGTGGGTTGCAAATTTGTATGTTAGAAAATAACTCGTTTGCCAGTTTCGGTGATGATTCTGCAAGTTTGTTTAATACATCGCTGGTATAGTCTGGTTTTTTCGGACTTTGAACCCAATTTGTTCCGTGCCTTTCATGTGTCCCGAAATACGTCATTCCATATTGGAATCCGCAAGGCGATTGATAGGTTAAATGACCATGCTTGTCGATTGTCCTTTTGAATTTCAAGCAGCTTTTCATTTCACGCATAAAAAATTCGTCTGTTTTGAACATCTCATCATGCAATTCGTGCGGCAAGCCTTTTACATACAGTTCAAATGGGGACATTTCGGGCAGATTCGTAATTTCCGCAGGAATGCTTGGCTCGTCGTTTTCGTATTCAGTAACACTAAGAGATTTTATAGCCAGCTTCGTATAAGTACCGCCGCATATGGAAAAATCAAGTCCGTCTGCAAATTCAATAGGTACGATATTGTTTTCCATCAATTCGATGTACGGCATTTTTTTAGACACATAACAATATTGCCCACTAACCTTAACCCACATCAAACGACTACCAAACATAACGGATATATCAACATATTCCTTCGCTGGCATATCGTTGTAACATACGAAACTCGTTAAATTAGAGTCTCCGACTGTTCCTGTTTTTGCGACTGTTAGTATATCGTTGCTGCTTATATGTCCTCCTTCAAAATGAACCTTGCCATTGCCGATATACAAATTTACTTCTAACGGCGGCGTATCTTTCGATTCCGATGCCTGTACCGCATGGGCGTTCACCGTCATATCAACGCAAAAGGGAAGGCTGTATTTGCCCGGAATATAAACATGATGTCGGCTTTTACCCACTTTGGACTCTTCAGCAGGTATATGAAGCTCGCCATTTTCCACTTTAATTTTCATCGCACTTTTTTTCATCACACCAAATTTTGTTAAGCCGTCTGGCGTTATTGATTCAAGTGATATGTTGTGTGTTTTCATTTTGCACCGCCTAATATTAACCAGAAATTTTGCAATGGGGTGGTTATTCCGGTTTGTATGTTTTTACTAACTCAATCAGCCGCATCAAACATTTAAGCGTTTCGGCATCGGGGTCTGTAAACGCCAATATCGCACCGCAGACATTTTCAAAATCCTTACCGAAGATCTTCTTGTTACTTCCGGGGCGCAATCGCTTCCGCATGAAGCACAGATGTTGACATTCTTCCATGCAATTTCTTTCATGGCATCGTCAAAGTCAAAACCATCCGGCACCGTCCCAATTAAATCAGGCCAAACCGTCCACGGCCCCGGCAAGTCTGTTTTGCCGTCCATGTGCATCCAAGCAAGGACTTTGCCGTTATAAACGACCGTACCGTGGTTTTCTCCCGTAGTTATGCCGTTTGCTGCCATGAACGCCGTAAAATTAAGCGCGTTCTTTTGTGTTTCACCTGTTAATGTGTCCTTAATCGTTTCTTCAAACGTCTTTATATTATCCATTTTATAAACCTCCAATTATGTTAATTACACAATTCAGCTAACTTAATGTAATCAGCAATATCTTCACTTCGCGGCTGTATAGTTATGAACTTACCCCCATGGCATCCGCATTTCCAACATTTCACGCCATCAATAATGTATTCTTGTCCG
>Ga0123355_10008835_pt1 | contig 15248 bp, 11 predicted proteins | sample TergutEmb28metaG_3_FD_89872 | JGI IMG/M metagenome (GOLD analysis project Ga0123355, IMG submission 89872) | Embiratermes neotenicus P1 segment gut microbial communities from Petit-Saut dam, French Guiana - Emb289 P1 | ecosystem: Host-associated > Arthropoda: Insects > Digestive system > Gut ... | reverse complement strand
GAGTCCATTTATATCGGCAGGGGTGTCAGTTCAGTCGGCTGCTGGCAGCCGAGGTGTGCGCATCAGCGGTAGTAATGCTGGATAGACCGTGTCCGATACAGTGCATGACTGCTGGCTACCCCCTCCATTCGCCTTTTTCCCCTTCACTTCTCCACCCGTGCGTTTCCGTGTGCCATCACATTCCGTTTCTGCTCTACCATTGACCTTTTTGACTTTCTGAGGTAAATGTTCTGGTTTTCTGATTAGGCCTGAGCTATATAACCATGCCAGGGATTTTTCTTTATCCACTGAGGGTTTTTCAAGGTCCCAGTAAAATTAACCATTCACTTGCTTACTCTTCAGGTCTTCTATCTTCTTGTTTTCAGTGCTGGACTTAAGTTGATTCTTGATATTCTGGCCAGCAGTTTCTTGTTTCATATATTTTTATTTTAATAGATTAACTTCTTTTTGCACAGTGTATTTTGCTTTCCCGGCATCATATTCTTGCACTAATCTGTTAAGCCTATTTTTGCATTGCTTAACGTACTTGGTGAGACCACCAATAAATAACAGCATTATTTGCGGACTCCAGTTCAAATTACTGCTGTGAAGGTTTTAGACCATCCCACTCATGGCCCAGACCTTGCTCCCAGCTCATTCCATTTGTTTTTGCATTTAAAGAAACACCTGGCCAGTCAGACATTTCATAAAGGCATGTGTTAAGATTTTGTCACCCAAATGTGTTAATAAACATTTTTAAAAATTTTTATCACAATTTGCATCTCTACTTTCTGTACGTCCTACATAAAATATGATAATAAAAGAATTGAATAAGTAGGACCTACATTTCTTGGTATAAAAATTGACTGGAACTGTAACTGGAAAACATACATTCAATGTATCTATCCTAGACAAGTACTGGATGCTATGTTACAAAGACCGTCACATCACTAATGAAAATAGAAAATAGAAAATATAAAATTAGTTTATTTTGTTTACTTCCATTCTATCATGTCATATGAAATAATCTTCTGCGGAAATTCAGCCAATACCACAAGGGTACTTTACACCAAAAAGAAAATTTTTAAAATAATGACAGGGCTAAAATAAGTCTTTTGTACTGAATTATTTAGGAAGTTTAATATTCTTCCCCCTGCCATGAATTCTAACTCTCAGTGTTAACTTTGTTGTCAACAATATGGAAAAATTTCAAATTAATTCAGATATACACATCAGCATAATGCACAGACAGGACCTACATGTGCTAAGTACTAATTTAAGTTTAGAATCACAAAGGAGTTTAATATACAAGAATAAAGTTATTTAGGATCTTCCCACCAGCCACAGAAAGCTTAAATCACAATACAGCAGTAATGAAGTCAGTTCTTATTGAGCATCCATTATCTCACTCCTATTGTGCACAAGAATATTGCTGAAATTGACACTATGAATTGCCTTAAAAACATGCCAGTTTATAACAATGTCCTTTTGCTATAACACTGTACATAAATACAAAAATATTATTATCACATCCTTCAGCCTGGCAGCTGTCACAAGGACCTCTACCACACACGAAGCCTGCATCCACTGGGAATTCAATGCAGGCTCAGTGTACCATATTTCATGTAACAATCTCAAAGTGCTAATCTCCAGCTTCTTAACAGGCTTCAATTCTTCAGAAAATATTTCTCAGCAAATGAACAGGTTCTTGTCTTTAAATATTCCCAATCTTCCTTAAAAAATTATCTTTAACTTCTCAAAAAGAAAATACACTTTCTCTTCACATGTTACATGCCTGAACTGTGTCATAAGTAACTCAACACAAAGGCAAGAATTTGTTTCTTCAAAAAATGCAGTTCCTACAATTTTGTGTGCACTCAACATGCCCCTGACTTCAACTCTGTCATGTAAAGGTACTTCGTGAATCACACGAGAATTTGTGTAACACCAATATCTGTAATTTTGGCTGTTTCATTCCCACACAATGTCAATCATACCTCATATGACAAAAAACACACGTTTTTCGCAATCCATTCCTGTCCAGCACAGCCTGGTTTTCAAAATCTGTCTGCTGTGTATTTTTCTTTTCACTGCAATGACAAAGTTGAATTCTTTTCACAGAACTTTCAGCAACATTTTTTTCATGACGCCTACTTCATGAAAATACTGCAAACAAGAGAATATATTTCCACATGCACTAACCACCTCTCTATGACTCACAGCACCACTAAGTGCCTGTGCCATGCTTCAGCACTGATGAATAGGTCCATAATGGTGGCTGATTCTATTAAGGAAATCAGAATCATATTTTCCAGTAATCGGAGGCATGATTAAATGATATCAGATACATAATATACTTTTATTTTGTATCTGAAAAGAGTACTTTAACACTTTAAATCGCTAATTCTTAAGCATTGATTCTTGTACTTGAAACAGTATCACATTTGTATCATTCGACATGTTCTACATCCTTGGCTTAGACCAACAAAGGATCTACACAATGAAATCCATTGTATTCTGTATTATTAAATATTATGTCCCAAATGGTCACTGTAATTAAGATCATGTGAATACATTCACACCAAGCTCAAAATTCATCAGACTATCCTGCAGCTTGGCCAGTTTTCCAAACAGACAAGCCTGGGCAAACAGAGTTTTGAAAATCACACCTTAAAAAACAACTGTTTTAGTGAAACTTTCTTTTAAACTGCACTTAACCTTTCATTATGTTTAATGTACTGTGATGAGTCACATATGAACTGCGACATATACAAAAACAAATGCAAAACCTACCACCACCTTCATGATTTCCAATTTTGAGAATTTAAAAAAAAAAAAGTTATATTACAAGTTCTGAACCAAAAGTCTAAGTGATGTAGAAAACTTGCTTAATGATGTAACAGAGGTAAATGAGTCTTCTTTATCAAAGTTCTCTCAGAACAATGAACACAATTATATTTAATTTCCATAACAGAGTGACTACTGTTAATACTTCCAATGCTTCACGTATGGCAATTATTAATACAATGCACAAACTTGCCACTAAACTTATTATTTGTATGGTGAATACAACAGTGTTTCAAATATGGTGAGATGGTGTAAATATATTCAGTAAAGCGCAATAGGCCAAAAAGTGACACAATTCATAGGGGACTAAAGATTCAGAACAATCTCTACATTGCCCCCCCCCCCCAAAAAAATCAATTAGAAGAGAACTTTGTCTGAAACTTATTCAATAAGCATCTTCACCAGCATACAGCTGGTACACTTGGTGTAAGGAAAAATTATCATCATAATAGTTCAAAGAATGATCCTACAGGAAGATATAGCAGATGAGAGCAAGTTAAATTGGGTAATAAAGAGTTGCAGGCACAGATCACAAAAACCAACTTCCCAAATAGCAGGCCTAATTTTGTGCCATTAATGTCCATGGGTTTACACTTCAGCAAGAGTAAGCAATGTAAAAGTAACTCATGGATTAGTTTGCTGAACTCATAACCAGATGGTCATAAGTATTTATCAAAACCTAGCAAAACAAAATTTCTGCTGCCTGCAATAAATTGCAAAAATTTCAGTTTTGTTTTACTGTTACATATGTACTGATTATGCTCTATATTAAATTTGTCAGAATTAAACTCAAATTTTCACACCATTGACATGTTCAGAATTACTGTGTCATATAACAGTATTTCATACAGAATTTTCAGACATGTTTATGATCTATATCTACACCAGACCTCACACGCATAGCTCCAATGATACACTAAAAGGTAGCATCAAACAATCAAGTAAATACATATTCCATGCAGCCACCATTCTGTTGTAACATTACACAAAAATAAACAAATGCCTCAACAAAAGTTCCATGTTTTTCCTTGATTTATTACTAAGACATCATTTCCCAACCAAAGCAGCATCAGTACCCCTCCCATATCAAAAGTCAATTCATCCAAAATGCTGGTATTACTGATTCTAGGATATAGAAATCAGTGTTGAGGTGACCCCTATTGGGATAATGGCCACATAAATTTTGTGAAAATCAGACAAGTAGTTTAGAAGCTGAAATTAGGGGACACAGACTGCATGGCGTATTCATGCCTACCTGCCTTAAAAATGGGAAGTACCAAAAACTGATTTCCACACCTCAAAAAAAACCCTACTATGCAAGAAGATAAAGGGAACATGGTTTCCTTATATTTAATATGACACAATAATATGTAATGATAATCCAACGTGTATGATGAATGGGCATTTATGGTTAACATAGGTCAACAGCATTACTAATTTACTGGAATTAAAATACTCTGAAATTTGAAAATATGTAGAATCCATTCTCTATGTCTACTAACTGCAAGCAACTGATATCAGGGGGAAAAAGCTACATTTGTGCATTCACTGTTAAACAATTACAGGAAGTATAAATCCAACTTCCATCACAGATCTCTTCCTAAACATGCAATGAACAGCATGTGAGGATTCCTGACATACACTACAAGACACCAGCAGAAGAAAATACCACATTTCTTGAAATAACAGAATTCAGAGCATTTTAGAAGTTGCAAACCACTTGTAACCATACAGAAAAGAATAGGATTCCATAAAAACAGAATTAGAGAAATGTTCCAGCTAAAAAGGCAGCCCTCATTTACAAATTAATCAAGCCAGGCTCATAAATGTTCAGCTCAACTGAAAAGTAAAAGCTACAGTACATTTAAAAAGAATTCTTACCCCACAACAAACGATGAGATGGTTGTGCCAATCAAAGCATATGTCAGGATAGCTCCAAGGTTGCGAAAGAAGTATTTCTGAAGAAAAAAAATGAATGAGAGCAAATTTAAAGATTCAAGTCTTCTGGGATGTTATGCCCCTGTGATAAACAGTTACTGAGATTTTAAACAACCAATCTGCACCCACCTTGGGGATAAGTATTCAAGGGGGTTGATTCTTCTGAGACTTCTTGACTATAAAAAAGGAGGCAACTTGCTCCTCTGAAACCTCAGTAATTACCTATCCATGAACATGTTGTAACCTCCCAGACGACTTGAATCTTCATCAACGTCACTATCAGAACTTCAAATCTTGCAAAAACAAATTTCCTTCCAGCATATAAAGGATGAGGATAGGAAACCCATGTTAGGCTTCAAGACTATGCAAAATAACGAGTCAGAAGTATATTTTACTTGTCACTTCTGCCTTGAGAGTTCATATGCGTTGAAGAGAATCAAGGGTATGTCTTTACCATAAAACTGATTCTCATAACCATATTCTCTTGTCACAATTAATTCCTACCTCACACACTTCATATACACATGAAAGATATGGCATTATGAAGAAATTCTTTTTCAAACCTTTCTGTTTCTTACAGCAGTATAGAGGTCTCTCTCATAGGCATTATTACAAGAGCCTACAATTTCTTCCATACATGTAACACTAAAATGGGGATTAAAAATAAATGCAAGATGAAATACAAGTACTACAATTCCTGCACACTTTACTTGTGCATGTGCGTGTGTGTACACTAGTGCGCGCGAGTGTGTGTGTGTTGGTGGGGGGAATGTGCACCAACAATTAAGACTGTAGTATGAAGGATAAAACTGAAAAATTATGTGTACATTATAAATCAGTCATTTATAACAAGGCTGCAAATCACGTGCTACGTAACACAGTACACAGACTTTACCCAGGCATTCATTAGTTACTGGACTGACAGGGCTGATATGTATGCAACATTTCTGACTGGGAATGGCCTCAGGTATATCACCCTACATTACAACACCAAGTCATGAATCACCATGTATACAGCTTATCTGACAGTAATGCTATCTTTACACTTCATTTTTATGTGGCTGGGTGGGAAGGGAGAGGCAGTTTAAGACAAACAACAACAATAACAGAAAGTGGGAGATGAGAACAATCACTAATAACATTCTGGAAGAGCAAATCTATTACCATTTAATATCTTCTACAGATTCTATTAGTGAGCTGTTTGTATGCATCTGCCCAGACTTGAACATCCTTATTACACAATACATTTTTATGAAATTACGAACATGCCACTGAAACACAGTCTTTATATATTTTAATTCTCAGTCATTGGACACATCATGAACACAATCACCAGGCAAATTTCTGAGGTGTGTACAATTTTAGCAATTGCTAACTTAAGTTTCATGTGGTGAAACACATTTAAAAACTTTCCAAAGCATATGGGTTTTTTTTACAGAAAATCAGTAAATATCAAAATGGAAGTCACACAAAGTATCTGATATGACTCTAACACAAGAATCACTATACTCTGACACTTTAAATTTATGATGTCCATGAATCATACACTGACAGTACAACAACCTAACAAGTTGGCACTCTGGTAAAAATTTTCCTCCCCTTGCTGATTGCTAAAAGGCCTTTCTATGTAACAACCTCTGACTCATTCACTGTGACACCACACAGAAGAGTACCAACCACAAAACTCTTTGTTATATAATTTCTTCCATCTTTAATTTCTTGGTTTCTTGTGGACTCAAATATTCTATTCAGTACTCTACTCTCAGGTCCTCTCCAACTCCTCTTCTGTCCCAGTAATTTCAACATGATATAAAAGGTTTTCCAACTTAAACTTGTAACATCTTCACACACACACACACACACACACACACACACACACATGCTACATATCATACACATTTCACCTGCCAAAACTTAATAACCCTAGAAGATTAGGTGTGCAATACAACTTTCAATTTACCAAGAAGATGACAACAGACTTCCCTGTTAGAACCATCTGAGTAAATCTTAACTGTATCTGTAGCCTGAGGGTTGGGGACTATTCTGTCCCCATATGTGTTTTATTTTTATTATTATTTTTAACATGAGATGATAGATATAGGTTTCCTACAATGCATATTTTCAGAATGCAAACTGGACATAAAACAATGCATGTATTCATGAACATATGCTTTACATCTTGGATGCAAAATGTGGGTATAATGTGACTTCCATTTTCATGTTTTTATCCCGTCAATTAATGATACCATCAAACTAAAACAGTGTTATAATAACGTGACAAATTACAGTTAGTAGTAATATAACAAAGTGTAAAGAAAAATCATTGGTCATGTTGGTATTTTTTAATCTATCTGCTAATCCTGTTAATTCCCATGAGGTAATTGTTACACAATTTTTTCATGTTGCAGTGTCCTTCACAAATGCAAATACTGGAGCACAGACTGTACTAGATGATAACATACATGCATTACTTAACCTTTTGGCACCGGAATTAGTTTTTTAATTTTAGCACACCCTCTATATAAAATGTGAATAACACAGGAACCAAATATGTTACATTTATGAAACAAACTGCATTCTGAAGAGGAAAAAACGGAGAGTATATACCATGTTTAAGATATTCAGTACCTATATTTGTTGAATAAATATATAAAATGCAACGTTTAGAGGTTAGCGGTGCGGTACGACCACTACAGTCATCATTAGGCGTCAAAGGGTTAATGGCATTGTAAAGTGCCATGATATATGTAGCAATGGTGATGGATAAATGAACAAATATGCAACATTGGTGGAATGAGACTTACAGTGGGAAACCGAAGCACTCAGAGAAGAAGTTTTTCCAGTACTACTATATCTACTACAAATCCCACATGAATGGCATGGATGAAATAAGCTACATCCAAATTCTTATTTTAAATAATAAGTTACAACCTGGACTTAAACTGAGATCCTCAAAGTTTGCAATGACATGTCTCAAAACTGAATGTAACTACATGGAGCAGAGTCTCCTTCAGAAGATATTGTTAATTCACCTGATAATGATAGTACTCCCCAGTCTATGGAACCTGGAAGTTCATTACCATATTCACACACAGTGATTAAATCCAATTACAGTCCCGAGACTGTATTTATTTAAGAATACCTGTCCTCTCCCTATACCAAATAGTCAAATCCATTCAGTTTTTCTAACTACAATTTTGAATGAATTTTTTTCCTTGCTTGTCCTATCCACTACATCTTTCTTAATTAGATCACCTTCCGGATTTTTTTACCCCGTATTACTACGTCCCTCTTAAGTCCAAACATTTTTCTCTGCACCATGTTCTTAAACACCATCAACAACTAAATTTATGGTCTTCTGGAAAATGACGGCATGTAGTTTGACAGAAGTGTACTGACACTGAAGACAAAAAAAGTCTCTATTTTCATCTACCATACAGTATGCAAGTTTCTCTGCAATACACTTCTATGAGACTGTACAGCACCACAACCCAAAAGGTAACAATCTTCACGGTCACAACCATGGGAACCACAAATCTCACATTCTAAATCCATGGTTTACCATGGTGCAAAATACAAGAAAATTATGCTTCTTTAGTTTTTAATCTTGAGACTGTCATGAAGCTGACAAGAATCTGTAAAATACTACAATGATGCTATTAAGCATTGACCACAATTAATTCTGTACTTTGATACATGTAATTTAATTTGTTACTTTTGCTTCAAAATATTTGACCTCAGCTACATTCTCAAAGGATATGTTAGCTATCTTGACATTAAGATTTTATCCTGCACTATGATCAGACATCTGAAGGTTTATTCTCATTATCCGACAAACAAAACTATACAGATATTGTATATTTGGTTTATTTAATATTGTTATATGTTTCAGCTGTCCCGATCAGCCACCATCAGGTAGGGTATCAACACATAAAAGAGTAAAGGGGAGAGGCCTCTTCTTACAAACAGTAGGTATGAAGGTGTTATAAAATAATTATAACAATTATTCGGAAATCAAAAAATTAGTAACATGAAATTAATATACAGATTTTGTTATGAGACTTTTGGTGTAATCCAGTGTTTTGTAATAAAATATAAAATTATAATATAATTAAATAAGATAAAATATGATCACATATGTAGTGGAAAAGCTAAACGGTTAGTATTTATCAGTGTAGTATCAAGTCTAGTGTCAATACTGACATAAATTATCGCGTCTTCAATTAGTATTCACTGGAAAAGGAAATCCTTACTATCTTGTTTTTTGATCCCCTTGTGTTTTTTACGTAAAGGGCAATTTTAGAAACCAGCACAAGGTCTCATGGTATAAGAGTTATCAAAGGAATAAAAACATATGAAAGACCAATCTGGTGGAGGTTTTGAAAGGTTTTCAATATGCAGACACAGAAAACCTCACTGAGTTTTTGCAAAGTCCCTAGTATGACTGAGGCCTCCAACATACAACTTAGGCAGACAATATCAGTGCTACCACGAAAACTAAGCGAAGATTAGCAGGAAGATAGTGAAGATGGCAAAGAACAGAAAAATAATAAATCCATCAGTAATAGTGCTGCACTTCATTGTGCTGACACTGTGCTACAGAACAACGGTCACGAAGGCTTAGAATATTCTGAAATTTGAGGCCTAAGGTATCGCACTGCTGATGAACATGCTTCTGTCATCAAAACAATTTGCTCCAAAAGGCACAACAACTTAAGTGTTTCTGTTTCACTGAAGTGATGAGAAATGTTTGTTGATAGAAATGACTGATGATTTTAAATGTATATGCACAAATGCTTAGAAGAAAAGATTGGATTTCCACCTTTTGTGACCAAGCACATCAACATCACTGTTTCAGCCATTTGAAACGGATTTCAACAAACTGGTACAAGGTCATGTGGCCGGCAAATTGGCTTCCCGCACTCTCCTGGTATTGTACAGATCACTCTCAGCTCAGTCAACCTCTGTCTTTCCTTAAGTGAAGTTGAATGCTTTTGTGCATGACAGAATAATATCTTCCTCTAACTATTAATGTAGTTAAGCCTTACAAAACGTGTCTGAATTTATTAAAAATAAGCTTTCACATTTTCATGCTGTCTGCAGTTATTTTATATTTTTAAATTTGGTAGTTCACAAGTTCTTGTAACCAAATAGGCATTTTACATTGAAAATAGATTCCTATGTTTGTGACGGTTCCATTCATTTACGACCAATGAGATTCTCCTGTACTTGTTACAAACATCCGATTTGGAAGTCAGATCTACATAAGTGCTTTAAAAATACTGAGTGATATGGCTGAATGAAAAAAATTCCAAGGAAAGTGTGAGTTATATTTGTATTGCACTGAAGCTGCTGACAGAACACTGATTATGGGAAAGTGATCATACATAAAAGGAACAACATCAGCAATAAACTGCGAAGGTAAGAAGTGCACTTCCTTATCCTCATGGAAGACATTAAATCACCCACATCCAGTTGACAATGAGATTCTCTTTCAAAATATGTTCATATAATGGCTGTGCACTAACTTATACTCTATACTGTTCATACTAAGGTCTGCATTATCCTGCTGCATGTTGCAACATCGCAAAAATGACACTAAAACTTTCCTCAATGTTGCATTAGTCATAACACAATACAAACTACCTGAATTCACAGAATCTCATACCGAACAAATCAATGACCACTAATGCCTGGGACTTATGTGCAACTGCCCTCAGCTTAGGGTTTTTCAACATGGACAAACACTGTCTTACACCAGCAAAACTGCTCAATTTACTTCAAAGTGTTTTAATTGAAAACAGTACTAAAAACATAAGTTTCAAACAACGGATTGGCATAAATTCTGAAGACTGATCCACCACAGAAAAGAGCACTTCATCACCTATAATACTATATAAAGCGGGCTTCGTATCTCATATAGAACTATGACTCCTTTTGTTTTTTCAAGAGCATGCACACACCTGTGTTAATGAACTATTTGATGACATGGTGAGTTCTAAAGAGTCTGCAAGTTTCAATGATACATGGAAAGGAAATGGAGTTTGGGTGCAGTAAAATTTAGGCTGTTTGGAAGGAAAGAAAAAATATTTGGAACATGATGGCAGTCAGCATTCCTGGAATACAATCTACTTTTACATTTTAACATCTCTATCATTACTGTCTGTTACTACTGTTCCCCAAGTATTTAAAATGTGCCAAATGATCACCTTAACTGTAAAGACACACAACTAAACCATATGAACGGAAAATGTCATAAAGTGAACAAATGAGTTACTACTTACGCGCTTCAAGCTGTAACCAGCATGGAATATGATTGGTGGCAAAATTATATTGAAGAAGATTTCAGGGTCAAATGTTGCTTTCAGGTCCATCTCATTATTCTCAACATCTACTATCTCCTCCCGAAAAGCATAGGCATAGGTCTTGTTGGGTACAGGAGGATTTCCACCTCTGCTGGAAAACCGAAGCCACAGGGTGTCCGGTGGTAGTGATAAATTGTACTTGCTGTCTTTTTCTGGCACGACAGGCATGTGGAATACTGGTGTCGTGCTGCCTGCATAGCGAATCAATGCTCCCACAATCAGACCTGCAGCAAATAAATAAAGGTAAGACACATGGGTTTCCCAACTAGTGTTCATTGCTGTCCCATGATGAGGCCAAAATGAAATTCACTCATATACTTTTGCATCTTACAACTGGCCCACAACCAAACCTGGAATAAAACACAGCATTTTTCTGCCTTAAAACTTCTGGCACTTCACTTTCAATGTCCCATACAGAACAGATTGCAATGTCTTCCTTAAACTTTCAAATCTTGGTCTGTAACTTGTTCATTAAGAACCTACATACTCTGAAACCATAATTTGAGGCTTCTCTGATAAACATTGGATTAACCCTCAATTATTAAAATTTGACCGTAAATAAAGAAAACCCTTAAAACAGGTTACATTAAATGAGTATTCATTCTGCAGCACACTCAAATTTCTACTTATTTCATCCGCACCTACCTCCCTAAAATCTGTAGGTCTTTCTTGAAAGCAGCAGCAGACATACCAAGCCACATTCTGATTTTAACTACCAATAGAGAATGAAAATCAGAAATGTATACATGTATATGTATATGTTTGCAGTCTCACAAACATCTTTAAATTTAAGATCTTAAGGACAGATCCACCCATTTATACAAAGAGTGCACACAATATACCGCTCTGTCAGAGAGACAAAAAGCGTATAAAATACAAGTAAAATAAAATAAGAATAGAATTTAAAAGTTGTTTTTAACCAGCTGGCCTACAGTGTTTCCAAAAATATGATTTAGATATCTGCGAACTACAAGTCTTCTGTTGTTTTATGCATATTACTCTAAGCTATGGTGAGTTTGACAGTTCCTTAGTTCCAGCACACACCCTTGCATCCTATTTATCTGATATTTATTTCACATTTCTAGGCCTTTACTTCCCCTGTCTGTACTAGGGTTTTTATACATGTCTGTGTCCCTGCAATGAGCCTCTTACAGTTACTCCATCCACCTGTACACATGCAACAAGAAAACTGATGAAAAGAGTTCACTAGATTTGAAAGGTGAAAAACTTTACAACAAAAATTCAATGCTTTAACTTTCATTAAGGGCACATAATTTTAACAACTACTCTAAATGAAGATCTACATCCACTCATAGGCAATTTCAATCATACACAAGGAAGATCCAAACAAGGGCCTTGCAGTAGAATAAAGGGAAACACTAAACAGACAATTCCTACTACAATCAGCTACAGCACTATTGTTAACACACAGGGAAAACACAAACTATATGGTACACCTATCCTTTCTTGGCATATGGGCTATTTCATTATGGACTGAAGGTGGAGCACATGGATGTTTATTTATTCCTTCTGTCAAATATGTGTGTTATGTTTACAATGCATCCTTTTATGGTCTTTTACTGCATTGCTTGTCACTTTGTCTCTTTTACGTACAAATATACTTCTGAGAATTTTTGCCCTAATACCTTTAAACTATAATCTTCTAATAGTTGAGAGAAAGGTAAAACAGTTTTTGAAATTTAAAAATTCACGTTTCAGGGCTGGGGAGACAGAAGATTCTGAAGAGAATGGTATCACAAATTAGCCATATTTCATTTGCTATATTTTCATCATGATTATTGCATCAATTTTTTACTTCTGCACCCACATTATCATATTTTCAAATAATGCACTTGCCAGCACTAAACTTATATGGTATTTACAACATATAGCCAACAAATGCATAATATATTTAACAATTCATTGTATCTAAAAAAACTCCTACATGTTTTGATGCATCAATGCATTATCTTCAAGGAGTCCTTCTATTACACCAATTCACACAAGTAAGAAACAGTTATTATTTTTGTTGGTGTCTAACACGCTTTAGTACAGAAATCACATAGATTGCTTACTTGCATCTAAGAGAAGCACAAGATTTTCCTTGAGAATGTAATGGTTATTCTACTGAATACAGCATATTTAAGAATTAAAACTGTACTTCAAGTAAAATAACTGCTGATTATTTTCAGCTCACATTTTACACACCCAGTCCAATATCAAACATAATCAGACTCAGTACATGAATTTTAAGCTCGTGGTTCCATGCATCTTAATTCAATGTGAATAAAAATCCAACAGATGCAACAGTATGCAGATATTTATTTACTGCAAAACTACTCTACATGTTTCAGGTGTCACAGCACCCATCATCAGGAGTATTAAAAACTTTACCCGCAGCCTCCGGTACAGGTCATACTGTAAAATGCAAGGAGTAACTAGAATGAACAAACAGTGTGTGTTGGCTTGTTAACTTCGGGTAGTAATGGGTGGTGGTATATCAACATATTACAAAAGTCTAGGTATAAAATATCGTGGAAGTTTTTAATTTAAGAATTAAAAGTTAAAAACTCTTCATATAATAAATAAATAAATACGAATAGTTAAAAGCATAATAGGAAGATGCAATGGATGGAGTTAGTTAATAGAGTACTCACCTACCTGTACCGCTACTCCCCTCCAACGTGGTCTGATCAGGACTGGTTTGTGCATACCACACCTGAGATAATCCACAGCCACATAAATAATGTACATCCCAACCTACAATTTACCCCTACCTTTGAACAAAACAATAGCATAAGTCTTCTCGACCTACTAATAATTCGACAACCCACACAAATAGAAATTGACATCTTCAAAAAACCAACAACAACAGACACCACAATCAACTACACCTCCAACCATCCCAATGAACAAAAAATGGCAGCCTACCGCTACCTGATCAACAGGATGTTGTCACTACAACTCTCAACTGAAAGGAGAATAGCAGAATGGCAAAAAAAATACGAACCATAACAAACAACAATAAATTCCCCATTCATCACATAGCCAAACTGAGAGCACAAATACAATGTAAAACACAGATGAACACAACTAACAACAGCAACAACAATAAATGGGCCACCTTCACGTATCACAGTTCCAAAGTCAGAAAGATAGCCAACCTCTTCAAACCGACTGACATAATGATAGCCTTTAAAAGTACTAACACACTGCAACAACTGACCAAACTCAAAATCCACGACACAACGCAAGACCACGACAAAAGCAGCATATACAAACTGACATGTAAAACATGCAACAGGACATACATAGGCCAGACCAGTAGAAACCTGACACTTAGGTACCGCGAACACATCCGTTACATAAAAAACAACGATCCCCAGTCCACTTATGCACTGCACATCCTGCAAAACATACATGAATATGGTTCCCTCAAAGGCACCATGTCACTACTCAAACCAATCCATAAAACCTCAATGCTAATTCCGTATGAACAATTACTAATCCAAACCTTCCATCAAAATGGAAACCTCATTCTTGAACGAAACTGTGGCGAACAAAACCCACTTTTTCTGTTAGCTACCAACTGCAACTTTACGTAACCATCCGCCCACAACCGCGCATATCAAACGACCGGCACAAACCAATCCTGACCTAGCCATGTTGGAACCTTACGTAACTACCTAAGCTCAACCGATCAATACCTACCACTCGACTCGCACAAACCAGTCCCGATCAGACCACGTTGGAGGGGAGTAGCGGTACAAGTAGGTGAGTACTCTATTAACTAACTCCATCCATTGCATCTTCCTATTATGCTTTTAACTATTCATATTTATTTATTATATAAAGAGTTTTTAACTTTTAATTCTTAAATTAAAAACTTCCACGATATTTTATACCTAGACTTTTGTAATATGTTAATGTACCACCACCCATTACTACCTGAAGTTAACAAGCCAACACACACTGTTTGTTCATTCTAGTTACTCCTTGCATTTTACAGTATGACCTGTACCGGAGGCTGCGGGTACAGTTTTTAATACTCCTGATGATGGGTGCTGTGACACCCGAAACATGTAGAGTAGCTTTGCAGTAAATAAATATCTGCATACT
>Ga0123355_10008834_pt1 | contig 15248 bp, 17 predicted proteins | sample TergutEmb28metaG_3_FD_89872 | JGI IMG/M metagenome (GOLD analysis project Ga0123355, IMG submission 89872) | Embiratermes neotenicus P1 segment gut microbial communities from Petit-Saut dam, French Guiana - Emb289 P1 | ecosystem: Host-associated > Arthropoda: Insects > Digestive system > Gut ... | reverse complement strand
AGTTTGCTTCCGAAGGCTACTGCTAACACGCGTTAAACTGCCTGGGCTGCATAAAGAGATATGCCGATATTGGGACTTGAACCAAATTAGTTTGTTTCCGAAGGCTACTGCTAGCACGCGTTCAACTGCCTGGGCTACATAAAGAAATATGACGATTGTGGGACTCGAACCAATGTAATGTGTTTCCCAAGGCAAATGCCAACACGCGTTGAACTGCCTGGGCTACATAAAGAAATATGCCGATACTGAGACTCGAACCAACATAGTTTGTTTCCCAATGCTACTGCTAGCACGCGTTCAACTGCCCGGGCTACATAAAGAAATATGCCGATAGTGGGAACCGAACCAACGTACTTTGTTTCCAAGGCTACTGCCAAAACGCCTTGAACTGCCTGAGCTACCACTGCTGAAAATAAGAACGAAGAGTTCCTGTACACCAACAGTCACAGCACACCGTCAATCTATCAGTTTCTGTACACCAACATTCTCAGCACACCGTCAATCTATCAGTTCCTATTCACAACAGTCACAGTACACCGTCACTCTATCAGTCCCTGTACACTGAGTCACGGCACACCGTCGTTGTATCAGTTCGTGTACACCAAAAGTCACAACTCACCGTCACTCTATCAGTTCCAGTACACCAAAAGTCACAGCACACCGTCACAATATCAGTTCCTGTACACCAACAGTCAGAACACCGTCACTCCATCAGTTCCTGTACACAAACAGTCACAGCAAACCGTCATTGTATCAGTTCCTGTACACCAACAGTGACAGCTCACCGTCACTCTATCAGTTCCTGTACACCGACAGTCACAGCACACCGTCAATCTAACAGTTCCTGTACACTGACATTCACAGCAAACCGTCACTGTATCAGTTCCTGTACACCAAGAGTCACAGCACACCGCCACTCTATCAGTTCCTGTACACCAACAGTCACAGCACACCGTTAATCTATCAGATCCTGTACACCAATAATCAGAGCACACCATCAATCTATCAGTTCCTGTACAACAATAATCACAGCACACCGTCAATCTATCAGTTCCAATACACCAACAGTCACAGCACACCGTCATTCTAGCAGTTCCTGTACCCCAGTAGTTAGAACACACCAACATTCTATCAGTTCTTGTACACCAACAGTCACAGCACACCGTCACTCTATCAGTTCCTGTACAACAAGAGTCACAGGACACCGTCACTATATCAGTTCCTGTACATCGACAGTCATAGCACACCGTCACTCTATCAGTTCCTGTACACCAACAGTCACAGCACACAGTCACTCTATCAGCTCCTGTACACCAACTGTCACAGCACACCGTCACTCTATCAGTTCCTGTACACCGACATTCACAGCACACCGTCACTCTATTAGTTCCTATTCACAACAGTCACAATACTCCGTCACCCTATCAGTCCCTGTACACTGAGTCACGGCACACCTTCGCTGTATCAATTCCTGTACACCAACAGTCACAGCACACCGTCACTCTATCAGTTCCTGTACACCGATAGTCACAGCACACCGTCACTCTCTCAGTTCCTGTACACCGACATTCCCAGCACACCGTCACTCTATCAGTTCCTGTACACCGACAGTCACAGCACACCGTCACTCTAATTGTTCCTGTACGCCAATAGTCACAGCACACATTCACTCTATCAGTTCCTGTACACCAACATTCACAGCACACTGTCACTCTATCAGTTCCTGTACACCAACAGTCACAGCACACATTCATTCTATCAGTTCCTGTACACCAACAGTCACAGCACACCGTCACTCTATCAGTTCCTGTACACCAACATTCACAGCACACCGTCACTCTATCAGTTCCTATTCACAACAGTCACAGTACACTGTCACTCTAACAGTCCCTGTACACTGAGTCACGGCACACCGTCGCTGTATCAGTCCCTGTACACCAACAGTCACAGCACACCGTCACTCTATCAGTTTCTGTACACCGACATTCTCAGTACACCGTCACTTTATCAGTTCCTGTACACTGACAGCCACAGCACACCGTCACTCTATCAATTCCTGTAGAAAGACAGTCACAGCACACCGTCAGTCTATCAGTTCCTGTACACCGACAGTCACGGTACACCTTCTCTCTCTCAGTTCCTGTACACTGACAGTCACAGCACACCGTCCCTCTATCAATTCCTGTACACCAACTGTCACAGCACACCATCACTATCAGTTCCTTTACACCAACAGTCACAGCACACCGTCACTCTATTAGTTCCTGTACACCGACAGTCATAGCACACCGTCACTCTATTAGTTCCTGTACACCGAAAGTCACAGGACACCGTCACTCTATCAGTTCCTGTACACCGACAGTCACAGCACACAGTCATTCTATCAGTTCCTGTACACCGACAGCCACAACACACCGTCACTCTATCACTTCCTGTACACCAACAGTCACAGCACACCATCGCTATCAGTTCCTTTACAAGAATAGTCACAGCACACCGTCACTTTATCAGTTCCTGTACGCCGACATTCACAGCACACCGTCACTCTATCAGTTCCTGTACACCAACAGTCACAGCACCCCGGCACTATCAGTTCCTGTACACCAACAGTTAGAGCACACCGTCACTCTATCAGTTCCTTTACACCGACAGTCACATCACACCGTCACTCTATCGGTTCCTGTACACCGACAGTCACAGCACACAGTCACTCTATCAGTTCCTGTACACCGACAGTCACAGCACCTCACTCTATTTGTTCCTTTACACCAACAGTCACAGTCCACCGTCACTCTATCAGTTCTTGTACACCGACAGTCACCGCACACCGTCACTATCAGTTCCTGTACACCAACAGTCACAGCACACTGTCACTCTATCAGTTCCTTTACACCGACAGTCACATCACACCGTCACTCTATCAGATCTTTTACACTAACAGTCACAGCACACAGTCACTCTATCAGTTCCTGTACACCAACAGTCACAGCACACAGTCACTCTATCAGTTCCTGTACACCGACAGTCACAGCACACCGTCACTGTACAATTCGCTGCACAGCTGATCGTGTCATGACGTATTGATTAACGCTGAATTCGTTGAAACTGGTTTATCGCCTTAAAGGGGGAAATGGCTTACAAGATAACCAGAACCAGAACCAATACATTACCTTAGCCCGTGGATCTGGTTGCTACTTGAGGAAGTTTTAATTGTACAGAATAAAGGAAAAATATAAAGCCATTCCTGTCCACCCCTGGAGAGGCACTGATGGTTCCAGTGTTTTGAGACTCTCAGATTTCATGACTGTCAACACATGAATGTGGGAAGTTTGTCATCTCTAGGTACCGGCAGCTTTTACCTTCCATAAACTTTGTAGGTACTCATCTCTGTTGTAGGCCGGGTAGCTCAGTCGGTAAAGCGACTGACTATGGGATGGACGGTCCGAGATTGAATCCCGGTGGGGGTTAGATTTTCCACCCATTCAGGCCGGCCTGGGGCCCACCCAGTCTCCTGTACCATAGGTATCTACTTACAGTCAAGTTAGCTGGTTTCTGGGCATGATATTTTGACCTTGCATCTGCAGTACAGGAGGGGGTTGAAAATCTAGATGCTTTTGTAAATGAAATAGCTATTGAAAGGAGAGCTGCTGTTTGTTAACTGATGCAGACACACATTATTGGCTGAATGCTAAATTAACTGTAATCATCTTCAATAGAAAATGACTGTTTGTAGCTGAAATCCCTTCATTTATGTGTTCCTTTCATTGCAGGAAGTGTCGCTGTTGTGTTTGAAGTGTGGCAGTAACTGGGCTTTGAATTGTTAACAACATCAGGCTTTAAACTGGCATCTTGTTTCTGTACATGTCAGTGTTGGAGATGGTTTTCCTGGCCAAGTATGCTCTCAGTGTGCCAAACTGGTCAGTACAGGTTACACCTTCAAACTGCAGGTGGAGAAGACAGATATTTTATTAAGACATTATGTTAGCAGTCATTCCGAAGAGGATGGATTGGTAGAGTGTCAGGTGTAAACTGATGTGTGGTCTGTCATTAAGTGTGATACAGAGTGGTTAGTTGCTTGTAGCATGGTTGGTCTGCTGGGTCTGAAGAAATTACTGAAGAAACTGAGTGTATGTTAACAGAACAGAATGCAACACAAAACTGAGTGTATGTTGTGTGTGTTAAACAGAGTCACAAATAAATTTAGCAAGTGAATCATCTGAAAATGTGTCATAGTTTCTAATATTTGGAGCAAACAAATCAGAATTACATGCTTGTAGAATTTCAGGGCAGATTAAATCTGAGAAGTGTCTGATGCCATTTGGTATAGAATCATTAGTATTTCTGTTCCTTGTGTAATAACATAAAGGTTAAAATATATGGAAGTCTAATTTTGCCTATTGGCTTGTATGGGTGCGAAACTTGGTTTCTCACATTAAGAGAAGGTTACATAATTTGAGGGATTTTAAGAACATGGTGCTGAAGAAGGTATATGCACTTAACAGGGAGGAAGTGACCGGAGGTTGGAGAAAAATACATAATTAGCAGCTTCATTGCATGTAATGATTTTCAATTATTATTATGTTATTAGGATTAAGGAGAATTTTAAATGTGTGGCATGTGGCTTGTGTTGGGGAGGGGAGACTTGCATGCGGGGTTCTGGTGGAGAAAGGAACCACATTCAAGATGACAGGATAATATTGAAATGGCGCTTATAGGACAAGAAAGTGATGGTGTGAACTGGATTAATATGGCTGGTGACAGAAAATTGGCAGACTGTTTTGAACACTGTAATGGAGCTTGGGTTCCATACAAGGCAGGGTATTTGTTGACTGGTGAAGAAATATTAGTTTATCACGGATAATTTCGATCCTTGGTTTTGCCGATTGGTTTTTTTGTATATAAACCAGCATCCCTAAGCGAAACGTTATAGATTCGGGACAAGTACTAAGGTCTTGAGAAGGATATTTGGGTGTAATTGAAAGGAATTGATGGCAGGATTGAGAAAATTATATAATGTGGACAGTCGTTATTTTTAAATCTGCGCCAAGCACTTTTGGGTTGAGGTAGTGAATAAGACTGATGTGGACAGGTATGTAGATTGAATTCCAGAAACGAAGACTGCTTACAAAAATATTGGTCAGTAATATGTGTGGAAGAACGTGGTTAGAACGTAAAACACAGAAGAGAAAGTGGCGTTGAAGGGATGGTCCAACACAAATGGCAATGTAACATTTGGTGTTCTGAAATGGCTGTCTTCTGTGTAGTTTGTTGGAAAACTATTGTGTCACAAAAATTCTGTGCGTGTTTTCCTGCATGGCATTTAAAAAGTGTTGTTCGAATGTTAACAAAAGTATGCCTGTCACTGTACTGTAACATCTGGTGATGTCAGCATTCACCAATTGTGACAGTTATTGCTAGCAAAACACCAGCTGCACGGTTTAGGAGGAGTGCTGGTAAGGCAAGTTTTGCTGTTATCACTAGCAACACAGCAAATGGAAGGATTAAGGTGAGTGCTGGTATGAAAAGTTTTGCTATGTTATCACTAGGAACAAAATGGCTAGAGAGTTTGATGGGAGTGCTGGTATGGGAAAATTTGCTACGTTATCACTAGGAACACAACGGCTAGACAGTTTGATGGGAGTGCTGGTATGGGAAGTTTTGCAATTTTATCACTAGCAACATACCAGCTGGACAGTTTGAGGTGAGTGCTGGTATGAAAAAATTTTGCTACATTATCACTAGCAACATACCAGCTGGAAGGTTTGAGGGGAGTGCTGGTATGGCAAGTTCTGATATTTTATCACTACGAACACAACGGCTAGAGAGTTTGATGGGAGTGCTGGCATGGGAAGTTCTGCTATGTTATCACTAGCAACACGCCAGCTGGGCGGATTGGGGTGAGTGCTGATATGGCAAGTTTTGCCATGTTATCACTAGGAACACAATGGCTAGACAGTTTGATGGGAGTGCTGGTATGGGAAGTTTTGCTGTGTTATCACTAGGAACACAATGACTAGACAGTTTGATGGGAGTGCTGGTATGGGAAGTTTTGCTGTGTTATCACTAGGAACACAATGGCTAGACAGTTTGATGAGAGTGCTGGTATGGGAAATTTTGGTATGTTATCATTAGGAACACAATGGCTAGACAGTTTGATGGAAGTGCTGGTATGGGAAGTTTTGCTGTGTTATCACTAGGAACACAATGGCTAGACATATTGATGGGAGTGCTGGTATGGGAAGTTTTGCTGTGTTATCACTAGGAACACAATGGCTAGACATATTGATGGGAGTGCTGGTATGGGAAGTTTTGTTATCACTAGCAACAGCACGGTTGGATTGTTTGTTTGGAGCGCTGCTATGGGAAGTTTTGTCCAGAATTTTTGCGACTTGGAATTTGCTATTTAACGGATTTTTATGTCATTTGGAGCGCCATTTCTGAAGCTTATTGAAAAATGTTTAAAAATCACAAAATAAGAAATAACTTATGTGTCATAAAAATGTAGCTCTGTTGGGTCAGTTAACATCAGTTGCAAGACGTAACTTTAGGCATTATTATCTACACTACATGAAAACAAACTGCTGGCCGTGCAATTGACTGATGATACTTTAAATTTAATTTGTTATGGAATGCAGGTGTCTTTCAGAACATTGTGGATAGTGGGATATTGGATACCAGGCCCGTTCAAAACGCGACGTTACGGAAAACAAGTATTGTGGGCCACAACAATTTTAAGGCCTGCCATGTGCAGATATGCAGGAAAATCACAATCAAGCAACACCATTTTGTGCAAATTTTATGTTGCTTTTCATACAAATTGGGCACCCAATGTGTAATGAAGGAACACAAATTCTTTCACATCCTTATTTAAGCTATATATGTATTTCACTGCGCCGGTTTTCACGAAGCGCGCAGTCAACTAACTAACTTTCATGGATATGACTTGTGTCGATTTGTTGTAGAAATCAGATGAGAAAAGTAGAACGATTGTTGAAGTTGGTTCCATCCTTCTATGTGAATTGTGTCTTTCAACGCACGGTTTTCAGGAAACTGGCAACAAATTAACTTTACCTTGTGGAGTTCTCGTGTACCAAATTTCACAAGGAAATGTCAAGTAATATGGACAGTACGGGTAGGAAATTATTCCGGTCCTTAAATACTGTATAACAAAAGCAGATTTTCCTAAATCTGGAGTTTCCTGGACAACTTTGATATAAACAATTTCATGAAAATTCGAAAAAAACACGAATGGGCTAACAGATGGACGGACTGAGTCTGAGTGTAAGACTGCGTTTTACTTCGAAAAGAACTAAACAACTACAAACATACAAATATAAATATCATAAGGAGGCTGCTGGCTACGGTAAGTGACCACAGCCTGTGTTAAACACATGTTCAATGCACTTCGTCACCCCTGTGCCAAAGACGTGCCCATAGCTGTCAGTGCACTGTGCAGTTGACCTATTGTTCTGCAACTAGCATGACCTTACTGCTGTGAACAGTCTGCAGTACGCGACACACTGTCAGCACACAACTGCATGACACATTACAGAACTGCTGTGAACAGTCTGCAGTACGCGACACACTGTCAGCACACAACTGCACGACACATTACAGAACTGCTGTGGACATTCTGCAGTACGCTACACACTGTCAGGACACAACTGCACGACACATTACAGAACTGCTGTGGACAGTCTGCAGTACGCTACACACTGTCAGCACACAACTGCACGACACATTACAGAACTGCTGTGAACAGTCTGCAGTACGCTACACACTGTCAGCACAAAACTGCACGACACATTACAGAACTGCTGTGGCAGTCCATTCGCTACTTCCCCTTCACACAGTTGCTGTCAGAAGGCAGTACATAACATCAGCAGTCAGAAACTGTCCCATTCCTCACATCGCCACTGCAGTATAACATTACGTGAATTTCGAAAGATTCCCCAGCACCACCATATTCACATTTGTTGGTGCCAAGTTCCCTTTCAAATATTTGCCTTCAACATGTTGAAAAATTCGACATCGCGGAGCCCACCCTCCGTGTCACTGCACACAAATTACCGAGCAACAGTGGCACAACCTACTGTGTTCTGAAGGTCACGGTGTGCAACAGAGCACAGTTTATAAACAACAGCAAATATTTGTAATTTAGTTTAATTGTGGGAAAAGAATGAGAGCAAATGGCCTTGTTGTAACATCCAGGGGCGCTATGCTGCTCACTGACCACAAGTTGCACACTCCGTCAGCAGACATGCAACACATTCCAAAGCGTATATTTTGTCTAGCAGTAACCCTGAGAAAGTTTATATAACCTTCGTGTGTTTTTTTTTCTGCGCAAATTGAGAGCAGTAGAGGGCTGTGCGATAAACTCTGACAAACTGCAGAACTGTCAGTATATCAGTTCTGACGTCTGCTAACTTGGGGATTCTTTCGGCATCAGGAACCCAGACCATATTTGTAGGAGAACGGTCAGTTAGACAATAACGGTTCTCCAGTGTTCACCTTCATTTTGTACAATTTTCACATTAATAACATATCACAGATATTAAAGCCAATCATTAGACCAACACAGCAGGTTGTCGAGAGCTTTTCACTCTCAAACGATAAAGTCGTTCTGCCGCACTCTGCGACAGAACTCAGGATCCCCCAGTCCGTGTCTCTGCAATGATTTGCACTTCGTCTTCAGGAGTGATGTTTCTCATTCGGCACCATTCTGCTGAGTGCTCCACTCATTTCCTCCCTTACTTAACCCGCCCCCCAACCCTGACCCACTTCCTCATAACGTACTGCTGTCCACAATATGGAGTGCAAGTTCTGTACGGTAAGTCACCCAGCTAATTTTACTGTGTGAGTAATATGAGGTTTATTTTAATAGCGGCCGAATTTTGGGAACTGCTGGCTTTAAATTGTTGTGTAAGGCGGAAGTGTACTGACATAAACAGTTGAAGTGACGTCACTTATTGTTGAATAATCAACGAAACAATTTGGCTGCGTACCGGCATGTGTGCTGCGTCGGATCACTCGTTAGTTCGAAATCTAAACACGTCTCCCCACTTTAAGGCAACTGCGTCGTAACGCAATATTAGAGCGGATGTGAGCACCAGATTTGGTATCAGGCACTTTCATACGGAAAGGAATATATGTGTACTATGTACTGTGTATTTTGCACAGAAATAGAACACATTCTGGACGGTATATCAGAAATGTGTACTCTGCATAGAAACAGAACTCATTCAAGACGGTAAATCAGAAATGTGTACTGTGCACAGAAACTGAACATTTTCAAGGCGGTATATCTGAAATGAGTACTGTGCATAGAAACAGAATATTTTCCAGACGGTAAATAAATGTGTACTGTGCACAGAAATAGAAAAATTTCCAGACGGTAAATCAGAAATATTTACTGTGTACAGAAACAGTACACTATCCAGACGGTAATCAGAAATGTGTATTGTGCACAGAAATAGAACACATTCTGGACAGCACATCAGAAATGTGTACTGTACACAGAAACAACACTTTGCACACAGTGCGTCTGAAATATTTACTGTGCTCAGAAACAGAACACATTTCAGACCGTTCACACATAAAGCAATATTTACAGACCCCAAAACGGCATTAAAGAAGGGAACTCAACCATTTACACTCACTCCAATATATTAACACATGCAGTTAACACACATTAAAAGCCATACATAAGCTACAACAGCCGGTACAGGCTTATGTATCGCTTTCATTTTATTTTATATACATATGTTGGTATTACGAATTTTGACGGATTGAATGCAAGTAACGAATAATATTAAATGTGGGATTTACAGTTTTTATGTTCGTCACAATTTAACAGTCGGTTTCCCACGTCACTGCGCCCAATACAGCCATTATTTAATCAGACAACTGTCTACTGACACCTGCTGTCAGTTCACAGTATTAAAATGGCACACTGTGCTGATCGCCAACTGGAGTGGCGAGTGAGGATGGAAAGTGACGAACGGTAGTTCTGAGACAAAATGATGTTAACTGAGTGCTGGAAGTGGTCTTATAAACGTGCTTGTGAACTATTAACATTTCGGCGTCAGAATTATTGATTTTTAAATTTGGCACCCCCTGTGTATAAATAAAATGTGAATAATACAGGCACCTAATAGGTTAGATTTATGAAAGAAACTTTATTTTGAAGACGAAAAAATGGAGTGTATATAAAGCGTAAAGGATTCGTTGAATAAATTAATAAAAATGCAAGGTTTAGAGTTAAGCCGTGCGGTACGACAAGCATAGTCGTCGTTAGGCATTAAAGGGTTAAACGTGTGTTCAATCACAGGGCACAAAAAGCCTAAAAATTTGTGTTTTAGTGAGGAACGACGGTAAAAGTTTCACTACACAGCTTTCATCGGCAAAATGTGAAACTAAAAACGAAAGAAACACTCAAATTTACACTGCCAGCACCAAATCGGCCTGATGTTGTACTGACTCTGCTGACATGAAAACAGCTGATAGTGTGACAGATTAACGGGACGGCAATTTTAGGAAGCTTAATGGAATATTTGTCTTTTGTTATTGCATGGGACTACTGTAAAGGGAAAATGCATTAGCAAAACATTACAAAAATACACAAACAATATTTACCGTTACTGTTCCTGTTCCTAACCTACACACAGCACATTACAGACTATAACATCCACAAACAACACTTACCGCTACTGTTCCTGTCCCTGTCCTACACACAGCACATTACACAGCATAACATCCACAACCAACACTCATCGCTACTGTTCCTGTTCCTGTCCTACACACAGCACATTACACAACATAACATCCACAACCAACACTCATCGCTACTGTTCCTGTTCCTGTCCTACACACAGCACATTACACAACATAACATCCACAACCAACACTTACCGCTACTGTTCTTGTTCCTGTCCTACACACAGAACATTACACAACATAACATCCACAACCAACACTTAACGCTACTGTTCCTGTTCCTGTCCTACACACGGCACATTACACAACATAACATCCACAACCAACACTGACCGATAATTTTCCTGTTCCTGTACTAAACACAGCACATTACACAACATAACAACAACAGGAAACGCTTAAAGCTACTGCTCCTGTTCCTGTCCTACACACACCACATTACACAAAATAACATCCACAACCAACACTTGAGGCCAATGTTCCTGTTCCTGTCCTACACACAATACATTACACAACATAACATCCACAACCAACACTTACCGCTACTGTTCCTGTTCCTGTCCTACACACAGCACATTACACAACATAACATCCACAACCAAAACTAAACGCTACTGTTCCTGTTCCTGTCCTACACACAGCACATTACACAACATAATATCCACAACCAAAACTTACCGCTACTCTTCCTGTTCCTGTCCTACACACAGCACATTACACAACATAACATCCACAAACAACACATAACGCAACTCTTCCTGTTCCTGTCCTACACACAGCACATTACACAACATAACAACCACAACTAACAATTACCGCTATTCTTCCTGTTCCTGTCCTACACACAGCACATTACACAACATTACATCCACAATCAACAATTACCGCTACTTAAACTGTTCCTTTCCTACACACAGCACATTGCAGAACATAACATCCACAACCAAAACTTACAGCTGATCTACCTGTTCCTGTCCTACATATAGTACATTACCGAACATAACATTAACAACCACCAATTACATCTGCCGCTCCTGTTCCTGTCCTACACACAGCACATTATACAACATAATATCCACAACCAACACTTAAGGCTACTGTTCCTGTACCGGGCCTAAAGAATGTAACATTCACAAACAATACGAATCGATACTGCTCCGGTTCCCATTTTACTAACAGCACATTACACAACTTAATATCCAAACCAACAATTAAAACTGCTGTGTTATTGTCCGACACACAGCACATTACACAATATAACAAAAAAATTAACATTTATCGCTAATGATCTAGTTCGTGTCTTACACACACCACGTTACACAACATAACATACACAATCAACACTCAACGTTAATGTAACTGTTCTGATTCTACACACAGCACATTACACAACATAACACCCACAACAAAAACTTACCGCTAATATTCCTGTTCCTATTCTACACACAGAACTTTACACAACATAACATCCATAACCAACACATGCTGCTAATATTCCTCTTCCTGCCTTTCACACAGCACATAAACAAACAAAATATTCACATAAAATACTTAAAAATATTGTTCCTTTTCATGTTCTACACATAGAGCATTACATACAATAACATCCACAAACAACACTTAAAGCTACTCTTCCTGTTCAAGTCCTACACACAGCACATTACACAACATAACATCCACATCCAAAATTTACCGCTAATATTCCTGTTCCTGTCCTACACACAGCACATTACACAACATAACATCCACAACCAACACTTACCGCTACTGTTCCTGTTCCTGTCCTACACACAGCACAACACACAACATAACATCCACAACCAACACTTACCGCTACTGTTCCTGTTCCTGTACTACACACAGCATATTACACAACCAAACATCCACAACCAAAACTTACCGCTAATATTCCTGTTCCTATCCTACACACAGCACATTACACAACATAACATCCACAACCAAATCTTAACGCTACTATTCCTGTACCTGTTCTACACACAGCACATTAAACAACATAACATCCACAACCAACACTTACCGGTAATGTTCATGTTCCTGTCTACACACAGTATATAATGCAACATAACATCCACAAACTACACTTAACGCTACTGTTCCTTTTCTTGTCCTACACACAGCACAATACACAACACAAAATTCACAACCCAAACCCATCTCCAATCTATTTGTTCCTTAATTTCACACAGCAAATTACACAACATTGCTTCCACAAACAACAATTAACGCTTCTCTTTCTCTTCTTTCTCTAACACACAGCACAATACACAACTCATCATTCACAACGAACACCCATTGCCACTGTATTTGTTCGTTTCATACACACAGGAAAATACCCAACAAAACAAACACAAAAACACTTAAAGCTATTCTTTCTTTTCCTCTTCTACACGCAGCATATTACGCAACCTAAAATCCACAAATAACACCTAACCCTATTTATTCTTTTCCTCTTCTACACGCAGCATATTACACAACCTAACATCCACAAAGAACAGCTAACCCTATTTATTCTGTTCCTCTTCTACATGCAGCATATTTCACAACAATACATACACGACCAAACTTACCGCTTCTGTTCCTGTTCCTGTCCTACACACAGCACATTACACAACATAACATCCACAACCAACACTCACCGCTAATGTTCCTGTTCCTGTCCTACACACAGCACATTACACAACATAACATCCACAACCAACACTTACCGCTTCTGTTCCTGTTCCTGCCCTACACGCAGCACATTACACAAAATAATATCTACAACCAACACTTACCACTATTGTTCATGTTCCTGTCCTACACACAACATATTACACAACATAACATCCACAGACATTACTCACCGATACTGTTCCTGTTCCTCTCCTACACACAACTCATTACACAACATAACATCCAAAAAAAACACTCAAAACAACTGTTCATTTTTCTTGCATACATACAGAACTTTACACAAAATACAATTCACAACCAACACTTAACACTAATATTCAACTTACAGTGCTGCAAGCAGCACATTACGCAAAATAACATGCAAAACCAGCAAACAACGAAATTGTTCCTCTTCCATGCCTACCCAGAGCACTTTAAACAATATATCCGCAAACAACTCTTAACCCGACTCTTCCTGTACCTGCAATTCACACAGCAGATTACACATATTGCCATTCACAACCAACATATAACGCAACTGTTTCTTTCCCTGTCCTACACGCAACGTATTACACATCATAACATCCACAATCAACAACCAACGCCACTGTTCCTGTTCCTTGCAAACACACAGAACATTACACAACACACTGTTCAAAAACAACATTATCGCTAATATTTCTGTTCCTGTCCTACAAAAATTACATTAATCAACATAATATCCACAACCAACAGTCACCGCTATTGTTCCTGTTCCTGTCCTACACACAGCCCATTACATAACATAACATCCACATCCAACAATTACCGGTAATGTTCGTGTTCCTCTTCTACACACAGTATATAACGCAACATAACATCCGCAACCAACACTTACCGCTACTATTCCTGTTCCTGTCCAACACAGAGCACGTTACACAACATAACATCCACAACGAACACTCAGCGCTACATTTCCTGTTCCTGTCCTACACACAGCACATTACACAACATAACAAACACAACCAAAACTCACCGCTACTGAATCTGTTCCTGTCCTACACAGAGCACTTTACACAAAATAACATCCACAATGAACACTCAGCGCTACATTTCCTGTTCCTGTCCTACACAAAGCACATTACACAATATAACATCCACAACGAACACTCAGCGCTATATTTCTTGTTCCTGTCCTACACACAGCACATTACAAAACATAACATTCACAACCAACACATACCGCTACTGTTCCTGTTCCTGTCCTACACACAACACATTACAAAACAATACAACCACAACCAACACTTACCGCTAATATACCTCTTCCTGTCCTACACACAACAAACTCAAATCAATACTCTTCCTGTTCCTGTCCTATACACAGCAGCCTCCACTCACTACTGTGCCCTTTCCTGTCCTAATATAGCAACTTCCACCCACTACACGCCTTAAGGACATCTGCGCTACGCACATAACAGGTTACGATGCAAATACAGTCCACGATCAGTGTTCGCGATGGTCCCGATCATTGCCGAATTTTACCGATTTATCATGTCATACACAAGAGGAAGTGTTTCTTTCGTATCGCTCTTGGAATGTGTGTTTTTAAACAGCAAGGCTATTTATAATTATGTTATAAAGCAGTATAATTACTGGGTTTGCCTATTATATTTATATTCCTTTGCTGTATAATTACGTATCTGCCAATTTTATTTATGTTCCGAAGCAGTATAATTATGTGGTCTGCTAATTACATTTATGTTCCGATGCAGTATAATTTTGTGGTTTGCTAATTACATTTATGTTCCGATGCAGTATAATTATGTGGTCTGCTAATTATATTTATGTTCCGATGCAGTATAATTATGTGGTCTGCT
>Ga0123355_10008833_pt1 | contig 15249 bp, 15 predicted proteins | sample TergutEmb28metaG_3_FD_89872 | JGI IMG/M metagenome (GOLD analysis project Ga0123355, IMG submission 89872) | Embiratermes neotenicus P1 segment gut microbial communities from Petit-Saut dam, French Guiana - Emb289 P1 | ecosystem: Host-associated > Arthropoda: Insects > Digestive system > Gut ... | reverse complement strand
TTTCGTGTCGAAGGCAACAATATGGAACAGCTCTTTGAACGGACGATATTCGGCGCGACATATATTCACCCCATGTTTAACACATTCTTCGCGTATAACATGGGCGGCAATGCCCACGCCCTTTTCGGGTTTAATTTTACCGGCATCCCCGATTTAACATCGGCGGGCATTCAGGTCAGGGCGGCGCACCTCGCGTCATGGGACGATCCCGGTTTTGGCGGCATGGTCGAGGTAAAACAAAAGCTGGCGTACAGAGTTACGCGGCCCCTTACCGTGTCTGTGCTTACCGGGCAGACATTCTTCGCCGAGCCGTCAGGGGATATGCCGGGAAGGGATATGGAACTGTTTTTTACCCCCGGCGTTTCGTACATGGTAAGCCCTGAACTAACGGCTTCTTTTACCACGGAGTTTCGCTCCACCGATTACTTTAATGAGTCACGGCTTATAACGTTCAAGCCTTCGGTTGAACTCATGTTACGGGGCCCCGCGTTTTTCTACGCAGAATATGAATTCAGGCTGGGCAGGTACAGAAGCGAGTCATTCCACAGGATTAGTGTGGGCATGACAATCCGGGCGTTCTAGGCGGGGCCTTCCCGCACTGCTCTTGCCCACGGCATACCTGTTATGAACGGCTTTAAAGCAAACTTGCGAGCGGCGCTTACTTCCCGGCGGCTGACGGTCGGGAAGTTAAGCGCCATAACAGGCGTTGCCAAGGGCACGCTAGACTGCTACCTTGGCGCGCGGGCCTCGATACCCCCGGCGGACATCGCCGCGAAGATAGCCGGCGCGTTAGGCGTAACGGTCGAATACCTTGTAAGCGGGCATGAGGCGAAGGCGCGGGAAAAAAACATCGGCGCGATAATCCAGTTGCTGGTGGAGCTTAGCGAAAGGGACGTGGAAACAGTGCTTGCCGTTACGAAGGTGCTGGAAGCCCGCGCGGAAGGAACGTAGCGCCAGCCGCCTCACACAGCATTCCCGGCTTCGCCGGGAATGCCCCCCAGCAATGCCCCGCCGGGCATTGCGCTGATGGCTCATGCGCGGGCGGGGGGCGACATCCTATTGAGCATATCAAAAAAAACCGCTATGATATAACGGCAACTCTGGCGTTCTGTACGAATGCCCATACTTCAAGACAAGGGAGACACTATGGCCCCACGGAAAATTATCATAATCGGCGCCGCCGGACGAGATTTTCACAACTTCAATACCTTTTACCGGGACAACCCCGCCTACAAGGTAGTAGCCTTTACCGCAGCGCAAATACCGGACATAGCTGGCCGTAAATACCCGGCAGCCCTTGCCGGCAGCCTGTATCCGGAAGGCATTCCCATTTATGCCGAAGACGATCTGGAAAAGATCATCAAAGAACTTGACGCGGACGGATGCGTCTTTTCCTACAGCGACGTCCCCTACAATTTTGTTATGGGCGTGGGCGCTAGGGTAAACGCCGCCGGCGCGAGTTTTGCCATGCTTGGGCACAAGAACACCATGCTTAAAAGCTCAAAACCCGTTATCGCCGTGGGAGCCGTGCGCACAGGCTGCGGCAAAAGCCAGACCTCCCGCCGCGTTGCCGAGGCGTTAATGGCGAAAGGGCTAAAAGTAATAGCCGTCCGCCACCCCATGCCCTACGGCGACCTTGAAGCCCAGAAAGTGATGCGCTTCGCCGCTATCGAAGACCTCAAAAAGCACAATTGCACCATCGAAGAAATGGAAGAATTCGAGCCCCACATAGCCCGTGGAAACGTCATTTACGCCGGGGTGGATTACGAAGCGATTCTGCGCGCCGCGGAAAACGACCCCAAAGGCTGCGATGTAATCCTGTGGGACGGCGGCAACAACGACTTCCCCTTCTACAAGCCCGACTTAATGATTACCGTTGTAGACCCGCACCGGCCCGGACACGAACTGTTCTATTATCCCGGCGAAATCACCCTGCGGCTTGCCGATGTTGTCGTAATCAACAAGATCGACAGCGCCGATTTTGAAAACATCCAGATAGTGCGGAGCAATGTCGAGCGGGTAAACCCCAACGCGACAGTCGTGGATGCCGCTTCTACCATCACCGTGGACAAGCCGGAAGTAATCCGGGGCAAGCGGGTACTGGTAATAGAGGACGGCCCCACCCTTACCCACGGCGACATGAAAATCGGGGCCGGCATTGTCGCGGCCCGGCGCTTTGGGGCCGCCAGCATCGTTGACCCCCGGCAGTACGCCGTCGGCAGACTTTCCGAAACATACCGCATCTATCCCAATATCGGCACGCTCTTGCCGGCTATGGGCTACGGCGAACAGCAGATGAAAGACCTGTCCGCCACTATCGAGAAAACCGACTGCGATTCCGTGGTCATAGCCACTCCGATAGATTTGCAGAGGGTAATAAAAATCGGCAAACCCTGCACACGGGTAGAATACAGTCTGCAGGAAATCGGCCGCCCGAACATGGACGATGTATTGGAGAGCTTTGTCGGAAAAATAAAGAAATAACCAGATTGGCCCCCCGTGCCGGGCGGCAGGGGGGCCTTATTAAGAAAAACCAGTGCCTGAAATTGCGCGGACATGAGCCACGCGGACGTAAAGGAATAACAAGCGAATGGGAACATTCTTCAATTCCATATTTTATAACGTGGGCTTTTTCGCGCGCGTCCTTAAAGGAGTATGGAGTTTTGGGCGCAGGGGACAGGCCGCCTATAAAATACTGATAATGCAGATACTCTTTACCTTCGTGGAAGCGCTGGGCATCGCCACCCTCTTAGCCATCGCTATTGGGGCCGCGGTAACCGTCGTTGGCATCCCCTTCCTGTCAGCCTTTTCCCAAGAACGCCTGATATACTCCCTGCTTATCCTCATCATTACCCGCGAGCTTGGCCCCCTACTAACAGCCTTTATCATCATCGCCCGCTCAGCCACCGCGATTGCCACGGAAATGGCCGGAATGGTCATTTCCCACGAGGTTGAAGCCTACATATCAGTCGGCGTTGACCCCATAGAATACTTGGCGGTTCCCCGGTTTTTGGGGGTTACCATCTCCCTTTTCATGCTGAATATCTTTTTTAGCATATTCGGCCTTGCCGGGTCGTATGTAGTAGCCCGGTTTTTTACCCCCCTTCCGGCATCGGTTTTCTTTGGGTATCTGCTGGAAAATTTGACCCTGCCAACCCTGCTTATTTCCATCACAAAAAGCATAGCGTTTGGCATGATTATTTCTATGGTAGCCATAACCAGAGGGCTTGCCGTGGAACGGGCCAGCACGGAAATCCCCGTTGCCGGGCTAAAATCCGTTGGGGCGGCGTTTGGCTGGTGCATTGTCGTCAATGTTCTGCTTTCCGCCCTTTATGTCATGCTGGCGTAGCGCGAAGGCCACAAGAGCGGGGGAATGAGTTTCATGTCCGGGATTATCGAGCTTAAAAATGTTTCTTTTTCGGCGCAGAAGCAGACCATTGTGCGGGAATTTTCCTTCACGTTTGAAGAAGGCAAAGCGACCGCGCTGGTGGGCCCTTCCGGGTGCGGAAAAAGCACCATCTTAAAACTTGCCGCCGGCCTATTGGTTCCCGCCTCCGGTGTGGTGCGGTTCCGGGGCAAGGACGTTTTCGCCATGAGCCGTCAGGAAAACCTCAATTTTCGCCGGGAAGCGGCAATGGTTTTTCAGGACTCCGCGCTGTGGGCAAACCAGAACCTGTACGAGATACTGGAACTGCCCCTGCGGATTCATTTCCCCAAAATGCCTGCGGCCCAGCGGGAAAGCCGCATCCGCGCCGTGCTGGGGGAAACAGGCTACAGGCGATCCCTTTCCCTCCGGCCCGCCCAGCTTTCTATGGGCGAACAGAAGCTTATCGCCTTTGCCCGCGCCATAGTGTGCCGCCCCGTCCTGTTGTTCCTTGATGAATGGACAGAATCCGTGGACGATTCCGCCGCCCAAAGGCTCATCGGCATTGTGCGCCAGCACCGGGCCAGCCAAAACACCGTCATATTTGTCAGCCACGATTTCCGTATTGTAAGAAATATTGCCGATTATGTAGTTATGATTCTTGACGGGCAGTTTTCCCGCGTGTTTTCACGGGAAGAAATAGAGAAAGATGAGGGGCTGGCCCGCTATCTGGAAAGCGGAATCGCGTCTGAAACGAGGGTATCGTGAAATTTAAGATACGTTTTGCCGAACAAATTGTCGGGTTTTTTATCATCCTGTCTCTTGTATCGCTGGTGTTCGTTGTCGTCATGCTTGGGCGGTCTCAGATGTGGTTTGCCCGCGAGGTCTCTTTCTATACCACGCTGCCCTCCGCCGGGGGGCTAAGCAGGAACATGGCGATTCAGTACCGGGGTTTTACCATCGGGCACATACGGAATTTCCGCCTTGTGGATGATGATGTGGTAGTCGCCTTTTCCATCTTGGAGGAACACCGGGGCAGGGCCCGGCTTGGCTCTACCGTGGAAATGATGACCAGCCCCATTGGAATTGGCAATCAGTTTCTGTTCCATCCCGGACGGGGAGAAGAGCTGCCCGATGGCGCTTTCGTGCCCGCTTTGGGTTCCGCCGAGGCGCGGGAACTGGTGCTTCGGGGGCTGGCAGTCGAGCCCCAGCAGGACGACGGCATCTCGGTTTTAATGCACCGGGCAAGTTTCATGTTCGATGAAGCGGCCCAGCTCCTTGCCTATGTGAACGAGGCGTTTGGGCCGGGAACGGACGCCACCGAGATAGGCCAGATCGCCGGAAGCCTGCGAAGGACAATCGAAGGCCTTAGCGCGGAACTGGTTCCCATCATGGGCAGTATCAATGTCCTTACCGCCGAACTCGCCGATCCCGGCGGGGAAGTGTACACGAGCCTTGCCGAATCCCTTGCTTCCATTTCTTCAATACTTGAAAATCTGGACAGGGCCACGGCCTTTGTTCCCGCCCAGCTTCCCCAGCTTGCCGGTCTTATAATGGAACTGCGCTCGACCATAAGTGTCGCCGAAGATGTGCTGGTGGCCCTTACCAATAATCCCCTGCTCAGGCGGGGCGTTCCCGAAAGGCCACAGAGCGAGACCGGCGGCATAAGCCCCCGGAATATACGGTTTTAATGCGTTTAATACGCCTAATGGAGACGTGAAATGACGAGGGAAACCATACACCCAAAGCCGGGAAGAAAAAAAATAGCCGCCAGAAAGGCGCTGGTTGTGTTGCTCGCCGCCAGCTTCCCGCTTGCCGTTTCGCTTTCCGCCTGCTCCAGCGCCCCCTCTAGGCCCGATGAAGTCTTTGCCATCCGCAATGCCGCGGCAAACCAGTTGAGCCTAGCGCATCACAACGCGGGCCAAGGGCGCTTTGGGGATGCCCTAGTTATTCTTGAAGACGCATGGCGGCTGGCGCTGACTGCCGATGATCCCCCTCTGCGGGTAAATATCGCTATAAGCCGGGCGGGTGTGCTCTTTTCGCTTGGCCGCAGCGCCGAGGCTTTCCAGACATGGGAAAGCGCCGCCGCCGAAGGGGACGCGTCGGGCCTGCCTGCGCTTGCGGCGCGGGCGCGTATCTACGCAATCCGGGCGCGGCTGGTACAGCTTTCGGCAGAGTATTGGTACGCTGAAAGCCCCCAAGCCGGGCAAGCCGCGGATGCCGAGGCCCAAGGGCTTAAGGAGCAGGTTCTGCGGGAGATTTCCGTGGTACGCCGCGATGCCGCCGCCACCGCCTCCGGGTATATCACCCTAGGCATGGCGGAAAAGCAGTTACGCCGCTGGGCACAGGCCGAGGCCGCTGCCATGCGCGCCCTTGGAATCTATGAAAGGGGCCGCCTTCTTGCCGATGCCGCCTATGCGTGGTTTGTAATCGCCTCTATCCGGTCTGTCGCGGGAAACTACGATGATGCCCTTGCGGCCCTAAGAACGGCGATTGCCTTTGACCGCCGGGCGGAGAACGGCTTTGGCCTTGCTTCAAGCTGGCACGCTATGGGCGATGTGTACCGGAACTCAGGGCGCGCCGGGGAATCCCGTGCCGCCCATCGCCGCGCGGCGGATATTTACCGGGCAATCGGCCTTGACAGCCACGCGCGGGAGCTGGAACGGCTGTTACAATAGCGCCGGTTCAGTGTTGTTATTTTGAAAGTACATCAAGACGAATAAAGGAATTGCCATGCGAATCAGTCTTCCCTATGTTGTAACGGTTGTCATCGCCCTTTTGTGTGTTGTTATAGGCCACGGAATAGCGGTACGGGATTCGTTTATTTTTCAAAACGCCTCGCAGGAAGTTGTGCGGGCTTCGGTACAGGGAATTACACAGCGGTACACGCCGGAAGCCTTTGACGAGTTTATGATTTTTGAAGGCGAGATTGTGTATTTCGAGGCGCGGGTAACACGGGGGCAGCGGAGGGGCAGCGTTCTTACGGCATCGCAAAGCATGGGCGATTTTTCGTGGGTGCAGGCAAGGGAAGTTGAGCCCGGCGATGCCATTCTATTGATTTACAACGAGTTTCATGGCGAATGGTTTTTTTACGGATATTTGCGGACAAACAGGCTGCTTGGGTTGGGGGTTTTGTTTACGCTGTGCATTCTTGCCTTTGGCGGCAGAAAGGGTTTTAACACGATGCTTTCGCTTGCCTTAACCTGCGGGGCGGTTTTTGGCGTTTTTATCCCGGCAATTCTTTCGGGGAAAAACATTTATGTAATGTCGCTTCTTGTGTGCGCGTACACAATAACAATGACGCTGTTACTTGTAGTCGGCTTTAACAAAAAGGCGTTTGCCGCGTCAGTTGGCTGCGCCAGCGGACTTGCCGTAACCGGAATAATTACGGTCATTATGGACAGGGTATTGCACCTGACCGGATTTCTTGACGAACATTCACGGCACTTACAGAACCTGCCGCTTGAAAGCCCGGTTGACCTGCGGGCGATTATTTTTGCCGGCGTTATTATAGGCGCGATGGGGGCCATTATGGACGTGGCGCTGTCAATCTCGTCCGCGTTGTGGGAAATAAAGCAGAAGGCCAAGGCGATTACGTTTGAAACGCTGTTCCGTTCAGGCGTAACGATTGGGCGGGACATTATGGGCAGCATGGCAAACACGCTTATCCTTGCGTATATCGGCACTTCGCTGTCGGTGGTGCTTGTGTTAAGCGCCTACAGCAATTCGCTGTTGGGGCTGTTAAACCGGGAAATGATTTCCGTGGAAATTCTACAGTCGCTGGCTGGCATTTTGGGCATTTTGTTTGCCATGCCGCTGACTGCCTTTTTCTGCGCGGTTTTGTATTTAAAAAAGCCGCAATAGGCTTGGGCCGTAACCCTGCTAAGGCTTTCCTGTTGCCAATCTTAGGCGGTTATTTTCGTCGGCTATCCAAAATAAATTAATGCCGAGAGAGATATACGGACGCAGGCCAAGCATAAAAAAACTTTCATTCCATCCGGAATGTGAGCTTGTACGCTCTGTTCCTGAAAAAATATCCAAAGAGGTATGTTTTGCAAAATCAAATGTTACTATGCTGCCTAACCTTACAAAAAAACGGTCGGTTACATCGACCTTCAACCCCACATCAGCGCCTATTCCAAGAGTGCGTGTAAACCTGTCATAAGACACGTTCCCGCCTCCCTGTCCGAAGTAAGAGGCAATAGCCGTTACGTAATTAAGGCCAATTCCAAGATAAGATTTAAAGTCATCGGTAAAATCAAATCTAAACGCGACTCCCATAATAAGACCAATCTGCATATTCATCGCGTGAAGAGTGAAATCGATGTTTGACATCCCATCATTATCCCACACCCAGCCACTTGTGGGAAAAAGAAGTGATCCATGCACGAAGATTCCCGTTCTATCCGTAAAAAACCTGTATGTAGAGGCATTTACTCCCCTTAAAGCGGTGCTTGTATCAATTGTGTTTCCATGGAATCTGTATGTTTCCACAAGAAACGCCCGTTCATGCCCGACAGAAAACCATGTCTCGTGCAGCGAGAACGCCATAGAACACACCCCAATTGTCAGCGCAAAAGACAACAATGCTTTTTTCACGGTTACCCCCTTTCGTCTTTCAAATTGATGCTTGATAGGTCAATCGCTTCCACTACGCATACAATAGAGTAATAACCTGTGGTCTGTCAAGTTTAAAGTTGAGCCCGCCACGACCCCCATGCCGCAGGCCGTTTTTCGCCGCCGGACGCATTGCGTCCAGCGCTTCGGTGCAGAGCCTATACCCCGCACCTCGATAGGGGGAGCAGAGTAACACGGATTTTCTGTGAGCCAATGGTAACCAATGCGCCTTTTTCAATATCGATAGCGACTTGTTTGATTGCGCTAACCACTGCATCGCCAATCCTGTCATATCCAAGGTCGCCGGTTCTTGTCTGGATGACACTCGGTTTTCTACCGTGGGTAATGCCAAGAATAAAACCAAAATCAAGATCGCAGGTCAAAACTGTAAAGTCATGCTCTTTGGCGTACGCAATGATTTCGGTATCGGGAGAATCCGGGCGGCCAACAGATAACCAATGCACCGCTTCTATGCCGTTTTTAGTCAAAAAACCAGCCCATCCGGGGGAAAGGTTCATATCTATAAGGATTTTCATGCTTCGGCGAGGGCAACCTCACGCCATTGAGCAAGAACGGCAGCGTAGCGTAGGGCCTGCATAATATCTTCCCTTTCAAGATAAGGATAATCAGAGAGAATTTCCTCGATGCTCACTCCTGCGCCAATCTGACCCACGATCATGCCAACGGTTACTCGCATACCACGAACACAGGGCTTGCCGCCCATAACAGAGGGGTTTTGAGTTATCCGGTCAAAGGTTTCATCGAACATATAGTAATACTATTATGAAAACAGGCAACAAGCAAGGCATATCCGCCACGCCCCCATGCCGCAGGCCGTTTTTTGCCGCCGGACGCATTGCGTCCAGCGCCCGGTGAAGTTATACTGGATCAAGTAAGGAGACAACTATGGACAAAACAGCGCTTACCGGGCGGGCAAAAGAGTATATCGCGCGGGAGAAAGACCCGCATTTCAGGAAAGAAGTGGAAGATCTTCTTGCCGCCAGAGATTACGAAGAACTGGCGGACAGGTTTTATCGCAACCTTGAGTTTGGAACCGGCGGCCTGCGGGGAGTTATCGGCGGCGGCTATAACCGCATGAACACGCTGGTAGTAAAGAGCGCCACGCAGGGGCTTGCCGCGTACCTTAAAAAAGCCTTCCCGGACAGGGCGCGAAAGGGGCCGGGCGAGGGGGGCCTTTCCGCCGCTATCGCCTTTGACAGCCGCCGGTATTCGCCAGAGTTTGCCGGGGCCGCCGCCGGTATCTTCGCCGCAAACGGAATAAAGACATGGCTTTTTTCGGCAATGCGCCCCACGCCGCAGCTCTCCTTCGCCATACGCTATTTGAAATGCGACACCGGCATTGTTGTTACGGCAAGCCACAACCCGCCCCAGTACAACGGCTACAAAGCGTACTGGACAGACGGCGCGCAGGTAATCCCCCCGCATGATAAGGGAATTATCGCCGAGGTAAACGCCGTTACGGAAATACAGGAGATGGACAGGGAAGAGGCCATTGAAAAAGGGCTTTTGGTTATCATAGACAAGGAAGTAGACGAGCCGTACCGGGACATGGTGCGCCGCTGTCTTTTCAGGCCGGGCCTTATTAAAGAGAAAGCCGGGGAGGTGAAGATTGTCTACACGCCGCTTCACGGAACCGGGGCCTTCCATGTAGAGGGCGTTCTTGGCAGCCTTGGCCTTAACGTCATAACGGTTCCCCAGCAGCGTGAAGGGGACGGCAGCTTTCCCACCGTGGCCTTCCCCAACCCGGAAGAGGCCGAAGCGCTGGACATGGCGATTAAGCTTGGAGCGAGCGAAAACGCCGATGTGGTTATGGCGACAGACCCGGACGCCGACCGTTTTGGCGCGGCTGTTCCCTCCGGCAGCCGGAGCGCAAGCGGAGGGGCGGAGTTTGCCCTTGTCAGCGGAAACCAGATGGGGGCTCTTTTGGCGGACTACATTTTTCTTTCCCTGAAAGAAGCCGGAAAGATGCCGCCAAACCCGGCGATGGTCAACACGATTGTTACAACCGGAATGCAAAAAAAAGTGGCGGAGCATTACGGGGCCAAGTGCTTCGAGTGTTTGACGGGCTTTAAGTGGCTGGCCGCTGTCATAGCCAAATGCGAGGCTGACAAATCCGCTTCGATAGTGTTCAGCACGGAGGAAAGTTACGGCTATCTTGCGGGAACGGAAGTCCGGGACAAGGACGGGGTATCCGCCGCCGCCCTGACCGCCGAAATGACGCTTTACTGGCGGGGCAAGGGTAAGAGCCTACTTGACCGCTTGGACGAGCTTTACCACATCTGCGGCTACTGGGAAGAAATGGGGGTTTCCAAATACTTTCAGGGGCCCGAAGGCCCATCCATCATGGCGGATATTATGGAAGAATACCGCAAAAACCCGCCCCAAACCCTTGGCGGCATTGAAATACAGCGGGTTCGAGACCTTAAAAACGGCGCGGACGGGCTGCCCCCCAGCGATGTACTCCAGTTCTTCCTGAAAGACGGCACTGTAGTCAGCGCCCGCCCCAGCGGAACCGAGCCTAAGATCAAGTTCTACGCCAGTTGCCGCTCAGGGCTTGACTCAGGCGGGCTTGCGGCGGCCAAGGCCGAGGCGGGCCGCAAGCTTGCGGCTATCCGGAAGGACATCAGGGCGGTTATTGGTGAGTAGGGGCGGCGTGTTCCCGCCTGTACAGTGCCGTCCGTTCAACAGGCCTTGACACCCTCCGCTTCAGCATATTGCCAATTTTTCTCCATAATGTTAGAATACGCGGGTGAAGAAAAAAAGCTGGGTTCTTTTTGTATTGTTGTGTATTGTCCCGCTGTTGGCGTCCTGTTCCATTAACCGGATGGCCATAAACGCCGTCTCCAATGCCCTTACCGGGGACGGCAGCGCGGATGTGTTCACGTCCGACTCAGACCCGGAACTGGTGGGGGCCGCCCTTCCTTTCGCCATCAAGATGTACGAGAGCCTGCTTTCACAAAACCCCGGCCATCAGGGGCTAATGCTTACAACCGGATCGCTGTTTGTCATGTATGCCGTCGCCTTTGTTCAGGGGCCGGCGGAGATGCTTGACCCCATCGACGATTTTCAGGAACGCCACGCCGCCTTTGACCGGGCCAAGCGCCTGCATTTGCGGGGACACGCCATCCTGAACACCGCTCTGGAAAAACGGTTCCCCGGTTTCGGCGCGGCAAGGGTCGAGGACGGCAGTCTTCAGGCGCTTCTAGCGCGGGCCAGGCGGGACGATGTCCCCCTGTTGTACTGGGCGGCGGCTAGCGGCCTCGCGGCTTTCTCTATTGATGTTTTCGACTTCGCCCTTGGAGCCTCCATTCCAAGGTGGAGCGCCATGATCGCCAGAGCCTACGAACTGTACCCGGAATTCAGCCACGGGGCCCTTAACGAGTTTTACATACTGTTTTACGCCGCCCTGCCGGAAATCCTTGGCGGCAACAGGGATCAGGCCCAAGTCCACTTCAGGCGGGCGGTGGAAAGAACCGGGGGCCTTGCGGCGGGGCCCTTTGTTTCCTATGCCAGCGCCATCAGCATACCCGCCCAGGATTACGACACCTTTAGGGAAAAACTGGAAACAGCCCTGGCAATAGATGTTGACGCGAACCCTTCCATACGGCTGGTTAATATCCTTGCCCAGCGGAGGGCCAGAAATATGCTAAACCACGCCTACCGGCATTTTTCTTTCCTGCCCTTTGGCGGATGGGAAGATGATTTTTGGGATGAATGATGATTTTTAACAGAAATTTCAGGAGTCGAAACATGAAAAAAATTGTTTTTACGGTTTTCGCGGCGGCGCTGATGCTGGCCTTTGGGAATGAGGCGCATGCCCAGCGTGGCAGCCGGGCTCAGGAAACCATCGTGGTACGGCTGGCCTCGCCCCTTCCAAGAGAATCGCCGTGGGGACGGACGCTTGACAGAATCGCCGCCGAATGGAGCAGGGTTACAAACGGACAGGTGCGGGTTAACGTGCTTCACGGTGGAACCGAAGGCAGCGAAGGCAGGATGCACCATTCGCTTTCAACCAACGCCATACAGTCAGCCGTGTTCACCTCGCTCGGGCTAAGCGCCATTAACCCGTCAATACTGACCATGAGCGCCCCTTTCCTTATCCGGGACGAAGAAGAACTGAACATCGTAATGAACGAAATCCAGAGCGACCTGGAAGCCGAGTTTAACTCCGGCAATTACTTCATTGTCGCGTGGTCCAGGGCCGGCTTTGTAAACATTTTCTCCAGAGACCCGGTGTTTACCCCGGACGATTTGCGCAGGCAAAGGATAGCCTCCAATGTCGAGGCCGCCGAGCTGAACACAGCCTTTACGACAATGGGCTTTCAGGTGGTGGACACCGATTGGACAGACATCGGCCCGATGATCGCCACGGGGCAGGTCATGGCTCTGTACCAAAACCCCGCGGCAATCGCGGCCTTTCAGATACATTCCCACATGAGGAATATGCTTTCTATCAACATCGCCCCCGTTCTTGGCGGCATTGTTATCAATCAGGTAACATGGGGCAGGATTGGCGCTCTTAACCCCCGCTTCCAGCAGGATTTGCTCAGGGTTACCCGCCAAATCGCCGAAGAGCTTGACCAAACCATGCAGAGAACCGTAAGCGATGCCGTTGCCGCCATGTCCAGAGACGGGCTCAGCGTAAACAACCCCAGCCCCGCCCAAGCGCAGCTTTGGTACAGCGAGATTGAGCGGGTTACGCCGGTTCTTATGGAAAGCTCCTACGACTCGGAACTGTACCAGAGAATCTACGGCATACTGGCGAGGCATCGGGCGCAACGGTAACCGGAATGAAAAAGATACTGTCCGGCATTAGCAGGATTGCCGGACACACGGAACGGGGAATTTGCTACGCCGCTTTACTGTCAATGGCTGTGTTGCCGGTGGTGGTCGCCGCGCTTAGGCCGTTTAACATGGCTATTCCCGGAGCGACCTCTTTCCTGGTGCATATTTTCCTTGTAGCGGGGCTTTTCGCCGCCATGCTTACGACAAGGGCGAAAGAACATATCTCCATATCCATTGTCCAGTATTTCAAGGACGAAAAACTTAAAACCGTTTTGTCTTTCGCGGCGGGCTTTCTTTCGGTACTTGTAACAACGGTTCTGTTTTGGAACTCCCTTACCCTGTTCGTGTACAGCCCCGCCACAAGAGCCGTGGGGATTATCCCCCAAAGTTTCTTTAAGCTGATAATGGCTACGGCCTACGGGGTAATGGCCCTGCGGTTCGCCATATATTCGGCGCGGGGCGCGAACGCCGCCGGGGAAGCGGGTCAGGACAGCGGCTGGCTAAAAGCCATTCCGTTCTCCGGCCTTCTTTTGGGAAGCGTCCTTGCCCTTCCGGCAATCGCTAAAATCATCTGGGGCTTTGAGCCGCCCCAGCCGTTTTATTCGTGGGTAAACTTCCTTTATGACGCCGCCCTTTACATTGGCACGCCGCTGATACTTCTACTTATTCTGGCGGCCCTTGCCGGGGCCCCGATATTCGTTGTCATAGGCGCTATAGCCCTTGTTATGCTACAGGCTGGCGGACGGGAGCCGGAGACGGGGCTTATTCATGTTTTTTCCGCCTTTACCAACGGGAACCTTATCGCCATTCCCCTGTTTACCCTTACGGGCTTTTTGCTTTCGGAAAGCAAGGCAGGACAGCGGCTGGTAGCGGCCTTCCGCAATCTTTTCGGCTGGATTCCCGGCGGGATGATTATCGCCACGGTGGTAATCTGCGCGTTTTTCACGTCCTTTACCGGGGCTTCCGGGGTTACCATTCTTGCCCTTGGGGGTATACTGTTTATCATTCTGCAAAAAGGCGGAGGCGCGGGGGCGGGGCATTCGGAAAAGTTTTCTCTGGGGCTTCTTACCTCCGCCGGGGGTGTCGGCATTCTCTTTCCCCCAAGCCTCCCGATAATTCTTGTGGCTTCTACCATTAACAGCATCCTCTTTTTCATGGGAGAGACTGTTACCTACACCGTCATTGACTTTTTCCTTGGGGCGATAATTCCGGGCATTATCCTTATGCTGGCGATGATTGTCTACGGGGTTATCGCCACCGTGAAAGTTACTATGCCGACGGAACCTTTTAAGCCGAAAGAAAACACCGCCCTTAGAAGATCGGTGTTTGAAATCTTCGTTCCAAAGGTTATTCGCAACTTTGTAATGATGGCCTACTGGGTCATCGCCTCGGTAAAGGTGAAGATACCACCAGTGGAGCCGTTTAAGCCCAAAGAAACCGTCACCGCCCTTAAAGGATCGGCGTTTGAAATCCTCCTTCCCGTTATCCTTGTGGGGGGATTTTTCTCCGGCATTCTTACGCTGGTGGAAGTAAGCGCCGTATCGGTGGTCTATGTTTTTATCGTGCAGGTGTTTATCCACCGGGACATCGCCCTGAAAGACGTGCCGCGGGCGCTCCTTAAAGCCGTGCCGATTGTCGGCGGAATTATTTCCATTCTGGCTATGGCGCAGGCCCTTTCATACTCGGTTATTTATTCGCAAGTGCCGGAAAACTTTGCCCTGTGGATGCGGCAGACGGTGGAATCCCGCTACCTTTTCCTTCTGCTTCTTAACGTGGCCCTGCTTTTGCTTGGCAGTTTTATGGACATATTCTCCGCCATTTTGGTGGTACTGCCGCTCGTTGTCCCCCTAGCGCTGGTGTACGAAATTAACCCCATACATCTGGGCATTATTTTTATCATCAATCTTGAAGCGGGTTTTCTTACCCCGCCAGTGGGGATGAACCTGTTCATGGCCAGCTACCGTTTTAAGCGGCCCTTTATGGAAATATGCCGTTACGTACTGCCCTTCCTTGGAGTACGCATGATTGTCGTACTCTTGGTAACGTACATCCCTTGGTTTTCTTCCGTTTTGGTGGGGCTTTTCGGCTAGGCGCTGGCAAAGGGCTCACGCGCGGCGGGGGCATTGCTGGGGGAAGAGCATTAGCCCCGCTTTTCCATGTCCGTCCGGCAGACGGGTAGAAACTCAGGCGAACCCACGGGCCCCCGCGCTTTACGCAGACGTTACACCCTGACCACGGAATTGACTTGGGGTATTTCCCTTTTTAGATATGCTTCGATTCCGGTTTTAAGGGTCATTTCGGCTCTGGGACAGCAACCGCACGCTCCGGTAAGTTTAACAGACACAACGCCATCGTCAGACAGGGACACAAATTCCACATCCCCGCCATCGGCCTGAAGGTTGGGGCGTACATCCTGAAGGCGCGCCTTGACTTGTTCTTCCAGCATATTTATCTCCTTTGGT
>Ga0123355_10008832_pt1 | contig 15249 bp, 4 predicted proteins | sample TergutEmb28metaG_3_FD_89872 | JGI IMG/M metagenome (GOLD analysis project Ga0123355, IMG submission 89872) | Embiratermes neotenicus P1 segment gut microbial communities from Petit-Saut dam, French Guiana - Emb289 P1 | ecosystem: Host-associated > Arthropoda: Insects > Digestive system > Gut ... | reverse complement strand
GCTGGATTTTTCAATACGTCCTGACGGACACGTCCGGCAAACATTCGCTTGCCGATCTGCGCTCCTACCAGGATTGGTATCTCCGCTACTATCTCCAATCCGTGCCCGGCGTCGCGGAGGTCGCCTCGCTCGGTGGCTTTGGTCGCCAGTACCAGGTGAACGTTGATCCCCGGCGTCTCGAGGCCTATGGCATCGCGATCTCCCGCGTCGTGGACGCGGTGAGCGCCGGTAACAAGGATGTTGGGGGGAGGCTGATCGAGTTCGGCGGCACCGAGTATATGATTCGCGGCCGTGGCTACGTCCAGTCGGTGCATGACCTCGAACAAATCGTGCTGACGGTCTCCGCGGATGGCACTCCGATCCGCATTAAAGACATCGGACAGGTGTCGCTGGGCCCGGACCTGCGGCGCGGCGTCGCCGATCTGGACGGCGCCGGCGAAGCGGTCTCCGGCATTATTGTGATGCGCCAGGGGGAAAACGCGCTCCAAGTCATCAACCGGGTGAAGGCCAAGATCCGGCAGCTTGAACCCGGCCTTCCGGAAGGCGTCCGCATCGTCCCCATCTACGATCGCTCAGATCTGATCCGGCGTTCGATCGCGAACCTCCGGTCCACAATTGTGGAAATCATTTTTATTGTTGTGCTGGTCATCTTTCTCTTCCTTCGGCATATTCCGAGCGCGCTGATCCCCGTCATCACCATTCCGGTAGCTGTTCTCATTTCCTTTCTACCGTTTCGCGCCCTTGGACTCACGGCAAATATCATGTCGCTGGGCGGGATCGCCATCGCCATCGGGGCGCTGGTGGATGCGGCGATCGTGGTAGTCGAACAGTCGCACAAGCGACTGGAGGAGTGGCAGCGAAACGGATCCCCGGAAGACGACCACACTGTGGTTCTTGAAGCCGTGAAAGAAGTCGCGGGCCCCAGTTTCTTCGCTTTGCTGGTGATCGCAGTTTCGTTTCTCCCCGTTCTCACCCTCGAAGCGCAGGAAGGCCGGCTCTTCAAACCGCTCGCATACACGAAGATCCTGGCCATGATCGTGGCGGCCGTGTTGGCCATCACCCTGGTTCCCGCTCTCCGGCTGCTGCTCGCACGGGTGCGGAGCTTCCACTTTCGTCCGTGGTGGCTGTGCCGTGCAGCCAACGCAGCTCTGGTTGGGCAAATTCATCAGGAGCAGGACCACCCGATCAGCCGCGCTCTGATTCGCCTTTACGAGCCGGTGGTTTCCTGGTCGTTGCGGCGGAAATGGCTCGTGATCGGTGGCGCCTTGGCGTTAGTCGTCCTCACGATTCCGCTCTTTTGGAAACTCGGCACCGAATTCATGCCGCCCCTCGATGAAGCTTCGCTCCTCTATATGCCATCGACCATGCCGGGCATTTCTATCGGAGAAGCGCAACATGTCTTGCAGGCTACAGATGGCATCATCCGGGAGTTTCCGGAAGTGGACCGGGTGCTGGGGAAAGCGGGGCGTGCTGAAACGTCCACTGACCCGGCGCCGCTCTCGATGCTCGAGACCCTCATCATTTTGAAGCCGCCCGAGCAGTGGCCCAAGATCCCGACCTGGTACTCGTCCTGGTCGCCCGAGTGGTTGAAGCCGCTGTTTCGCCATCTAACCCCGGACCATGTCTCGACGGAACAGCTGGAGGCGCAGCTGAACGAAGCGCTGCGGCTCCCCGGCCTCTCCAACGCCTGGACCATGCCGGTCAGAGGCCGCATCGATATGCTGACCACTGGTATTCGCACTCCGCTGGGTCTGAAAATTTCCGGGGACGATACCGCGGAGATCGAGCAGGTCGGCACCCACATCGAGGCCTTGCTCAAATCCGTTCCCGGCACCCGCAGTGTCTTCGCGGAGCGCACGGGCGGCGGCTATTTCCTGGACTTCGTCTGGAACCGCGAGGCGCTCGCCCGTTATGGCCTGAGCATCGACGATGCTCAAACCGCGGTCGAGAACGCTATCGGCGGTCAGAACGTCACCACTGTCGTCGAAGGGCGCGAGCGCTACCCCGTCAATGTGCGCTATATGCGCGATTTTCGCTCCGACTTTGAAGCCCTTGGACACGTCCTTGTCCCGGCATCGGGCGGGCAGCGCCAGATCCCGCTGTCGCAACTGGCCGAAATCAAGACCGTTTCGGGCCCCGCCATGCTACGCGATGAGGACGGCCTGCTCACCGGGTACGTGTACGTCGATATTGCCGGCCGCGATCCCGGGTCCTACATCGCCGATGCCGCTCGCCGGCTGAGCACTAACCTAAAACTCAAACCCGGGTATTCCGTCACCTGGAGCGGGCAGTATGAAGCGCTCGAACGCGTTCGCGGGCGGCTCAGCGTGGCAATTCCGTTCACTCTGTTGGTGATCTTTTGGTTGCTTTATCTCAACACGCGCTCCGTCACTAAAAGCGCCATCGTGTTCCTCGCGGTGCCGTTCTCCGCTGTAGGCGCGGTGTGGTTCTTGTACCTTCTGGGTTACAAGATGAGCATAGCAGTTTGGGTCGGTCTGATCGCTCTGCTCGGTGTCGATGCGGAGACGGGCGTCTTCATGCTGCTGTATCTCGATCTTGCCTACGAGCGAGCCCGTCGCGAGGGTTCGCTGGCGACGCTTGCCGGCTTGCGCGCAGCCATCCGGCAAGGCGCCGCGCGCCGGCTCCGGCCAAAGCTCATGACGGTGGCCACAATGTTTTTCGGTTTGCTGCCCATTCTGTGGTCGACGGGGACGGGCTCCGATGTCATGAAGCGAATCGCCGCACCGATGATCGGCGGCATTCTGACCTCATTTGTGCTCGAGTTGGTGGTGTATCCAGCGGTGTACGAGGTCTGGCGGGCCCGGGGCCGCGTTTCTCGTTCTGAGCCTAGCATTTCTATGCACTTGGAGGCTGCACCTGAGAGTGAAGGACAGAGAGTGTAGACTTGGGCGTTTCTCGATGTAGTCTCACGCCATGGAAAAGCGCGTGGAATGCAACGTATGTAGACTCTGCACCGCGACCGCTTCTCGAAGAAATGCACGGTAGCTACACAGTAATTTACGCCTCACGCCATCGATCCCGACAAATTCCACGAAAAATGGAACTATCTTCATCCAGCCTCGCGGCTGGGCACTCTCGATCACGGGCGGCTGGTGAAGTTTGTCGAGCATCGCTTAGCTTAGCCGACCGGCACGTCGTGTCCCTTGATCCAGGAGTGGCTCAAGGCGGGCGTGCTGGAAGAGGGCAGGCGGGTGCAGAGTGAAATAGGAACGGTTCAGGGTGGAGGTACCACCTAGGCCACTGCTGTCCAATCTCTATTTTTACCGGTACTCGACCTCTGGGTTCAGCAATGGAGGAAGAAGCAGGCGCGCTTAGAGGTCATCATTCGTACGTTTCCCCGATGACTTCGTGGCTGGATTTCAGCATCGACATGAGGCAGAGTGGTTCCTAGCATGAGGCAGAGTGGTTCCTAGGTGAATTGCGGGTACGTTTCGGGCCAATTCAAGACGTGCATTGTCGAATTTGGCCGCTTTGCTGAGCAAAATCGCGTGGGCGTGGCGAAGGCAGGCCGGAGACGTTCAAGTTCTTAGGTTTTACCCAAAGTGGGGAGAAGACGCGGCACGGACATTTCAAGAGGAGGCAAGCCGAGCTTCGGGTTTGCAACAGCGAACTACGGCACCTCATGCACCATCCCCTTAAGTGGAACAGAGAGCGCTTCTGCTTACCTGGTTCCTTTAGCTAACCCCAACCTGTGGGGCCAAGGGCTTCATCTCCGGGCCCAGGTATAGTAACTAGCTGAGTTAACCGGATAAGCAGAAGCTAGCTAGAAGGCCGTATATAATCACAACATCAATAATAAGTCCCTGCCTTTTCAGGCAGGGACTATGTTAGACACTGTTGTTAGTATCTGGCTAGACCCGTGTGTTATACCCAGAGTTTTAGCTTGCGTCTGGCCATGCCGGCGAGACCGACCAGGCCAGTTCCAAGCATGCCAAGCGTGCCGGGTTCCGGGACGTTGGTGGCGCCTATAATTTGCACCCTCCCGCTATTTACGGCGCCGGTGTTCGACATCCAGTCGAGTGCCCCGTTCAAGGTGCCGAATGCAACCTGGCCAATCCCGGTGTTGGGTGTAAGGTCTATACCGTTAAAGATATCACTTGTCACCCCATGAGAAGTGGATTCGAGTACCCTTCCCATGCCGGTGAGCGTGTTCATCATTAATACAGCTCCAGAGGTGCTCGTGACTGTTACATTACCTCCGCTGAAGCTGCATATACCAGAACGGCAAACTAAGTGGGTCAAGTCCAAGGCAATCGTTATCCCACTTCCAGTTAATGTGAAATCCGATCCATTGTGCGTGACTGTACCGCTTAAGGTGGTACAGCCGGTTGGGCATGTGTCGAATTTGAAGCCAACGGTACCTGCAAACGAGGCCGCGGGCAAAGCCAAGATCAAGAGCGTCAACAGCAGTACTACTCGTCTCATAATCGTCCTCCTCTAGGACCGTTTGGGCCGCCCTTCTCAGCGTCAACGGGTGGAGGACTCTTTTTCGCCTGCGGTTGGCAGTCCTCAGTTTTTGTCTCCGCAAAATACCGCCACTCTCCCTGCAGGTGAGCTACCAACCCCCCGTTTTTGAGAGTTTTTCGCCGAAAGTGCGAATAAAGTGAGACGACGGTCTCAAGCTTCGAGATCACCTTCATATGCATAGGTCAGGTGTTCACAAAAGAAACAGACTTAAGAGCGTTTGTCGCGAAGTTTACCTTTGTACGTCTGCAAAGGATTACAGCTAAAGCACAAGTTTCTGCAGTCGATGTAATTTTTATGAAGGTAGCCGCGGCCTGAGTGCAGTTATACTTATTTTCCAGCGAGATATAAGCATTGACCTGCTACTCACAAGATGGGAAAAATAGCAGGCCGTAATAACAGGGATTGCCCTATCTGTTAAAGCTAACAGGGTACCTGTTATAACTAACAGCGCGCTACTTCGCAGAGAGAGCTGGTATAACTAACAGGGGTAGGCGAGGTAAATACCTGTCATAACAGCATTAAGAGGAGAAGCCATTGGTTGCGCCTAGGCCCCTTGCCACCCCAGCTGATGTAAACCTCGAGAGTGTCAGGCTGTGGATGCGAAATGCCGCATCGGCGCGGGGATACGTCCTCAACAAGAAAGGCACGAAATGATGTTCGACATTAGCAACAACCCCCCAATGAGGGGTGTACAACTTCTGCGCCTGCGACTTCTGCGCCTGCGATGCTTTGAGCGATCATGTGGCGCTGTGTCGCGGCAAGTTGGTCCCCGCCGTGATTGGAACCAGACATCTACGGCTAGGGCTGGTCCGTCGGCCGTCCGATCGGTAGTTATCACGGGCTGCGCCAGTGCTCAGGGCGGCGATGTTCAAGGTTTTACAAGGGCTGCTCTATGCGATAGCGGACGAGAAGTTCGCTTTTGTCCTCCTGAGTTATGGAGAAAACGACTCACTCTGGAGCCTCTGGATCTACGCTGCCGTGACCGCGCATGACCACAACGGGGTGCCGAATCGCGTCGTGGCAAAGCTCCTGGTGGGCGACGCGCTGGCCTATCCTCCCTGGACATTAAAGCTGACGAACCGGATGCATAGCACTTCGAACCCATCCGCGGGCAAGTGGAAACTTGGCGGCGGGCCCGAGCTTACCTGAAGGTCGTCGTTATTAGGCCTTCCTTGAAGAAAAGTTGGAAGCTCCCTAACACCTCTCCGGCAAGGTTCAGGACATCAGTTGGATGGTATTGCAGATTGGTTTGCCACTCAGACGGAGCTGAGCGCTGCAGGAGAGAGCTGCCCCCTTTCCTTGATCCAGGCGGAATAGGCACGCAAGATCGTCTCGAAGTTCGCGTCGGTCGAACCCAGATACCCACTTGGCTCGCGTATCGGAGGGAAGATGCTGCTGTCCCTCCGGAACTGCATAGTTGTTTTTCGCAATGTTTTCCAGAACTCGCGGCCGTGCGCTGGCTCTGCCTGAAGTGATACGTCCGACAAGACCACAGCGACCGAAAATTCACGAATCGAGTAACTAAAGCCAACTAAAGCCAGTGTTCACGCGCCGGGTTGCAATTTGTGAACGCTTGGACTCCGCAACTACTTACGCGTTCACGTCGGCGCTCGAGGAACTCGCGGCAAAACTTTAGCGTCGTTCCCCGAGGCCCGATTCTCGCCGGCTTTTTAACCCCGCATGGCGGTCCCGGCCCGATGTCGATTCTTTATCATTCCCTTCCCGGCAGGCGTTGCGGGGAAGTCCGACGCTGCCCCGATCCACTCGTCTCCCACAAGGCCCCGTTTGAGGGGTCAGTCTCCGGAAGGCCGACGAACCACTCATCGGAAGGAGAACGGTCGTTCCGAATACCTTGCTCTGCCGTCCTGAATCGCGAGAGTGTGCAAGGAATTTTCCAGTTGCCTAATTGCCTCCCCCTGTTGGTGCTCTCGCGCCGATGGGTGTATATTGAATTTCGCTCGAGGTATTCCTCGTAAATGCAGTGATTCGATGGCGATGGGCCGAACCGCCGAGGATCGCTGAAGGGAATCACCCTTTACCTTTCCCGCCATTCGTAGAAAGACCCAAGGCGCGGACTTACTGCCGGGCGGACACCTTATGTCTATATCTCTCATAGCGGGGCGGTACGAACTTCAAGGACAACTTGGGGAAGGTGGGATGGGTGTTGTCTGGCGCGCGATCGATGTCAAAACCGGGAGCCTGGTCGCCATCAAACTGATGAAGGATGTATCGGATCCGGTAGCGGTCGATCTCTTCACCAAAGAATGGCGCGCTTTGGCGGAGATTTCCCACCCCAATATCGTCGAGGTACGGGACGTCGACGTTATCGAGGAAAACGGCCAGAAGAAGCCGTTCTTTGTGATGCCGCTGCTGCGTGGCACAACTTTGGCCGATATGATCGCTGACGCCAGCGCGCGCTTAACCGTAGAGCGCGTGGTCGAAATTGCGACCCATGTGTGCCGGGGGCTGCAGGCGGCGCACCAGAGGGGACTGGTCCACCGGGACCTGAAGCCGAGCAACATCCTGGTGCTGGAAGATGACAGCGCCAAGATCATCGACTTCGGTGTAGTGCACCTGGCGGGATCGAAGTCGGTGACGGGACAGAAGGGCACGTTCCAGTACATGTCTCCCGAGCAGGCGTTGATGCGGGAGATTACGCCGGCATCGGACTTGTTCTCGATGGGGGTTATCCTCTACGAGGCCCTGACGCGGCGAAAGCCGTTCGTGGGCACCAAAGTTCAGGAAACCATCGAGGCGGTGCTCAAGTTCATTCCACCGCCTGTGTCTGAACTCAATCCAAACATCAATCAGCCGCTGACCCGAGTCGTTCACAAATGCCTGGCCAAGCAGCCGATTCACCGTTTTGCCAGCGCTCGCGATCTGGCGGAGGCGCTCCAAAAAGCGTTGCGTAACGAATCAGTGTTCGACTACGCGAAGATCGAGCAACGTATTGAGCGCGCCAAGACCGCGTACAAGTCCGGCGACGAAGGGTTCGCCTCTGAGATTCTAGCGGAACTCGAGGCGGAAGGTCATCTTGACTCGCGTATCACCGTGCTGCGAATGCAGATTGAGATGTCTGCGAAAGCCAAGAAGACTCGCCAACTGCTGGAGAGCGCACGGGCACGCATGGAGCAGGACGAGATTCCACTGGCGCTGGACAAGATTCGTGAAGTGCTCGAACTCGACCCCCAGAACGCTGACGGATTAGCCATGCGGCAGTCGATGGAAAAGCAGCGCAGCGAGAGCCAGATCGCCCGCTGGTTGGAGTTAGCGCAAACCCACCTCAACAATCGCGATTTTGTTGCGGCGAGAAACGCGGCGCAGGAGGTGCTGGCAATCAATCGTGCGGACTCGCGGGCTATGGATCTGCTGGAGAAAATCGAGTCCACAGAAACGGAGGCCAGGCGAATTCGCGAGCAGAAGGAGCAGCTTTACACCTCTGCTTTGCAGGCCTACCAGAACGGCGAGCTCTCGACCGCGCTCGGCAAGCTGGAGCGTTTGTTCACGGTGGCGCAGGCCAATCCGAACGCCGCCATCCCGGAGCGCGACGCCGTCTACCAGAGCTTTTACAAGGAAGTACGATCCGAACGCGACCTGATCCACAGTGCGCTCGAAGACGCGCAGCGCCAGTTCCGGGAAAAGAACTTTACCGGCGCTATGGCCGTGTGCAAGGAACTGCTCTCGAAGTATCCCAACGACGGCACGTTTCACGCGTTGAAGATCCGCATTGAGGATGCGGAACGGCAGGAACTTTCCTCTTATACCGCAGAGCTTTCCAAGAGACTGGAGTCGGAGCGAGATCTGGACCGGCGAGTCAATATCGCGCGGGAAGCCTGTGAGCGTTATCCCAATGAGGCCGCGTTTGCGCAACAGCTCAAGCTGGTTCGTGAGCGTCGCGATCTGGTGAACTCGATCGTGGTGAAGGCCCGGCAATACGAAGAACGGGGGCAATTTGGCGAAGCCATCAGTCAGTGGGACATCCTGCGCAATATCCACCCGAACTATCCGGGTATCGCATTTGAGCTCGAGCAGGCCAAGAAGAAGCGCGATCAACAGGTGCGCGACGAGGAACGCTCGCGTCTGGTGAATGAGATCGACGGACTAATGAAAAGCCGGGCCTATGCCAAGGCCATCGACTACGCCTCCGCTGCACTGCAGGAGTTCCCCGGTGACAACGAGATCGCGGGACTGCAAACCCTGGCCGAGCAGGCCCTACAGCGCACGAAAGAATCACGGCGTTTGTTCGACGAAGGGCAGCGTTCGGTGGCGCAGGGAGATTTGCAGAAGGCGACGGAATTGTTGCGCGGCAGCCTCAACCTTGATCCGCGAGCGCCAGGACTGCGGGATGCGGTGATCAATGTTCTGGTGGAGCGTGCCAGGGCACTCGGGGAAGGGGACTTGCATAACGCGGACCTCCTTTGTCAGGAAGCCAGCGAACTGGATACCAACCACCCTGCAGTTCGGTCCTTACGCTCAAGCCTGGCTGACGCCAAGCGAAAGGCCTTCGTCATTCGGTGCCTGACAGAGTGCCGTTCCCTGGAGGCAACCGGCAAATTCAAAGAGGCGGCGGAGCAAATTCGCGCGGCGCGGCAGTTGTACCCCAATGATTCCCGACTGGAGCAGTTTGAAACCAGCATGCAGCGGGAGTTGAACGAATTTCTGCGCCAGGAACAGAAACGCACCGATCAGGCGGTACTGGCTGACAATCTCCGGTTGGCGCAGCAGAATCCCGATCGGGCAATTCTGCGGGCCGTCTTGGAGAAATCGTACACCATCCGTGCCCAACATCCTGACGACGCAGAGATCGCACAATCGGTCTCCGAGATTGAATTAGCCGTCAAGAATGCGGCCAAGGTGGAGGATGTCACCAAAGTGTTGCCCGCCGAGCCGGCTCTGAGCGGCAGCGACGGGTGGCGGGCGACAATGATCCAGCAAGCGCCTGCACCACGTTTCCCGGAGAAGGCACGCCCAGAGTTCGTCGCGAAAACCGTGGCGAAGACCACGACCAAGACCGCAAAGCCACCTGCCAAACAACAATACAAGCTCCAATTCCAAGCTTTCATTCGTGAACTGAGGAACCTGGCAAAAGTGCTGGAGCAGCGGGGACTCGCACTCGCGCGTCCCGACGGGAAGTGGTCTCGAGTACGGTTGGGAATTGCGGGCGGGGTGATTGTCTTGTTAGTGATACTCGCTTCTATGGCATTTCATTCTACCGGCGTCTCGAAGAAGAAGCCGGACACGACGGTGATGCCGGCCAGCGTGACAACTACGCCGGCTAGCGTGACGATTACCACCGATCCGCCTGATTCCACGGTTACGAGTGCAGGCAATGCCATCGCTAACAACACTGTCGCGATGGGGACGACCATCGAGGTAAGTCACCTCGGCTACAAGAGCCGACAATTACCAATCAAAAGCGGGAGCGATGCCAGAGTAATGCTTGAGGCCGAGCCGCTTCATCTGTCGGTTCACACCTCGGCAAGTGAAGGAACCGCAGAACTCGACGGGCAGAAGATCGCTGATCTTACCGACGGCACCATGGAATACGCCCTTACGAGCGATGGAGCCGTCCACAAACTCACCGTCAGCACAAACGGCAAGACCGTGTTTACTTTGGACGTGCGCGCTCTGGCCGGTCAGCAACCCCAGGTCGGCGGCGTGGAAGGAAACGATCTTCTGGCGGTTGCGAGTCTGGGCAACCAAGCCACGTTGTATGGCGGAAGTAGCTTGGGGAATGCTGTCATCGGAGACCAGCGCGTTGCTATCAATCCTGCGGGAGCAGCCATCAGACTGTCGGATCAGAGCCACGATGTGCTGTTTGGACGAGGCGACGATCAGAGAAGTGTATCGGTTGATGTCTCGAACGCTCCTGTACTTATGGTGCAATCGCTCAGCGGCGATGGACGAATCATTCTTACGACCAACGCGGATAACGCTGTGCTCACCATGGATGGATCACCCTTGCCTGGTCGAAACCGCCGATGGAGATTGAGTAAAGCCCCCGGTTCCCACAAGTTCACACTGACGGCAGAGGGGTATGAACCTCAGTCCTGGACCATGAGGATCCCGCGTCGTGGTGTGGTAAACAAGAGTGTCATGCTGCAGCCAGCGGTCGCTGTCGCACCAGCCGTGGCTGGTCTCAGCGTCACGGGTGGAACGCCGGGAGCAGAGGTCGCATTGGATGGCAAGAGCATCGGAGAACTGGACTCCTCGGGTAACCTCTCTATCCCGAACATTGTGACTCTGGGCAAGCACAGGGTAGGAATGTCGAAATCAGGCTTCGAAGCGCGAGAGTTTGAAGTTGCGATCAGTCCCAGCGCTCCGGGCAAGCCTTTATCCGATGCGCAAATCTCTAAGCCATTGCTGTCGTCATCGATGGCGACGCTGGCGTTTGAAACGACGGCGAAAGGCGTCGTTGTGAAATACCGTCGGGTAAACGAAGCGCAATTCAAAGAAGTCAATCCTTCGGAAAAGATTCAGTTGCCTCCCGGACAGTACGAGGTCGTGGCTGAGGCTGCTGGGTATCAGCGATTCACCACCACAGTGAACCTGGGCAGGGAAGAGGTCAGTCTGCCTCTGAATCTGACCGCAATTCGAGACTACGAGTTTGAAAACCCACAGCTGATCGCTCACGAGGACGGGTGGCTCAAGTCCATGGCGCCGGGGAAATTCATCAACCTCAAGCCGGGACTACTGCGCGTAAATCTGGTGTTTTCGCGGCCCGGCAGGACGCTGTTCTGGGATAAGAAAGTCGAGTGGATGGTCGAGGATCCCGCGCACCACTCGAAGGTTCAGTACTCCCTGGAAGGGCAAAGCGGGAAGTTGACCCGCAAGCTGATAGTTGCGCAGGGTTCGTCGAACCAGAGAGAAGCCAAGGTCGAAGCAGAGTCCACCGGACGAAAGGACTCGTACTCGTTGCACATCCGCGTCGAAGGTGGACAAGTACGTATCACTAACGATAAGGGAGCTGTTCTGGACGAGTTTGCCGTTCCGGGTCAGGATTTCTCGAACGGAAGGATCGCGGTTCGAAGCGATTCACCCTTCCTTGTTCGAAGCGACAGCTAGCAGCTGCCTATATAAGCATTTCCTACTCCGGGTCTTCCTTTACCGAAAAAGGCGAAACAGCGGGCGTAGACACCATCCTGCGTCCACAGCACAGCAGCGTCAATCTTCTGAAGCGGGGAGTTCAGAGTGCGGAGACCAAGAAACCGGGGTGGGAATCGCTTGCTTAAGAGGCTCACTCCAGCGAATGGCCCGCATGTCCCGAGTTAGAGGTTAGACGACAGCCAACCGAATCGTTCCGGTTGGGGCGGGATTTTCACCAGCATTTGCTTACGCTTCCTAAATTGTAGCGGTCGCGTCAGCGTCGAGCGGATACGCACGAACAGTTTTCAGCCAGCCTTCAGCTTCCGATGGGATAATTGCGGTTTCGAGTAATGCGAACCGAATACCTGTGAATCTCTTCTGCACATCGCGAAGCCCAAGGTGCGAATTTGCCTGCTCGTTCCTCGCGCTCTTTGCGATTGCCGTAATCAGCGCAGGAACCTGTTTTTCCCAGACGGCTTCCCTCCACGGTACGATCACTGATCCAACGGGGGCTGTCGTACCGAACGCAACGGTCACGATAACGGACTCATCGGGTACTACCCGCTCTGCAGTGTCCGACCAGAACGGCAACTACTCCTTCGTCGGGATTCCACCGGGTGGCTATACGCTTCAGGCGTCCGCACCGGATTTGGTTCTTCCTGAACCGACGCCAGTCACGTTGTCGGGGCGAGCGCAGACGATCAATCTGACGCTCAAGGTGGAGGCGGCAAAGCAAAATGTCACGGTCGCTGAACAGACCGGGACGACCATAAGCGTGGAAAACACGAGCAACGCAAGCTCCACCGTTCTTCAGGAAAAGGACCTCGAAGCGCTGGGCGACAGCCAAGAGGATTTGGCGGACGACCTGGCAGCTCTGGCCGGTCCTTCGGCTGGGCCGGATGGCGGCGCGCTCTATGTGGACGGTTTCAGCAATGGCGACCTGCCCTCGAAAGAGTCGATTAAGGAAGTCAAAATCAACCAGAACCCGTTTTCTCCCGAGCACGACAAGCTGGGCTATGGACGTATCGAGATCACGACGAAACCCGGGGCCCAGCAGTATCACGGGCTGGCTTACTTTAATCTCGGCGATAGCCTGTGGAACTCCCGCGATCCGTACACGCAGGCAAAGGCTCCGTTTCTGCTGCGCGAATACGGCGGAGACATCGGCGGGCCGCTCGATCGAAAACTATCGTTCTTTCTGAACGTGGACGGCGCGGCGATCGACAACGGAGCGAACATCGACACCGTAACGCTTGATCCGCAAAGCTTCGCGATCACGCCATACAGCACCGTCTTTTCCGTGCCGCAGCGGCGGATCATTGTGACGCCACGCCTCGACTACCAGCTGAACCCGAATCACACTCTCTCGTTTCGTTATCGTGTGGAACAGGCGGACATCAGGGAGTCGGGAATCGGCAGTTTGAACCTGGCCTCGCTGTCAAACCACGTGCATTATCTGAGCAACACTTTTCAAGCAAGTGAAACGGCGACGCTGGGCACTCACGCGGTGAACGAGGCCAGATTCCAGTTCTACCGCATTGCGAGTTCGACTTTGCCGAACACCTCTGGTGCCCAGATTCAGGTGCTGGGCGCTTTCAATGGAGGCGGATCGCAGCTCGGCCCGGTGTATGACACGCAGAACAACTATGAACTCCAGGACTACCTCACCGTCCAGCACCAGGCGCACACTTTACATTTCGGAATGAGGGTGAGGGAGGCGGGAGACAGCAACTTTTCGCGAGCGAATTTCGGAGGCACATTCATCTTCGGCGGCCAAACTGGCCCTGAACTTAACGCCAGCAGTCAGCCCGTGTTGGACAGTTCCGGGAACCCGATCCTCATCCCTCTGGAGTCAATCGAGGTTTATCAACGCACGTTGTTGTTCCAGAGTTTAGGCTACAGCGCGGCGCAGATTCGCGCGCTGGGGGGCGGAGCAACGCAGTATTCCGCCTACGCCGGAGTTCCACAAATTAACGCCAAACAAACGGATATTGGTGCGTTCTTCGGCGACGAATGGCACCTTACGCCTCATCTGATTCTAAGCCCCGGCTTGCGCTATGAACGGCAAACCAACATTGCCGATTGGCATGATTTTGCGCCCCGGCTGGCGCTCGCCTGGCAGCCTGGTGGGACCTCAAAATTCGTCCTGCGGGCAGGCTTTGGCATGTTTTACGATCGGTTCGCACTCGCGAATGTCATTGCCGCAAAACGCTTCGATGGCACCGTTCAGCAACAATATGTGGTCAACAACCCCAATTCCTTTCCGAACCCTCCTGCCATTACAGTGCCGTCCTCAATCCAGGAGATTAGCTCTTCTCTGCGGTCTCCCTACTTAATGCAATCGGCGCTGACCATTGAGCGTCAATTGGCGCGCCGAACCACACTCGCGGTTACCTACTCAAACTCTCACGGCCTGCATAATCTGCGGACACTGGATGTGAATGCTCCACTTCCCGGTACCTACAATCCATCCCTCCCCGGTAGCGGAGTATTTCCGCTGGGCTTCAATGCACCCGTCTTCCAGATGGTATCTGACGGGCTGTATAACCAGAATCAGTTGATCGTGAACGTGAACTCGAAACCGACTTCGACGCTCTCATTCTTCTCCAACTACACTTTGAACCGGGCGCTGAGCAATACCGACGGGCTGACCACGGTTCCGGGAAATCCCTATAACTTTTCCGGAGAGTATGGTCCCGCCATCACGGACATACGAAACTCATTTGTATTCGGTGGGACGTTCGAACGATGGAAATTCCGGATCGCCCCAATGCTGAGGATGCTATCGGGCCCGCCTTTCGACATCACTGCCGGGAGTGACATCTACGGAGACACGCTCTTCAATGCGCGCCCTGGTATTCCGCCCGATCCGAACAAGCCGGGGCTGATTCAGACGCAGTATGGATTACTGGATCCCAACCCTAGCCCGGGCGAACCAACGCTCTCTCGCGACTTTGGGCGCGGTCCGGGTTACATCCTTTTCAATCTACGCCTGACCAAGCTGTTCGAGTTTGGCCGTGTGCCGGTGTCGGCGGCAACGCAAGCAGGAACTGGGAGCAACTCCGAAGACCATCGCTACACCATCTCTCTTGCCGCGTCCATGCGAAACATTATTAACCACAAGAACCCAGGCCCAATCATAGGCGACATTACATCCCCCTTTTTCGGACAAGCCAACCAGAGTGCGGGGTCTACGGGCTTCGGCGGAACTGGTTTCCTCGAATCTGCCAACAATCGTCGCTTGGAATTCCAGATGAAATTCAGCTTCTAGCGCGGACGATTGCGCAAGGGAATGACAGGAGACTCGAACGATTTGCTGCGCTTTGGCGATCGCTATTGTTGGTGTCGCGGGCGTGCTCGCGTTTTCCGTCAGTAGACGCACCCGTGCGTTCGGCATCCGCACCCGGCAAAAGGTTGCCACGCGCAGGGGCGGAGAACTACGGCAGTCGGGCCCGCCAGCGACAATTAGAGACAAACTCGCGAGGAAGTTCGGAAGTTCGGCTCTCAGAAAAGTGGATGCACAAGAAGGCACCAAGTCGTCGGTATGCATTGGCTCGACCGTTAAATCTAGCCAAAAATATTTGAAATTTTGAAAAGTGCCTGGCAAAGCGCTCAGCGGGCAGCGTTCAGCTTATGCAGGAAGCCAGCAAGCATTCGTTTTACCTCGGCAGTCTG
>Ga0123355_10008831_pt1 | contig 15250 bp, 14 predicted proteins | sample TergutEmb28metaG_3_FD_89872 | JGI IMG/M metagenome (GOLD analysis project Ga0123355, IMG submission 89872) | Embiratermes neotenicus P1 segment gut microbial communities from Petit-Saut dam, French Guiana - Emb289 P1 | ecosystem: Host-associated > Arthropoda: Insects > Digestive system > Gut ... | reverse complement strand
TCGTGTTCTAAACGTAATTTGTTCCTTTTTGGGTAATTCCCCGGCGTCTGAGTTCTAATTACCGACGTTTCGGAACTCACTGTCGGTTCCATCTTCATAGGCAGGTGAATGAAGTATTCACTTGTCTATGAAGATGGAACCGATAGTGAGTTGCAAAACGTCGGCAATTATAACTCGGACGCTGGGGAATTACCCAAAAAGGAACAAATTACAGTTATAGGACAGTTTATTAGCTGCAGATGATAGACTCATTACATCAACTTTGTGGAATGTACGATTGCGACTTTCAGATGCATTTGCACCTTGCACTAAAAGCCTGTCTGAATTCGATCTGCGTCTAAACTTCAGCGTTTATTGCATGATGCTAGAAACGTGAAGGAATCAATGAATTCATTTGAAAACCGAAGTCAGCGTTAATGTGACAAATGACTGGAAAAATGCATCCACATCTAAAAATGGACAGCCAGACAACAGATTTGAAGTATGTTCAAATCTCCATACATCATTGTACTGAGATAATGTGAGAAAGATCCAAGATATCAGCAGTAAAACGGATGACATATTCATTGCTGGTAGGGCAGTAATTGCTAACGGTTCTAAATGAATGTTTTCCATTTTACCAGTAAGCGTATTTGTTCAACAATATTGCTGACTGCACGTGCAATGTGTGATCGAGCGTTTCATAATTTTGTTATTTAGTGTAAAAATAACTTATATATCAGATAATAGAGTGCAGCACGTTCTGTACACAGCATATATATATATAATTAGCTGCAATAAAGACATGCAATTTTAATTTATTCTAATCCTAGTGAAGGGTTAATTGGAGGAAATATTTTATCCTTGATCATGAACATAAGCCCATTTGTCTGGTGGGCCGCCGTTTATATACGTTAACTAAAGAGGAACGAGGAACCTTTACATGCCCCGCTTACAATCTGACCGTCCTCCAAATTTACGTTATTGTCTAAGTCGTCTCCTTTATGATCCTCTTTCCCTCCCTTTATATCTTCACTTATAATCCCCTCCCCGCAATTAACACATTCCTCCTCTCTCGCCAGTTCGTCCCTTTCCTGCAGCCCTTCCCAACCCTAAGCGCGTAAGCGAAAAGCGACTCTTAGTTTCTTCATGTTTGCTTGCCTGCTTTCTTGTCCGTCTGTCTGTCCGCCCTATGTAACCACGTGGCCCCAAATAATAGGAATTTCATGAAATTTAATATTTCAATTTCTATTAAAATACGTCCAGGAAATCCGTGTTTCAATAAAATCTAACAAAATTTCTGTTATTTTACATTAAGACCGATATATTGTTATGAAAAATCTCACTGAATTCATAATCAAATGACATATTTCCGGAATAAAGCCTAGAGGAAACCAAAGAACACATTTCTATTCAATACAATTTCCTACAGAAAATCATGTCTCACTCAATTTACCCTCGTATCAAAGGTAATTTCTCTACTGTCCTGATTCGGTCTGCAGTCCAGCCTGCTCACTCTGTGTAGTGATTAAGCCATGAGCTACATGAGAGCGATATCTGGGTACAATTCCCGGTGTTTGGAAGGCTTTTTTTCCACCAAATTATCCAGAATTGCTCTAGGACCCACAGAGTCTGCTGCCGAGTATGGGGGGCTAACACAGACGGAGTCTCAAGCTCACCTCTCACCTCCATTTAAATTCGCTGTTAAAAAAACCGTTGGGTTATATCGCAGTTATCACATGTGCTCTCTTGTTTTGGCTAGGGAAAACTTCACTCTTATATTTACCTTGGATTGAGGAATTAGACAAAAGGGAGCTGCAAAATGCGGCGTATGAGCCTTGCTTTCCGACTGACTAATTCTGCAGACACACACTCAGAACATATAATAATTTTCATTTTCTACGGCAATGTGGGTTACGCGAAACTGCTTCAGTGATTCATTACATGTATATTGCCTATGATGTTTCTTCCCTCCACGTCCCAGTAGCAGCAACACGCGCCAGTAACCTCACTGCCCACTTTCAATCCCACACTAACAATAACCACGCCACTGGCTGTACTGTTTCTCCCCTCCACATCCCAGTAGCAACATCACGCTCCAGTGACGTCAATGACCACTTTCCAATCCACACTAACAATAACCATTCCACTACCTGTATTGTTTCTCCCCTCCACATCCCAGTAGCAACATCACGCTCCAGTAACCTCACTGCCCACTTTCCATTCTACACTAACAATAACCACCCCACTACCTGTAGTGTCCCTCCCCTCCATATCCCAGTAGCAACATCACGCTCCAGTGACGTCAATGACCACTTTCCCTTCCACACTAACAATAACCATTCCATTGCCTCTATTGTTTCTCCTCTCTACATCCCAGTAGCAACATCACGCTCCAGTAACCTCACTGCCCACCTTCCATCCCACACTAAAAATAACCACCCCACTACCTGTACTGTTTCTCCCCTCCAAACACCTGTAGCAACATCACGCTCCAGTAAAGTCGCTGCCCACTTTCTAATCCACACTAACAATAACCACCCCACTCTCTGTACTGTAATTCCCCTCCACACACCAGTACCAACATCACGCTCCAGTAAACTCACTACCCACCTTCCATCCCACACTAACAATAACCACCCCACTAACTGTATTGTTCTTCCCCTCCACACCCCAGTAGCAACATCACGATCCAGTAAAGTCAATGTCCACTTTCCATTCCACACTAACAATAACCACACCACTACCTATACTGTTTCTCCCCTCCACACCCCAGAAGCAACATCACGCTCCAGTAACGTCGCTGCCTACTTTCATTTCCACACTAACAATAAATACCCCACCACCTGTACAGTTTCTCCCCTTCACTTCCCAGTAGCAACATCACGCTCCAATAACGTCACTGCCTACTTTCCGTTCCACACTAACAATAAATACCCCACTACCTCTACTCTTTCTCCCGTCCATATCCCAGTAGCAACATTACGCTTCAATAACGTCACTGCCCACTTTCCGTCCCACACTAACAATAACCACCACACTTCCTGTACTGTTTCTCCCCTCCACACCCCAGTTGCAACATCACGCTCCAGTGACCTCACTACACACTTTCCATCCCACACTAAAATTAACCAACCCCTCCTTCCTGTACTCTTTCACCCCTCCACACCCCAGTAACAAAATCACACTCCAGTAACCTCACTGCCCACTTTCCATCCCACACTAACAATAACCACCCCAGTACCTGTACTCTTTCTCCTCTACACACCCCAGTAACAACATCACGCTCCAGTAACCTCACTGCCCACTTTCAATCCCACACTAACAATAACCACCCCCTACCTGTACTGTTTCTCCCCCTCCACATCCCCTCCACAACATCACGCTCCAGTAACCTCACTGCCCACTTTCCATCCCACACTAACAATAACCACCACACTACCTGTACTGTTTCTCCCCTCCACATCCCAGTACCAACATCACGCTCCAGTAACCTCACTGCCCATTTTCAATATCACACTAACAATAAACACCCCACTACCGGTACTCTTTTTCCCCTCCACACCCCAGTAACAACTTCACGCTCCAGTAACGTCACTGCCCACTTTCCACCCCACACTAACAATAACCACCTCACTGCCTGTACTGTTTCTCCCTTCCATTTACCAATAGTATCATCACGCTCCAGTATCCTCATTACCCACTTTCCATCCTCTAGTACCAATCATCACAAACACCCCCTCTACAAATAAAGCATTTTTCTTCTACCTACCACATTTCTTGTCTAATAGACCCTAGAAAATGTGACAGTTTGGTTCCTCTGCAACATCGATAAACAACCAACTTTCACTGCGTAACATCCCAGAAGAACGAGGGTCTCATTTGCACTTCGGCGGAAGCCCCAATTCTCGCACCGTCATTTACAGTCTCATGTTGTTGATGTATCGAAAACTGCTTTACAAAATTTTTGTCACTTCATTTTCATAACGCATAATTAACGAGCTTTTCAAAGCACAGACGGTGCAGTTCGGTGCAGAATCATGTGTAGTGACACTGGCCTATTTTATGTGGGTTAATAAGAAAATCGCATTTTCTCGTATTTGACGCGCTGCATTGTTTTGAAATTACAAAATCTGTGACAAATACCGAAAGAGACAATGAAGCGTCGCGTACCATTTAAAACTAAATACCAGTAAAATAAGCAATTCTGCCATTGCCGATACCCTCTGTGTGACGAGATGTCAGTTTATGGAAGCCGTCACCTCTCCAAGTGAACAAAAGTGCGGTTTGTTAAGCTTAATTTTGTGCAGGCTGTTGTTGGTGGCAGTACCGGGATTTCCTAGACACCTGATATTTATCAGATGGGCCGGGTAGCGCAGTCGGTATAGCGACTGGCTACGGGCTGGAAGGTCCTGGGATCGGATCCCGGGGAGGCGAGATTTTCCGCACCTGTCCAGAACGGCCTTGTGGCCCACCCAGCCTCCTGTACAATGGGTACCGGTTCTTTACTGGGGGGGAAAGAGCGGCCGGGGCGTAACGCTATCATCTCACCCCTTATAGTGCAGTGGTCAAGAAAGAGTAGAGCTACATCTCTACTCTCCCTATGGGCCGCACGGCCTGTACAGTGCTTCAGTGCCTGTACAAGTGTACAAGAGTGCACTTTACCTTTACCTAATACTGTGTATGTATCCTGCAATGCCAGACAAAACAATGAGGTACCGTATGGAGCGGTGCAGTTTGCATGAACAGCGATATGTTTATTGTGCCTTACAGCTAGCAATCAGCACTTCGCTGCACACAAGATATAACCTTCAGTCTGTTCAGTTACTGCCATTCCTTTGGGTGTGGCCTGAACAGAACAAATGAAATGCACTGCAGGCAAACAGGTGGCATTACTCTTTTATCGCTACGTTCCACACATATTTGTGTTTGTGCACGCTATACAATCGTCTGTACAACATTTCCACTTACTAGACACACAATGCATGATGGCCTTCGTACGTAACATGCTTCTGAAAAGGTTTCAAATTGACAGTTCGTGATTTGCCAGCCATCAGTGAAAGAACACACAACACTTAGTGGTTGAACAGTCAGATTTACTTAAATACAGCCTTTCCATTTCACTCAAAACGCAGTAAGCTGTCTAACGAGGAAGCACTGAGCATGCAACAGCAAGAACTTTAAGTGGGTGTCAGAAACCGCAACTGTGACCGAAACCACGTTTTCGAAGTCTCTAGACCACACACACACGCACGCACGCACACTAACGCGCGCGCGCGCACACACACACGATCACACACACACAAACACACGCACACACAAACACACACACAAGCACACGCACATACACACAAACACACACAAACGCGCGCGCGCGCGCATGCACGCACGCACGCACATACACACACGGTAAGAATCCTCTGAAAAATTCATCAGATGATTGCACAAGCCGCTACCTACACAACACACAGCAAACACAACAGACCAATATCCTTTCCCTCAGCAGGATTCGAACCTGTGATTGCAGAATTCAAGTGGCTGAAACCTACGCCTTAGACTGTATAACCACTGGGATAGGGCGGTATATAGTGATAGAATATAAATATTTTCTAATTTTGAAGTTCTGAATACGGACGAAAGGAAGTACATTTCAATGTGGATGTTGCAACTAGGTATAGGGATATGAAAAAAGTTATGAACTTGCAAACAAAAATGTTCCAAAGAACACTGTACACAGTTATCAAATAGAGCGGCAATTTATAAGGGAATAGAACTGTGCGCAACTGGTTCATGTTTTGGAGATTAATAAACGTGAAGAATGACAGGAGTTAAAATTGTTAAAATATGCTTAACGTTCCTAACTTGTTGTCTTCTTTAACTTCCAGTTCAGTTCTAATTTCATTTATCAGCTGCGACAGTCGGAGCCTTGCCGGTTTGTTACAAGAATGCAAATTGTACTTTAGTTTACAAGAGAAATGGAATTTATACTACGCAGCAACAGACGGCTGAACATTGCGCCATTCTATTTGCGTTATGTAGTTAGCTGCAGTATCTGGACAGTGACCTTGATCGGTAGATATATTAATACTTAAAATTTCAAATAACTGAGCAGATAAATGATATGGGACAAACAGCTTGAGTGGTGGAGTATTGGATGTTTCACTTCGCCTTGAACATTGGCAGGAATCTTCTTATCATTCTGTCAATAAGATAACATTAACCTTCCCAGCTCGATAAATGGCAAGTTCTTCTACACCTCATACGCCTTCAACACACACAACCGAATGCACGCAAAAAGCAGCCACAAGAAACAAACTGCACTTGACCTCTCAAAAGACGTCGGACTTCAGATGAGTAGAAATGGGTTACATTTTGTTGGAGACGGAGGTCCATAGCAGTTCATCGTAACCAACTGCTGTAATGGACCGCTGTGTTTTGCTGAATTGGTTCATTGACTGTTTTATACACTGAGAACGGAACTGTACGTGATATCAAAGTACGTGTATATATATATATATATGAACCGCCAATGAACGAATTCATCAACACACAGCGTTACATTACTTCAGTTGGTTAGGTTGAACTGCTATGAACCTCCGTGTACGTGATATGAAGGTACGTACGTACCTTGATATCACGTACAGTTCCGTTCTCAGTGTATACAACAGTCAATGAACCAATTCAGCAACACACAGCGGTCCATTACAGCAGTTGGTTACGATGAACTGCGATGAACCTCCGTCTCCAACAAACTGCCACCCATTTCAATTCTTCAGATGTCCAACGTCCTTTCAGAAGCCAAGTGCAGTTTGTGTGCTGTGGCTGCTTTTTGCGTCCATTCAGTTGAGTGTATATATATAAATACACACAAATATATAGATTTGTAGTTAATCCATATATATATCAATTTATAGTTAGTTCAGCGATAATGTCGATAGATGGCAGTCTACATATCTCGATCTGTAGTTAATTCAGCGATACTATCAATAGATGGAAGTCTACATATATCGATTTGCGGTTAATTCAGTGATACTAGCAATAGATGACAGTCTATATATACCGATTTGTAATTATTTCAGCGATACTATTAATAGATGGCAATATACAGATCATTGGATGATGTAATAATTACCGGCCAATGAAATGGAAAATTTTTCCTGTCCCATATACTTTAATTTCATAGAAATTTGGAATTATATATTTGCTACAGAATATCACAATAACATTCATTCCTATCCCAAGACTTAGTTCATTTTCTCCCTTTAATATAAACGTAAGTCTATTTACGTTTTATTATGGTATAATAAATTAAATTTTTTAGCACAGAACGGAAGCCATTATTTGTGTCTTAATGTTCTTGCTGTAGACGTTTATTGGTTTCTTTCATTGCATTTCTCACTATTAAGTTTCCACGCTTTACATTAAAATATCTGCCTCTTGACAGTTAATTGTATATCCGTCTGCCGGTACAGTAAGTGACCCAGAATGAAGGGTCCTGTTAGCAGTTTCAGTCTCACAGTTCGGACTGTCAGTCTCAACCAAGATCGATATCATCAGTCTTCTAAGGCTTGGAAATTTTTTCCCTTCCCAGCTTGAAGATGTCTTTGTAATGTACCTTCATATTACGTCTCACTTTGAGTGCAGCTGCACCTGAACTGATTAAAACACGTAACATTTGGTGGCATTCCGGATAGCTCAGTTGGTATAGTAACAGAGGTACTGGATGAAAAAGTGTGCAATCGCGGTTTAAGCTCCATTTTTGAACTAGAAATCCTTCCTTCCTCCACAGCCTATAGAGAGGCCTGTAGCCATCCTAGCCTCCAATTAAACGGATAAGGGCGTCTCCTGCTGCGGGGGCTTGGGATGGGGTCAACGAGTCCGTTGCTTCAAACTCAGAACTTACGTCTATCCAGTGCTGAAAATGAAATTGCGTGGAACTATAATAATTTTGTTCTCGCCATGTTTTCGCATGGATTGCACAGTTATATTCAACTATACTTTATCTGCAGTTTCCAATGCAACAAACAAAGCATCAACATGTAAACAAAGTTGTTAAATATGATTAACACGTAATGATTCTAACGTCCATTACTGTTCAAAGTGACATTATCAGTCTGATCGTTAACAGTACGTAAAATTGACGAAACAAACAGCCTGAAAGATTGCTCTGAAATATGAAATGAAGATTGTTCGCTGTATAGATGAATCAGTTAACGGTGAAAATGTAGCTACAGACTGACTGTAGCTGTAACAGAAACTGTGACAAATAGCACAACAGAACTGGGCACAGTTACCCTGGTGAGAGATAAAAAAATAATATTATTTCTACAGGCCATGAACATATATGGGTGAGTGGAGGCGAGGCGCCTCTCTTTGAACTTGAAAACAGTTGCAGTGGAGTGGTTAAATCCACTCCCCCCGCCTGCTCTATTCAGTTCCAAACACAAGCCGGTACCGGTTGAATAGGATGCTGTGTGGGCCCCACATGCGGTCTGGACATTTGGGCAAGAATCGTAACTCTTGACCCTGCAGCTTTCAAATCCCAAATAATCCAGCATATAGCCTAGTGACTGGTGAATAGTGACTAAGCCATCCTGGCCTGTGATACGATTCTGTGGTGGCTCTAAATCAAAGGTCTCCAACCTGTGTCCCTCCAGATCGTATAACGTTGCCCGCGGCCACATTTGTAAATTTTCCATACACTACAAAAATCGCACAGTACTTCAGACCGTTAGCTGGACCAATGTGTTACTTTTCCACGTGCGGCTCGCCAACCGGTCCACAATAACAAATGTGGCCCTTTGCCATAAATATTTTGCATACCAATTCTCTAAACACAAAACTGGAATCAAATTTAAAACCTTCTGGCATTCTTGAACCTCTCTAGAGGCGTACACCAAATCAGTGGCTAAACTTGTGCCACAAAGCCCCTTAGAGGGCCACACCAAATTTACAATGGGCGACAGCAGACTGACGGAATATTACGGAGCCACAGTAAATTTTTAATTGGTACACCGAAACTTCACTGCCTGAATAAAATAATTACGTGTTCACAATGAAGCAGTGCGCATCGTCTGAGAGATTCGTCTCCAGTTTTGCACGCAACATTTGGTCACCGCACAAAAATCGTATCGCAAGTAGTGTCCTATGTGTGAACGATAAAGTTCCCAGCTTTCCATGGTTTGGTACAGCATTAGTTGTCCTTGGATTCATAGTGATTTGTCTGCTTGGTATGAAAAACAAATTACTGGGTAAGTTAACATGCCACCAACAGATGTTTTACACACCTTGTTATGATCTGTGACCTGCGGTAAACATGGATGCTGAAGGAGATGTTATGTTGTTTTGAACATGGTAATAAAATTTGCGAATGTTGTGATGGGCTTTCAGACATGTCATTCAGGAAATTTCATGACTGTATGAATGACCAATAACATTTCTAGAAGGAATGTAGGCTGATACTGCAGAGGATTATTTCGATAGTTCAAATGAACGACGGGTCCGAATAGACTATCTTGAGTCCGCTCACTGATTGGTTGTTTCGTACCCGTTCATTCAGGAACGACCTATCTCTATGCAGAACCAGTGTCACGTTGTTCAAATGCCAGTCCTTTGCGCCCCATTACCGCTGCATCTGGTTGCATCTTACGGTAAGGCTATATGCTATTTATGTAGGAGTTTGTAACATGACATCTCCGTCCGAGACGGTCATCGGTTAGATGATTTGAATTAATGACCTGACATCGCTTCTGCTTTCGGTGTGTTTTTGGGGGAGGGGGGGGCTGAAGGACTTTTTTCTCATGCTGCTTCTGTACGGCGGCTTTGCTTCGAGACGGACATAGGTTAGCTGCTAGTGACAGCGGGGTATTACTTCCGTGTACGTGCCTATTCCGAAGAAATCCCTGCTTATGTGAGCACTTTTACATTTCGCAAGTTATCTATGCTGAGGGTTAATCCGTGCTGTTGGTGCATTGTGTTGCCATACTGAACTATATTGTCAATGATTATATATGATCTGTGTCAATGAAGTTGCAGGTATCGCTGCCTCCTGAACATAAGTAGTAATCTGTGCTCCTGATGGGGTGTACGTAACGTGTATTCACCGAGAATCTTGTGTTTCGTACATGCAGTAGACGACTGTGGTCCGTGTTCGACTTTTTGGCAGCCGCTTAGTTGCAACTGAGCAGTGGTTGTAGGTGCATGAACAAGTTAGTGTTTTATTTATTTTTGATGGAAAGGACGTGTGTGCGTGTAAATCTGCACTCATATTTCCATTATGAATTAAACCTTGCTTGAAGCATGTTGTGATACGATATTAGAATAAAGGGAAAGGAAACTGTCACAACTCAGCTCTAACCAAACTTGTTTAATGTCGACTCTACTCATATCTGGTTTTAATATCGTTACTTAGTGTATCATGTATGGTTTGCTGCCAATAATGCTATAGACTGCCCACACGATTTTGCTGCATCTAAACGTATTTTGTAAAATTTTTCATCGTTTTTTTTTTTATGTATAAAAATTTATTTCGTTCTGTTCCGCGGTAATTTTGGGCCTTAAATGCTGTGTATTTACAAGCTGGTGAAGTCGGAGGATATTTGATATTGGCATTTTTTTTGACTAACCTTTCCTTGACGCATTTTATAATGAACTGTACATATACATAGATTTCTCAGTGTGTTTGTACTGGTTGACGTGGAAAACCTGACTGGCAGAAGTAAAGCATCCGTTTTTATCGGATATATAAATAAGGGATACGAATTACTCAGTATGACTTGGTAACAGGTGAGTTACTGGCAGAATAAAGTGCAGGCAGAAGTTGAAAACTTAGTGCTGTAACTTTAATGAATTCTTTTTTGTTTCCAACTTGAAGTATAGGGGGAATATTGAAGTTTTAACCTTTAACTGCCAATCGTGCAAAACACTGCTGCAGTAATTAAAATATCTTCAGAGGTCAAAGCAGAAAGCAGTGTCCTGCGACACCATGACATTTTTTAAACTACCATCATTTATAAATACAGGTCCCTGTATCATAATATTTATCTGAAAGCCTTGTGTAGGTGTAGAAGTTTGTTTGAAAATTAGTTCTAGTTAAAATGACCACTTACAATGGGTAATTTTTACGAACACCCCTACAATTATCGCAGGACTCAGCTTTTATTTACAGATGTCTCAAAATAGGTCTTCATACTTTATTTTCACTCAGAGTGGGGGGAAAAAAGTACACTTATAGAGGACCATCTGACAAGTTTCTGTTCTTTTATGGGCCCTTTTGTAAAATCCACACCCCTTCATCCCTGTTATCACAAAAACACTGCTGAAAAAAGTTCAGTGATGCCAGTGGTAATGTGTACTTACACCTGTATGCTCCCTTTTCAATTTCAGGATCAGCTGGTCCAGAGAAATGCAGTTTGGTGTGATGTACCTCATAACATGGGGCAGCACACAACCCCATTTTGCATTCTGGGCATTTGAATTTCATTCTTATTGCTTAGTTTATAGCAGAATGCACCCAGCTCTCTTCCTTTCTAAAGACCAGTGTTTGTTATGTCTTGTGTCAAGTGTCTTTAGTTGACTAATGGATGGGGCTTGTCTTTCTTGCCTTCTGGTCTGATTTTATTGCACCGTTTCCGTGTCTTGTGTTAGGTTCCTGAACAATGCTGGTCTGAATAGTTGGTGTGATCATTTTTAACCACAAGAGGCAAGAATGATAACACTGTTTAAATGGTAAATTCCAGAAATTGGAAAAATACAGTCAGACTTAGTTGTGTTGTCATGAAACGTCATGAAAGGGACTGAATATTTTGTGTTGCTCTAAAGGAGCATCGTTTTAACCAAGGAGTGTAGTGTTATGGTTAACAGTGAGTAATTGTCTGAAACCACAGAATATCTGATGCTATAGACAAGGTGTCTCATTTACCAGTGTCGTTATAACTGGGTTTTATTATTTCTCCATTTTCAGGGCCATCTTGTAATGGTTTGTAGGTTTGTCATGCTGTCACATTTGTCCACTTACCTCATATGTCTTTCATAGTCTCTTAACTATGGCTATTTTCAGACATTTTCTGTTCTCATCATAGACATTACCCTTTGCTGATGTAGAAAGTATGTTTGCCAATATGTTTACATTTCTTTTGTCCTTCCACACTGTGGGTACCAATCAAGTCATCCCCACCCCAGTCTGTATATCACCCTGCTTGAGTTTCATTTTCTGTCCAATACTGTCAGGTATTGCTTTTGTATTTGGTCCGGCAGTTCCACAGCAGTTCGTTGTTGTGCTAAAATATCATCAGATGACTGACGGTCGGTTGTCCAAGTACAGTTTGTGTCCCACATTTTCAATTCTAGGATTAAGTCTGGTTACAGTTGCATCATTACCTGCCATTGATGGAGAAACATGGTGACTGTCTTTGCCTGAATACACAGTCACATTGTACCCAGGCTTACTGCATATCACTCAGTATAACACAGCTTGTAATTTTTATATGAAACCTTTGTATTTTTTCAGTAAATGTTGTTTGAAAATGACTCTGCCTGTGCAAAGCACCATAATTTAACATGCTAATTGTTCAGATGGGCAGTAGTATTTGGTTTTTGAATCACTGAACATGTCTGTTCCATAGTTGGTGGTATTGGTTGTGGGTCTTTGTCAGGTTCATTTTTGTTGTCACCGAAATTAAGAAATCTGAGTGTATTAAAGAATCATTTATTCTCATTGAATTGAATGGTATTTGGGTTTGTGCCAAGACAGGCCCTTTGTGCCCCATGTTCTGTACTATGAGGAGCCCTGTTCCACTAGCAAAGTTCCAGATGGCCCCTATACTTAGTTTCCTGATATCCTCATGGTCCAAAAAGAAGGAACCCAGATATGCATGTCTGAGTGAAGCCAAGGCCTCACACTCACACAAAATGTGGACTGAGGTTTCCTCGTCAGTACTGCATTTCCTACAGGTGAGGTTATTACTCAGCCCCATTATATATATAAATGTCTTCTCAACGTGTTACGTCCATTGAGCAGGTCAATAACAACCCTGGATTGTGTCTTATTAAAGAACAATAATTGGGCCCTTGTAGCCAGATCAGGGTCTGAGATCAGTTCTCCAGCCTGTCTCTGTGTACTATAAGGACAACACCACAATACCAGATGCTGTTTTTCCATCCAACGTTTCATCTTTCTTCTTATATTCTGCCTAGAGACCCCCAGGAAAGGCTCAGGTCAAACGAACTGCTGGACAGAACTGTCCCACACGAGCCTGGTGTGTTCTCATAGTGTTTATACTGTTTCGTAGTGCTACAGATGAACATGCGTCTGTCAGGTTCTGCTATTATACTGTCATCTGTGTTACATCATGTTAGTACTCTTCACCATGCTAATGCATGGGGTCCAAAACATGTGATGGAACGCCTACAGTGCATGTGACTAAGTCCTGCCTTGCCACATGTGTTTGTCGCTGTGACTGGAAAAATTTTTCAGTGAAAGGGACAAATACATCTGAAGGAATTGTACTGTAATCCATGTATTAATACCAAATACATCTGAGTTTATCTGAAAATTTCCTTGGTTGTTATGGCAAAGTTCATTAATGAAAATATGTATTTGCATGTAAGAGGGAAAGCCTGTACTCTCCAAGACTCTGCTGCATCTATTTTGATGTTGTGCCCCTACAATAATTCTAACAATTTTCCTTTGTAGAGTGGATATCCTTTTACTGTAAGGTGAATTGCCCCAAAAATTATGTTTAATTTTATTTTAAATTGATAGTAACCAAATAAAATTAATATAGTACTATATAATGAACATCAGCACCATCACTTTATTATTTTAGGTAATACCAGGCTACATGTTTTGACTAGACTTAGTCATCCTCAGGCCTATATTAACATTTGTGTTACCAGATACTGTGCACACTTTGGGATCCCATCATGTTTACATTCTTAGAATACATCCAGTTAAAACATTTGTCTAAAAGTTGTGAAGTGTGAACAGTATCTGGTAACACAAATGTTAATATAGGCCTGAGGATGACTAAGTCTAGTCGAAACATGTAGCCTGGTATTACCTAAAATAATGAAGTGATTGTGCTGACGTACATTATATAGTATTATATTATGTTACAGGCACATCGTGATGCTTCCATTCAAACAAAATTGTTTGGAGAGTGTCAGTGATTCGGATATGAATGTAACATAGCTTGAACTGCGTGACATGAACACGCAACTTTGGAATGATTTGATCACTGTGATTCTCCCAGTTCAGGTGGTTATTAGTTTTTAAACCAAGGAATTTTGTGTTTACAGTTTTTTTTTATATATGTATATGTGTATGTGTGTGTGTGTGTGTATATATATATATATATATATGTGTGTGTGTGTGTGTGTGTACATATTTTTTCCAATTATGGGCAATATTAGATGTTTTTTGTCATCACATAATAGTGAGACTGTAGGTTTAGTTAAGCACAGGCCCTCTATATGTCTGCCATCTTTGTTATAATGTCACATGACTAGCTTCAGGTCTCACTGAAGTCACCTTTTTTGTCTTTGCTCGTGTAAATGAAGTGATTATGATTTTCAGATGAAAGAGAGTTTGAAGACGGTCAGTGACAAGACATGGTGGATGCAGCGTCTGTGAAATGTCTGACTGTATACTTGTGTAGAAGCCAAGAATAACAAAATTAGATCACATTGCAGAATAAGTAAAGGGAACTATGATATAACTCTTTTGTTTTAGCAGCACAACATGGCTTCCATAAAGACTGAACCTGATTCAGATGGTGAACTTTACCCAGCATCCCACATTGAGAGCCACCATATTGATATAAAAGAAGAAGTGACACCTGTGTTGGTAAGTTTTCCATACATGAAGACAGAAAGTGGTGTGAGTTGTCTGCATCTCTGTCTTCTGCAGTAGGATAGAAGGTCTGGCTGTTTCTCTGGTATTGATTTATAAACTTCTGATATTCTGAAGTAACTGAGTTTGTAATTTTGCACGCCGTTTATGACAATGTACCAGTTAGAACCTTACTTACTTACTCTATGGTGCAGAGTCATTCTTCAGAAGCTAACTGGTTTGCAGCTAGTCAAGGAATTCCCCGCATTTCACAGAACCCGAAGGTTCATTACCGCACTCACAAGCATCCGCCACCTGTCTATCCTGGGCCAGCCCAATCCAGTCCATACACCCACATCCCACCTCCTGGAGATCCATCCTAATATTATCCACCCATCTACGCCTAGGTCTCCCCAGTGGTCTCCTTCCCTCCGGTTTCCC
>Ga0123355_10008830_pt1 | contig 15251 bp, 17 predicted proteins | sample TergutEmb28metaG_3_FD_89872 | JGI IMG/M metagenome (GOLD analysis project Ga0123355, IMG submission 89872) | Embiratermes neotenicus P1 segment gut microbial communities from Petit-Saut dam, French Guiana - Emb289 P1 | ecosystem: Host-associated > Arthropoda: Insects > Digestive system > Gut ... | reverse complement strand
TACTATTGTTGTTTGACTCTATTGTTTTAACTTTTTCTTGTTTTGTTATATCTGATTCATGCAATGTATCATTTTTGTTTGAGGAAAGCAGATGATTATTATCTGCTTCTAGCAACTTGTTTTTATCCAATGTTGCTTGATTAACAAAGAAACATCTTTCATCTTTTGAGTAGGTTACTGAATAATGAACTGTGAAATTTTCGTCCTTAATATTTTCTACATCAAAAAAAGCTGGGTTAAAAATATACATGCCTTTATCCTCTCTAAATAGGATTTCAGCTTTTATAAAATTTGTAATTGCTTTTTCGATTGTTGCAATATTGAAATTGATTTCTTTAGCCATTATCTTTTTAAGCGACCTATTCAAAATAAGTTTGTTAGTAACTGGGTTAACGTTTTTATACAAAACTGTTAGCACTTTATGTAGGTTAGTTGATAAACCCTTTAGATACAAGAGGTCTTTCAGATATGTTTCGTTCATGGTTGCATTCTCCTTTTTTGTTGTTGTCTTTAATATTGTATAGTATTAGCTTGAAATAATCCAACAGTATTTCCCGGCTTTTAGCCCTAGAATTACTATGCCATTAGACTACAGCCTAGAGCGACACCATGAAAGTGACCCAATAACATTGTAAATTTGTTTTTGGAATATGCCAAAAACAAAGTGAAATTTATTGACACAAAAATACTATTAATGTATAATAAATGGTAAATAGAAATACTATTCTAATATTCTAAATAAATACAACTTTGTTGACAAAAAGATAAAAAACAAGCCTAAGGATTCAGAAAAAGGAGCGGTAAAACAATGAAAATAGGATATGTGAGAGTATCAACGAGCCAGCAAAATACAGCACGGCAAGAGACGATAATGCATGATTTAGCCGTTGAAAAGCTATTCATAGAAAAAATAAGCGGTAAAGACATAAATAGACCAGAACTAAAAGCAATGATTGATTATGTCAGAGATGGTGACATAATTGTAGTTGAAAGCTATTCAAGGCTTGCACGAAGCACCAAAGACCTACTGAACATCCTTGACCAACTCAAAGAAAAAAACGTCGGTTTCATAAGCCAGAAGGAAAATTTCGATACGTCAACAGCAAATGGCAAGTTCATGTTGACTGTTTTTGCAGGACTAGCAGAGTTGGAGAGAGAAACAACATTGGAGCGACAAAGGGAAGGCATAGCCGAAGCAAAAAAGGCTGGAAAATACAAAGGGAGAAAGCCTTTAGAAATGGATAGAAACAAGTTTTATGCTGTTTACACCGAGTGGAGAGCCGGAAACATTACAGCAGTAGAGGCTCAAAAAAGGTTGGAACTAACTGCATCTACGTTTTATAGGCGAGTAAGGGAACACGAGAAAACTAATTGACATAAAATCCTGTCACTTTATAATTAATAGTATACTAAAAGCCTATAAAAGGAGGGATAGTTGTTGACCAAGGATTTTTATACAGTAAAAGATATTTCTGAACAATTACAGGTAAACGAAAAGGCAGTAAGAGGGCTTATTACTGCCGGGGAACTTCCGGCAAGCAAAGTATTGAACAAATGGGTTGTTACTGCAAAAGACTTAATAGAATTCGTAGATAGTAGAAAAAAAGATAAACAAGAGGAACAAAAATAATAAAAATTTTATTGTGAAGGGAGATGTAAAAGTACAATTTACACAGCTAATTTACACGTGTTTTCCATGTGTAAGCACACATTGAATCGCACAATAGGTACACACGGGAAAAAGCCCGTGAACACGCCATTTTCACAGCTTACACATGGTTTCCACGTGCATTAAAAACATTGGAAAAACTATTTAAAAGGAGGTATTTTTTTGGATAAGGGAAATGAGTATTATATGCGGTCGGTAGAGACCAAAAGCATCCGAAAGAAACCAAAGAAAAAGAGTACAAAAAAGATAGCAAAGTTTTTTTATGTAACGTTAATATGCTTGTTCCTGTCAATTCTAAATATCATTGCTGTTTTTGATGTTAACGGAAGTGGTGGGATAGCAAGCGAACTTTTTAGAAATATTTCTTATTGGGCGTTTGGGGAAACGGACAAGCTTTATGCAGTAAGCTTCTTGTTTTGTAGTATATACGCTTTAACCCAACTAAGCCGCAAAAAGATAAGCCTGAATATTGTTGGCATATTTTTTCTGTTAATGTTGATTTCTAGTGTTTTGGCAGTCGATGAATACAGCCCGTTTACCAGAAATGAAAGAGGGCTTGCTAACATAGGGGCAATCAATATAATTTTTCATTATTTAACGGTTCGTATTTGGGGACGGACGGGAAATTTTATATTAGTGGTTTTCTTTGCATTAAAAACTATATTATTCTTTGCCGGTTATACCATGTTTGATTTTTTTGCACTGCTTAACCGGCAAGCCGGAAAATTATTTGAGAAGGTAAGATCAATAGAGTTGCTAGATGTCAACTTTTTTGAGGAAGAACAAGAAGAAGGGTACAACGAATTGCAGAATTTTTTCTATAAACAAGAATTACCCGCTACACTCATAAACATTGAGGAATTAGGCAGCACAGTAAAATACATAGTGGAATTAGGCAATAAACTAAAAATCAGCAAGCTAAAGAGCTATTCGGAGGATATAGCGAATGTTTTGAGGGTTCAGCAGGTGAGTATATACCCGGAAAGCGGCTATGTGGTAATCCAGCATGGTACAAAACAAAAAACCTTGCTAAACGCGGATGATTTTCTTGAGTCCCCAGAATTCAAAAACACAGATGATTTCAGCTATGTTTTAGGCACTAACTTAAACAATGATGAAATGGTGTTCAGTAGCCTACTTACGGATTTTCATTTACTTATAGGTGGTAAGAGCCGATTTGGGAAAAGCAATCTTTTAAACCTTGTAATTATAAGCCTGATTGCTAAACATCCACCAAAAGACTTGAAATTTGTACTGATTGATAAACATACGGCATTGAACAAATATAAAAACTTGCCGCATTGTTTGTATGATGAAGTAGCAGACACACCGGAACAGGCCGAAAGCTATGTCAATAATTTAACCCAAGAAACAAAAAGAAGACTTGACATGTTTAAAGATTTAAATGTGTCAAAATTAGAAGAGTACAATACAAAATCAAGCTCAAAACTGCCAAGAATAGTAGTTGTAATCGATGAACTGTTAGGGCTTGCAAAAGTCGGCGATTCACTTATGACTAAGCTACTGGAAGGTTTAAGGGAAGCCGGGAAAGCGGGAATACACTTTATATTTGCCGTGCAGGATGCAAAAGCTGATTCTATCCCAACAACATTGACAAACAATACGCAGGGGATATGCCTAAAGGTAAATAGCGGCTATGCATCTAAAGCCATTATAGGGCAATCCGGGGCGGAGACGTTGACAGCACCGGGGCAATTAAAATTTGTCGGACAGGCAACCAGCTATGACATTAATGCCACCATCCAAAGCCCGGAATGTACAGAGCCTATAATAAATAAGGCTTTAAGTAAATACAAGGGCAAAAACAAAAATGATAAAATCATAGATTTAAGGCATGTCAGGCCCGGCATATCACCTAATAAAGATGATACATTCAGCATAGTTGAGTATTTGTTAAGCCGGAACGAAAACCCGAGCTTCAGGAATATCCAAAAAGCCAGTATATCGGGATTGACAGCAAGGGAGAAGATAAAAACAGCTATCGAGAAAATGAACGCCATGGGGATATTGGATAAACAGCCTAACGGCAGTTACATGTTTAATATAACCTTGGAAGAATGGCACAAGAAAAAGGAAATGGGAACAGGCCAAGCGTGACAGCATAAAACCTTATTCCCATAACCATACACAGGTACTTTCAATAAGTACCAAACTGATTGTAACAAAATTCAATCAGTATTGAAAGTACCTTTTGATTAATTAATTAAAAGGAGATAAAGACAATGAAAAGTTATGAGCAACTACTTAACGAAAACATTGATTTGTTTAACGACAATATCGAATGTTCTGAGACTATAGAACGGTTAAAAACCGATATAATAAGGCTTCAAGCCGAAATATATGAGCTAAGCCATGATGAGAATATAATTTATAGGTTTATTTCAAAAATGGGGAGGAAAGCTACTTGGAAAAATATCTAAAACACCTGAAATACACGGGCATACTTGCAGGAACACTTTTGTCAATGGCCTTTACTTTTATGCTATTTCTAAATTTAGCAACGGACATTGTAAGCACTATTCTTTTTGGTGGTGCTGCCATTATTATAGAATCATGCAAAATGTCGCTGATAATAAATGCTTTAAAACGGGACAAGGCTTTTAAAGTATCAATTGCATTTGCTATACTGTTTTTTATAATAAGCTTGTCAGCAAGTATCAGCTATACAACCTACACAACATCCAACGCTCTATATGAAACTGTGGGGCAATTAAAAGATAATTCTTTATCCGGATTCTTTACATTGCTATCCACTATAACCGGACTTCAAATAAACACAATATTGATTGCTTTTAGTGTTATTATCGGGATTGCATTGGATATGACAGGTTTATGTTTTGCCATTCTAAAACAAGCCCAAAGACCGAAATCAGCAATGAAAAATAAACCCAAAACAAATGAAAGAGACAAGACAACTAAACCAGATTCAAACAAGGTTATAGAAATAAAGAATTACAATGATTTTATCAAATACGCTGATACCAATGGTCTTGACCTTTTAAATTTGAAGTACACAGAATTTATAAAGTTTGTACCAGAATTTAAAAAGTCCACATTTTACAGCTATGTAAAAAAACTTAGAAATGCTTAGACTACTAAAGGTCTGCGAAAGTCCAAAGCAGTCTATCGCTTAGACTACTATAAACTACAAAATGTTCAAGGTTGTTTACAGTAATTTAGCCTAGAAAAAAGAACTGACTTAGTACTCTTTTAAGTGCATAGGCTTTATATCAAAACCTATGCACTTTTTGATAAGGTCAAATAGAAAAATAGCAGAAAAATTTTAAATAAGTGAAAGCACTGTAAGGAACTATTTAAAACAATCTAGAAGAGAAACTTGATAAAATCTATAAAACTAAGCATGATGAAAATATAATTTGCATTTAGAGTAGGAGAGGAAATATGGAAAAAACAAAGATAACTGAACAGGATTGGACACCAACAACAGAAGAATTAGACGCTGAATCTCTTGAACTTGCTATTTCAAAATTAATAGACTTAATACCACAATTAATGAAAATAGGCTTAGAGGGTTTGCGAAATAGCGTGGGAGCCGTGGATGCATGTAAAACTGAGGAGATGCTAAAAAAATGGTTTATGGTATTAAGTAAGATTACAGGAAAGTATCAAGAAGATGCAGAAAAAATGACGGCTTTTGAGTTTTTTGAGGCACATCCAGATTTTTTCACTCGCTCATTTGATAAGGCAATAGAAAACACCAATTATAAGGATATACCCGCCTTAAAAAGCATAGTTCCCAAAATCCATATAAAACCTAATACAAAATTGTCTAATGAAATGACAAAAGGGGCAGACATGATTAATTCAGAAAAATTTGAATTACTTGTAAGCAAGGTCAGTGCAAAAAAAGAGATTTGCACAACTGTTAAATTGACATACGATGACAAGTATGTAACTCTTTCCAGTCGTAGGAAATTTACCCCTTATGACCGCGAAGTACATGACGCAGTTGTAACCCTTTACGTTGCCGGAAATGTATGGTTTACCTCTGAGATGGTTTATAGGGCTATGAATGGGATGACTGAATCAGAAAAAGTAAGCCCGCAAGCCGTAGCTGCTGTTACAAAAAGCATTGATAAAGCCCGCTTTATTGCAGTAGAGATAGACTTTTCTCAGGAAGCGAAAGCCTATAATAAAAGTTATGACAAGGCTAAATATGAAAGTTATTTGTTAGCCTGTAACAAAACTATTGTATTAGCTGGAGGTAAGAAGAAGGAAGGCTATAAGTTACTGGATGCACCTATTCTTTATAGATATGCCCAAGTAAGTGGACAAATTATAAACGTCCCAATAAAGCTATTACAAACAAAAGAAGGTGTCAGAAGTACAGATGAGGTTATTGTTATCAGGGGTTATCTAATAAGACAAATTGAGGGTATAAAATCAATGTCTTTTAAGAGAAGCAATAATATAGTGTTCGATGGCATCTACACCGAACTTGGAGTGTCAACAGAAAGCCATGACCCAACAGCCTATAAAAATAAAACTCGTACATTACGAAAACATGTAGACTCTATTTTAACAGAATGGATAAAGCAAGATTACATAAAAAGATATAACCCTTATAAAGTTGGAAAAACAATTAAAGGTATCTCGATAACTTTATAAAATAATTGTGTTATATATTTTAACCATACCCCGAATAAGTCTACACCATACCCCGAATAAGTCTACACCATACCCCGAATAAGTCTACACCATACCCCGAATAAGTCTACACCGAAATAGGAAAAAAAAACACCTTAAAACCCATGATGGGACAGACTTTAGGGCAAGTCAAAAAATTTTGTATAAGTACTATAGGTAATATAAGTACTTATAGACGGAAACCGCCCCATTTGACAGGGGGGCGGTTTCCTTTAAAATAAAAAAAGAAGCCTGTAAAGAAAAAATAACCAGCAAAGGGAAACCCCTGCCAAGCACCAGTAATTTTTTTCTTTACAAGTAAACTAAATTGGGGGTACAGCATGACCAGAGAACAAGCACGGGAACATATTAACAGCCTTTTACCGCAAGAATTAACCAGGGCAAAGAAAAAAGTGAGCGGGTATTATACATACATCTGTCCTTTTTGCAGAAATGGTAGCGGGGAGGATGGAACTGGAATTAGCACGAAAAACGGCAAAAACTATACTTGTTTTAGAGGTTGTTTTTCAAGCCTTGACTATTTAGACATACTCAAAAAACAACATGGAACGGATAAAGAGCTGGACATATTCAATCATTATGATTTGCCTATAGACAATGACCCGCTGCACTCATCAGCGACAACCAGACAAAACAAAATGCTGTTATCAGAAACAGAAACCGAGCCAAAACAGCCTGAGACCAAAGATTACAAAAATTATTTTATACAGGTAGCGAAAAACCTACAGAAAAGCAAAGAAGGGCAGGAATACATAAAAAGGCGTGGAATAAGTCTTGAAACCGCTATTAAATTCAAATTAGGCTATGACCCTACATGGCGGCATCCAAAAGCACCTACTACAGTACCGACCTCATCCCGGTTGATAATTCCAACAGGTGAAAGTTCATATACAGCACGGGATATCAACCCCAATGCAACAGACTATGCAAAACAAAAGGTAAAGGGCAGGGAAGATATAGACGGAAATCCACTATACAATGTTGAGGCATTAACTGGCACGGGAAACCCTTATATATTCATTGTAGAAGGTGAAATAGACGCTTTAAGCGTGATAGAAGTAGGGGGGCAAGCCGTAGCCATTGGGAGTATATCTAATAAAGGCAAGCTGATACAAGCGATAAAGGACATGCCGCCGACAATGCCACTTGTATTATCGTTGGACATAGACGAGAACGAAGCGGGACAAAAAGCACAGGCATTTATAAAAAAAGAACTAGAAGCCCTTGGAATTCCCTTTTTAGAGGTAAATATAAGCAGTAAATATAGTGACCCTAACGAGCATTTACAAGCAGATAAAGATATATTTGCAACCTTCGTAAAAGACCCCTTAAATGCAGAACGGGAACAACTAAAAGCTACATACATGGAGGAAAACGCCGTTGTAAATTGTCTTAATGACTTCATGGGGGATATAAGGGAATCAGCAAACACACCCGCCACGCCTACAGGATTTACATTGCTTGATGATGTTTTAGACGGCGGCTTTTATGAAGGGCTTTATATATTAGGGGCGTTAAGTAGTTTAGGTAAAACTTCTTTTTGTTTGCAGATAGCCGACCAAATAGCGAAGAGCGGGCAAGATGTTATTATATTTAGCCTTGAAATGAGTAAGTATGAGCTTATTTCTAAGAGTTTAAGCCGCTTAACCATAATGTTAGACAAGGGCAAGAATGATAAGGGTTATTATTATGCAAGGACAAATAGACAAATAACAGCGGGGGCAAAGTGGGGAAAATATAGCGAAAGGGAAACAACTCTTATTAAAAACGCTGTTACTGCTTATGGCAATGAATATGCTTCTAATTTATTTATAAATGAGGGTTTAGGGGATATAGGGGCAGAAATGATAAAAGGCATAGTAAAAGAGCATATTTCTTTTACAGGCAGTCGGCCGCTTGTTATGATTGACTATTTGCAAATTCTACAACCTTATGATGTAAGGGCAACCGACAAAGCAAACACAGATAAGGCAGTATTAGAGCTTAAACGAATGTCAAGGGATTTTAAGATACCAGTATTAGCGATAAGCAGTTTTAACCGTGATAATTATTTAAGCCCTGTAAACATGTCAAGCTTCAAAGAAAGTGGAGCTATAGAATATTCGTCAGATGTCCTTTTTGGCTTACAATTTGACGGTATGGACAGTTTAAGCGAATATGAAGGAACAGACCAACGCAGGAAAAATGCAAATAAAGCTGAAATGTTGGAAAAAATAGAGGATTGGAAGAAAGCCGAACCACGCAAAGTACAGCTAAAAATATTAAAGAACCGTAACGGGGCAACAGGGGAAAGTATTTATTATGATTATTACCCTAAATTTAATTATTTTACGGAAAGCACGAATGTAAAGGGAATTATGGTTGATAGCAATAAAATAGCAATAAAACGGCGATAAATAGGAGGTTTAGAGTATGGAGACTGCTTTTGATATATCTATTTTAGACGACTTAATAAAAACCCCTATAAAGCCTTTAGATAAAGCAAATCAAAGTAATGGGTATAATGCCCCTGCTTTGCAAAACAACACACTACAACCCGCTAAAAACGACATACGGGGCATGATTGAAATATCAAAAGGAATAAAATCAGGAAACGACGTTGCGCCAATACTTTTGAAGGCGTTAGAAATAATATCTTCCCTTACAGGTGATAATGAGTTTTATACTACAAATAAAGATATGATTCAAGGTATGGGGCTGTTAGAATGTATACCAGCAGAATGGGAGCAGGACGATGTGAATAGTAGCCTACAAAGGTTAGAGGAATCGCGCCATAATATAGGTAATGCAATTCAAGCACATAAGCGGAGGCTTAGTGTCGAGTCAGCAGACATTGAAAATGATGATTACACTCAAAAAATAAAACAAAGCTTTAAAGTAGCATCTAATTTTATGACAGAGCATAAACACGCCCGGACAGAGGCAGACTGGGACAATATAGCGGCAAATATGGGGCCATGTACAGGCAACAATCAGTTTACTATTGGTTTAGTTTTGGCTGTGGTGGATGAACTGGAACGAGAATATAAAGAAGTACAGAAAAAGCCCGAGATTTAATCTTTTTATAGGCTGCATTAATTCTATAGTTGGCTTGATACTTAAACAATGCACTTGATATATTTCCTAACTAGCCTTAAAATGGTTGAAAATGGGATTGAAAGAGTGGTTGGATGAAAACGATAAAAGAGCTGTCTGAGGTAATGAAAATCAGTAAAACAAGCTTGTATAACATGTTGAAACGGGATGAAATAAAAAATCATGTTTTTAAGAGAGATGGTATTACTCATATAGACGAAATAGGGGAACAGCTTATAAAAAACTATTATAATCAAGAGCGGGGTGAGTCTTTAAATTACATAGCCAATGATGAATTAGAGGTTGAAAATGCCAATGTCATTGAGTTTTATCAGATTCAATTGCAAGAAAAAGATAACCAAATCAATAGCCTTTTAAACATAATAAACAACCACCAAAAAATACAGGCGACTCAATATTTAGTTGATAATCAAGTTGGAAAAAAATCATTTTGGGGTAGGTTTAAAAGAAGTTAAATATTTTAGTTGGGAGTATCTGGATTCATTAGCTAAAAGGTATAAACTGAGTCAATCTGTTTTAGTTTCTGTATTGGTACGATGCGTATATAGCCAGAATAATTTAGAGGATTAAGAACTTGAAGAACTTTTTGAAGTGGCGGCACGCTTGTAGTAAATGTACTGCTTATATTAGGAAAATCGGGAAAAAAGGCTTGCAAATCGGGGATGAATCATGATAAAATAGACGTAACTTAATAATAACAACGAGCCAGGGAGCCTATTAAAAAAGGTTTTCTGGTTTTTTTTATGTGAAACATTAAGAAAGGGGATGTTTACGGTGTTTACTGAGGATGAAATGTTACGTCCGAGCCAAGCGTCTAAAATATTAGGTGTTACGCCAAAGACACTAAAGAAATATGTTCGGAAAGGTGTACTACCTCAACATTTGGTCACTTCTGGAGGCCATGCACGATATTTGATTGCGGATGTTGAAAAATTAATGATGGAATTTATGAAAAATAAGGTTTGAAAGGGAAAAGTATTATGAATTTTTCAGAAATAGTAAAAGAAAAAGTAAATATTGCAAAAGAACGTTTTAAAGAAATTGACGGCGAACTTGCAAAAGCCAAACAGATAAAAGATGATTTACTGCAAGAGCAGGCTCGGATTGCAAACGGCATTTCGCTTGATGCGATTCGACGAAAACCCGCTATCGTGATTGAACTTGAAGAAATAGAGAAAAGTTTAAATTGGCTAAAAGGAACGAGAAAATCACTACTTTTGAATATTTACGATCTGCAAGAGCTATTGGATGAAGATATAAAAGAATATGTCAAAGAAATTCAAACTGAAAATCAGCACTTAGAAACAGAAATGATTGAACTGGCGGAGCAATTAAGAAAAAAAGCATATGAATTTTTGAATATTGACGCTACAGCAAGAGAAAATATTTTAAATTCTTTGCATGAGTTCCGGCCATATTCAAATGAAATTGCACTGAGTAATTATTCGAGGATCAAACGAATTAATCTACAGCAAATTTTGTCTTTAGAACAAAAGAGTAGCGTCGATGCTGAATTGCTAAGAATGGCATTGAGACAAACTGAATATCAGATAAAAAACAACTTATAAAAGAAGGTGAAAAAAATGAGAAAACGAAATGAAGAATTCAAACGGTTAAGAAAAAAAAGAAAGAGTTTGAAACAAAATAGATTGTATTATTACCCAATGAAATTAAATATTTATGAAATGAAAAGCAAAGAAAAAATATAAGGAGAGTGAATCGAATGAGATTCTTCGAGAAAGCAACCAACAGCAAGGAAAACAAAAAAATAAGAAATGCCCGGCTTAGAGCAAACGCCGGAGCAAAAGCAAGGACAGCTTTAATAAAAAATGGCTATAATCCCGATGAAACCAACTATAATTTTACTGTAAATTCAAAAGGTAAAGTTATGGTTAATGTCCATGGTGTTAAAGGCGTTCCGCTGCAAATTGACGCATTTGCGCCCAGAACCAGAAAGACGGTGAATTAATTGGTAGCTGAAAATAAAACTGAATTGGAACTATTAACGAATGAAATACTTGATGTAGAAATCTCACTAGGTGAGGGTATTACGGATGATAAGATCGAGATTTTAGAAAATGCTCTTGATTCAGGGAATATAAATATTTGGATAGCAGTCAAAACGCTATTTCTTGCATCTCAGGAAGGGCAACATCAAGCAACTGCATTAAAATTTCTCAAATTATTGGAGTGGTGGCAATGTCAAAAAGAGGTCGACCTAAAACATATGACATAGATGCCATGATTACGATGATCGACGAATATACGGACAAAACGGAATTCCCGATTATTAAAGAGGTTTGTTTTTTTAATGATTGGAATTATGATTATGTAATGGAGCTTCAGAGAGGTAACGAAGAATTATCCCAGTCTATAAAAAGACTGCTAACAAAAAAAGAAATCGCACTGGAAAGAGGTGTTCACGCTGGCACTATCGACCGTACTTTTGCAATATTCACGCTAAAGCAACATGCACATAATTGGTCTGATGTATCAGAGCTTGATATCAAAGTCAAAAAAGCGAACTTGCAAAAAATTAAAGCGGAAAGTGCATATGTCGAGACCAAGACTAAACAGCTTAAAGATGGTAGTTTTATTGATTATGACAAACTTAAAATAGCCGTGGAGACAGATATAACCGCCTTATTCGGCGAACCGCCACCGGGGGTAAACCTAAACCGCACTATGGAAGAACTAGAAGCGGGCTTGGAAGGATAAAAAGGCATTTGGGGATAGGTTTAAAAAAGGTTGAATATTTTTGCCTAGTGAGTATCTGGACAAGTATATGTTCAATATAATAATATTGAGAAAATTTTATACTTGAATTTTTCTCAGTAATAAGCGATAATATAAGTGGCTGTTGATATGTTGTATTGCTTTTTCAGGAAGTAACCATGTAGGCTCTGTAGTGGTTTTCGGTAAGCCATTCCTGAATAGAACTATGTTCGAAACATAAAAAACCGTACAATATGTTACTACAGAGTGCCTTATTACCAAGTAAGGTACTCTTTTTTTTGAGGGATGACAAACTAATGTATGATTTATATGAACTTGCTAAGGGCTATGAAGAATTAAGCAAATTAGATTTTTTATACGAACTTGAAAACGGTCATAAATTTAAACTTGCATTTCCAAAAGCTAATTTTCATCATTTAATAGGCTTGCACAATCTGAGGGATGTACATCAAGTAAGCAAAAAAAATAGGAATGTCTCATATATTTTTGATAGGGTATTAGACAAAGAAATAGCTTTTGATGACATATGCAAGAGTAAAGATATCGAGAAAATTAGGAACAAGATAAAATATTTTGGAGACATAAAAGGCATGATTTGTTGTGACACGATTAGAAAACATGAAAAGAATATAAAGTTGACTTCTATCAAAGGGCAATATGTTTTTTGCCAAAGAAAACAACGTATTATGTCAAAGCCGATATACGACTACATAAGTTTAATTATTGACATTGATTTTAAAAACAAAGATATTTTTGTACCTATCACTTTCATTATTGACCCTACTAATATTTATTCTAAAGGCCAAATTATAAAAGTTGTTGATTTGCAAATAAAAGAAAACATAAAAAAATAATTAGTAGTCAGGAGAAATTTTTCTTTTTTTAACTCTGCAAGAGTGTAGCAGAAATTGAAAATTTCGTTTAAGGGTTTTAGGGATTTCCCCTAACAAGCGATGTAAATATCAAGGTTTTTTTTGCGTTTTACGGAAAAAACCCGGGTGTTTGCCCTGCTTGCTACTTTTACACCACCCCTAATTTAAGTATTAATTTGAGAAATGTTAATTCAGAAAAATAATAAATGATGTAACTAGATTACAATCATAGTCTACTAAGGGCAATTATGCTTACTTTTTCTTTTTAGGGGAAAATAATAAAAAAAGCCCCTCCTTAAATCCCATAAAAAACGATTCATGATTGAATTTTTCCTTGATTTTCTTACAAAAAAGAACCGAAAAGCAAACTAGTATTGTCGTGTCTCGAAACTTTGTTTTGCATTGTATGTGGGCTTGATTTTTCGTGCTATTTTTTTTAAAAAAGAGCTTGATTTTTGCTATTATTAGAGTGTCCACGAAATAATTTTTATCCAGTTTCCACGCGCGTTATCGTGTCAAAAAACACAATTCTTAAATATTTTTTATAGTTCACATATACAAAACGAAGTATAATATGCCATGACAGCTCTTATTTTAGCATATATGGCGAATACAATCAATCAGTCAGGTTTTGTACCCTAAAAATTGAACTGACTAAAAAACGGGCTTTAAATGCGTTATTGGGCAATGTCGAATTAAAAGCAGAAAAAACAGCAAGCACAGCATTTGAGTATTCAAATGCAAAAAATAGAACCTGTTATCCGTTGCGAGTTCCTGATTTTTATCCGAACAAAAGAAGAGCAATTAAGAAATTGCCCTTATAAAGTTATTACAATTTTGTTTCCCGCTTCAAGTTGCTGGGTTAACATGATTGACTGTTATAGACTATTTTTATTTAATTTCCGCTCGCGTTACCGTGTAAAGAAACTTAATCGGTAATCGTTTTTTTACATGAAATTAAACTAGTATTGTCGTGTATGTATATTCAATTGCCAATCGTTTTTTTCGATTGTACAATAAATTCTAAAACTTCTCAGACACCTATTATTTTAGCCTCTGCGATACTTAAAATGCTTGGCAATGGTTTTATGCCTATAAAGAATAAGTACTCTAAAAACGGCTTTAATATGCATCAATTAGATTATTGATAGCATCCTCTAATCTTGCTATGGTTTCCTCTGCTGCTTCTTTACGGTTTGCGAAATTATCCGGGATACCGTCACAATACAATTGCTCTGCATCCAACACCTCTTCCAATTGGGCAATGATATTAGCTACATTCTTTTTTCTTTTGGGGCGTTTATCGTTTCTATCGATTATCTTTTTTGATGTTTTATCTTTTTGCGGAATCTCAATGTAATTAATCATTGCCTTTTTCAATACTGAGGCTTGACTTTGCTGTTTTTCTTTACAGGCTTCTTTAAATGCAAGAACTATGCTTTGCTCTAGTGAAACCTTGACGGATGCATAATTTTTTTCCAGCCAGCGTTCTTTTGCCCCTTTTGCCATAAAATCACCTCATTTCTAAAACAGGGTTGAATCATATAGTACTAGTATACTACCCCTATATAATAACACCTGTTTTTAAAATAATCAATACTATGTTTCTATTATGATTTCCGGAAGTTTTCCGGCATCGTAATTATTACAAACTCGTCCTACACTGGAGCGGCTTACTCCTACCTGTTGGGATATTTTATTGAAGCTTAGTTTTTCTTTTACATGTAGGGTTATTATTTCTTGTTTTTTCTCGTTTGACAATGGTGTTGTTTTTCCCTTGTTATTAGCCTTGTCCACTACCGACGTGTTATTGCTTTCTAATAACATTACATCCTTTTTATCCAATTCTAAAGCATTGTTTTTATCCGTCTTTAATGTGTCCGTATTCCCTAGTTCCGTCTTGTTACTACTACTATTTTCTGATATTATTGTATCTGTGTTGTCAAGTTCTATCGTACTTTTTTTATCCAATTGCGATGCATTGCCTCTTTCTAAAATAGGTGTGTCTTTTTGCGTGGCTGCCTTATAAATGTTTTCTGTTGAAGCAGTGGATTCTGATTCTAGTCTACTATTGTTGTTTGACTCTATTGTTTTAACTTTTTCTTGTTTTGTTATATCTGATTCATGCAATGTATCATTTTTGTTTGAGGAAAGCAGATGATTATTATCTGCTTCTAGCAACTTGTTTT